>Ga0310786_10010779_pt1 | contig 11460 bp, 15 predicted proteins | sample AusTroGonzalo_MG_FD_203881 | JGI IMG/M metagenome (GOLD analysis project Ga0310786, IMG submission 203881) | Bovine rumen microbial communities from tropical cattle in Woodstock, Queensland, Australia - Gonzalo_03 (v2) (version 2) | ecosystem: Host-associated > Mammals > Digestive system >... | reverse complement strand
ACGCTCTTCAAGATATTTCACATAGGAGCGAAATTCAGAAATGGAACGGCTTTTGAATGAATTATCAACATGAACAAAAACTTCATAACCTTTTTTCTCAGACGAAGGCGCATTTTCAGAAACCGAAATATAACGACTGGACTTCGAATTAAGTTCCTTCAAGAATTTCCAGTTTTCTTTATACACCACTTCCGCTTTCTGCCACTCCTCATCTGTCAAATCGACTTTTCTAACTTTCAGAATTTTCATTATTCATACCTCCTTAATCAAATTTTAACCGCATTCTTCAGCAGATTCGAACTTTTAACTAAATTTGAATATGCATCGGAATAAGGTCTCTTGTCGTTTCCAAGTCCTCCAAACTCCTTCCAAACAGGTTTCGTAGGAGAATACTTGTCAAGTTCACGAAACGCATCTCTCAACCTTGTTTCAATAAACTCCCTATCCTTTGTATCCCAGCTGACTGTTTTCAATTTCGGCTCGATTTTCTTCTGCCAATCCTTCTTCACTTCAAAAACGATTCCATAAAGGCCTTGAAAAAATTGAATGGGCTTAGAACCGGGGCCAATGTTTAGAACAGTAATGCAATGAACAATGTCTTGGAGAACGTTTTCAAAATCGTTCAGATAAGCGGAATCCTTGACGCAAATCAGTTTCATAATCTACTCCTAAGATTAGCACTCAAATTTAATCTCTATAATGCCATTCTTCTTAAGCTCTGGCTCAATCTGCTTTACTTTCAGAATCTTCATTGTTCAGTTTCACCAACACTCAATACAGCCCATACTTAACTTCAAATCCAGCCTTCTTCAAATCCTGATAGCACTTCTTGGCATACTTCACACAATCGGTAAGGAACTTCGCATATTCCTCGATTCTATCCGGAGTAGATATAAAACCTACCGTCGAAATGTATATCTTCACAACACCTTTTCCCATCGGTGCCTGAACGACAACTCCACCATTGTGGTTTTTAGGGTCTCTAGGAGCCTTTTCCTCCAGGTCACGGCAAATCTCCCACAGCTCCATTCCATCCCAGTTCGCATCAATCTTTCTAACTTTCAGAATTTTCATTGTTTGCTCTCCTTCAAAGTCTCCTTTCCATCCAGAGGCGCGAATTGCCTTTTCCTGCTCCCGCGCCTTTTTCAAGGCTCCTTCCTTTCCATATTCGCTAATATAATACCTTTTGCCGGTTTTACCCCATTGAAAATAATCGCCTTGCTTGTCTCTTCCTAAATGAACAGGCATAATATAGTTCCTTTAAAAAATTTTTTTAATCCTCGCCCATCAATTGACTCTCGTTGCCAAACCAAGGCTCCGCATAGCAACGGCACTGGATTCCCATTCCTGGATGACCATCAGGAGGAGGAGTGTCCCAGGAAAACAGCTTACCCTCCCTGTCCCAGTGGTTTCCGTGTGCCTTTGAAGTATCCGTTCCAGCATTCCCTTCGTAAACAAAAAGATTGCCAACCTTCCTGTATTTCAGTTTCTTCTTGGCAACCTCCTTGTCCTCTCCATTTGGATTGCCAGCGGTTCTCTTATCGTCCTGGCATCTCCAAATATAACGTTTAAATCCACAATTCTCAAGCCTTGCCTGATTGAAACTGCTCATAGCCTTGCCGGACTGGTCTCTGGCTATAAGAGCCGCCCTCTCGCGAGTGGAATGCCCAAGGTCGTAGATGTACTTTTGCAAACCTCCCTCATAGCTCCATCCATTCCCGAAAACGGAGCCAACAACCCCTTGCTGAATCTGGTCGAAGTACTTCTGTGGAATGCTTTTAATAAGCTTTGTACAATTTGTAATGGCAATTGTCAGTTGTTCCTTCAAACCTTCCTTGTTGATTATCTTCATCAAGTCAGGCCCAATCTGGTTCTTGAAGTTCCTTTCGAAGTTTCTGTAGGACTTCTTCAAAATCTGCTTCATCGCCCTTTCGGTCATCTTCCGGAACCCCTCCTGCATCTCATCGTACTTCTGCATCAGGATTTTCAGGCGCTTTTCAAAGATTTCAAGAAGCTCCTCCTCCGTCTTCCCACCAACGTTCTGCTCCAGGAAGTACCTTTGAACCTCATTCTGTGGAATAAGAAGGTTTTTGTTCTTGTCCCTTATGGAACCCTGAAGCTTCTTCTTAATGACAAGGCGAATCACGTCGCTCTTCATAATTCCAAGCAGACGGGCAGTCTCCGGAACGGTGAAATATTCAACCGCATCGCCCACAATTCCTGCGATGCCGGCAATTTCCTCGCGTTCCTTGGCCTGCTCACGCCCTTTCTCGGAAAGCAAAAGGACTATGGGCTTCAAATAGAGCTCATAGTCCCTCTTCAACCTGCGAACAACCTTGTCGATTTGCGCTCTTAGGTACCTTTCCGCAGATTCGTCAAAACCGGATGGCTTGTAGTGAAACTTGGGCATTACCAGTCAAACTTGGCTTCCTTGAACTTGGACTCGCCTTCCTTCACGGTTCTATCGCACCATTCAAGAGCACCGGGGATATTCATAATTGCCATCTGAGATGAATCATACTTCCCGGAGTTCAACTTGATTCGAATGGAAACAAACCTCTGGTTTTTATTATAATAGAAGTCAACGCATTTCCATTGATTTGCCTCTTTTTCCTTGCGATAGCACCACTTGTCGAACTCGCCTTCGTCAAAAGCATCAATCTTCTTTACTTTCAAAATTTTCATTGTTGTTTATCTCTTTCAGTCCTCTTCTATCCTTTCGCATTCTTCCTTCAACTTCTTTTTCGCACTCTCCAAATAATAGGCAACATCTCTTTCAAGTTTGGACTTATCTTTGGAGTCAAACGAAGCATCTTTCAAAAACCAGTCAAGCATGTCTCCTTTGTCCAAAACATCCATTACCTTTGCAAAAACCTTTCCGTTCTTCCTATATATATCGATATTAACAGTTACACGAACAACCTTCAGCGAAGGTATTGACGGGTCTGGATTTCTGTAAGAATCGGAAAATGAAATCCTCATCCCGTCTCCAGCTTTTATTGCACCATACTTTCTAGTCAAAAAGTCAAAGAGTTCGTCCTCTTCTTTGTCAACGCAAATCAGCTTCATTAGAAATTCTCCTAGTTAAACTTCTTCCAGCTCGAATCTTTTTCAGGGTCAATTCCCATCGACTTCACCTTTGAAAGTGAAAAAACCTTCGGGGAAAGATAGCCCGGAAGTTCCTTCAGCATGTCCTTTGCCTCCTTCTCGGTTTTCCATCCAGATTCAATCTTTTTTCCTTCCACCACTATATAATACTTGTATTCCGGTCGATTGATTGAATCAGCCTTTTTCACGCAAATCAGCTTCATGAGAATTCTCCTTGAAAACAACAGAAATCTAGTAAAAATATAACGCGAATTCACAAAAAGCAAAGACGCATAGAAGACTTTTAATGTCTTCTTATGCGTCGAAAAGAAAGATTCTGAAGTCTAGTTCTTGCTTTCTTCTTTCACTGCTACAAAAAGGTCAGCTAAAAAAGAAAGAACAAATCCAGCCGAACAGCAAAACGCAGACAAAAGTTTTTCGTGACAGGAAAAAATCACAGTCGCAAGAAAAAGCGAGGAGGAAAGTCCCGACATGATGCTTTTCATCTTGTTGTTCTCCAAAAGCTTAGAAAACGTCCTTCAGAAGCTCGACTTTGTCGGTTTTCTCCCAAGGGAAGATGTCACTGTTGAAGGGTCCTCTCGCCGCCTGGGAGTAAGACCAGCCTTTAGGAGTTTTCATCGAAAAAGCCTCTTGAATTCCGTCAACGGAGAAGTCAAAAACTTTTTTAGAGTAAAGAAGCCTTTCAATTGCATCATCCGTTGCGGCGTTTCCAGTTCTGACAAAAAAGGAAACCGGGTCGGGCTGTCCAATCGCGTAGGAAACCTGAATCTGAATCTCGTTGCAAATACGTGAGGCAACAAGGTTCTTCGCGGCGTACCTTGCCATGTAGGCGGCAGAGCGGTCAACCTTTGTCGAGTCCTTCCCGGAAAACGCGCCCCCTCCGTGCGATGCAACTCCACCATAGGTGTCACAGGCCGTTTTTCTTCCTGTGAGCCCCGTGTCCGCCTCAGGGCCGCAAAGAACAAAGGAGCCAGAAGGATTGAGGACAAGCTTCGCACCTTCGGAAGGCAAAAACTCAGAAGGAATTGAAAGCGAAACAGAATTTTTCACCTCTTCAAAAAGCTCTTCATACTGCGCGCCTTCAATGTGGGACTGACAAACAATCGCCTTCTGAACCTTGAAAGAGTCGAAGTCGAAAAGAACCTCGCACTTTGCATCTGGTTTCAGAATTTCGCATCCGTTTTTCCTCCTCTCCGTCAGTGTTTCAATGATGCGTCTGGCGAAGAAAAGAGGAGGCGGAAGGAAGTTCGTTGCAGGTGAGTAAACCGCATATCCAAACATCATACCGATGTCCCCTGCACCTGTCTTCTCCTGAGAAACGGCGGAGTTGATTTCGGAACTCTGGCAATGGACAAGGTTAGAAACATAAAACTTAGACGAATTGTACCCAATTCCAGAAATTGTGTTCAACGCAATCTGACAGAAATCAAGGTTTGAAACGGAAGGGGAAACCTCCCCTGCGAGAACAATTCTTCCGCTTGTTGCCAATGTTTCAACCGCAACGTGTGCATTTGGGTCGACTTTCAGGCATTCGTCCAAAATCGAATCTGAAACGATGTCGCAAACCTTGTCCGGATGACCTTCGGAACAGAACTCGGAACAAAACAACTTCATTTTTCTCTCCTTTTCATGATTCTCAAACACAATGGCAAGGTTCTGGGGAACTTTGCCGAACACAAATCCAGAAACAAATCCAAATCAAAGCTTTCCGGAGGATTTTCACTTGAAAGGAAAATCTCGTTTTCTTTTCTTCTCTCAAAAAACGCCTTTCTCTGCCAGTAGCGGTGGGAAGGAACATTATGGTACTTTCCGGCATTAAAATCGTGTGCAAGCGCAAGGGAATTTCTCTGAACTCCGGGAAAACCATCCTTGTCGGAGGATTTGGAAAGACAGTAGTGAATCCAGTCCTCCTTCGAATACCTCCCGTAGTTGGACAAGTCGGACGAGTCAAGTTCAATAAGCATTCTATCGCGCAAATATTTGACAACGCGGATTCTTCTGGAAAGGTTCAAAACCTGGAGAAAAACCTTGTCGTTTGTCAAAAAAACGGATTCGTCAAAGCAGAATTTTGAAAAATCCCCGTAATCTCCGCAACGAAAAACAAAACCTCCATAACGCTTCAGAAGCTCTGCCTCATCCTGAAACGTCCTTTTCCAGAAGCAAAGGTAAACCCTTGAAACAGGATGCGAACAATTCTCCCAGAGTTTCAGAAGCAGAAGAAGAAACTGCTCAACTTTTTTAACAGGTTCCATTCCCGGGGAGCACCTGTTAAAAAAGTCAAAACAGTCTGCAACTATGAATTTTTCAGAAGACATTTCAACACCTCGATTCTTGCCTCTGCTATTTTAACCTTGTTCCAGGCCTTCATCAATGAAATTTTGGACTTTTGCTTTTTCTCAAAAAGCTTCCTGTACTCGTTTTGTGACTTTACAACGTACATCACAACGTATCTTGCAGGAGAAGAGCCGCAAGGAGGCGAAAATTTTTCCGGATTTTTTGAAACTTCTTCTGAAGTTTCCTGAACGTAGTCTGCAAGTTTGGAGTCGTTTTCTTCGCTTTCGATTTCAACAACCAGCTTTTCATTCAAAAGATTTTCATACTTGTCAAGAAGCGAAAAAAGCTCGGATTCGATTTCTTCACGTCTCATTTTCAATTTCTCCTAAAAACTCTTTCACTCTTTCAACATAAGTTTGGTCGGAATCAAAAACCCTTTTCCCATTGACGCTTTGAAAAAAGAATCCGGTAGAAACCCATCCAAACTTTTTTTGAAATTCAAAAAATTCAAGAACGCTTTCTTTCAAAAGAACAATGTTCAGCCCTCTGAACTTTTTTTGCCTCAAAAAGTCCAGAACAGAAACAAAAAGCGAAGATGGCCATTTTCTTTCAGTCACAAATTCGCAAATCAGTTTAGTAATTTTTGAACAAATCAAGTCGTATTTTTTAGAATTTTTTTCTCTTAAAAAAGTAGACTTCATAGAATGAAGAAATTCAAAAAACTCTTTTGCTTTTGAACGTATTTCTTTAGGAACTTCTAGCATTTGGTCTCGAATCAGTTCTTCAAAGTCTTGTTCTTCTCTTTGTTTTCTCTCTTCCTTCTTAGAGACAAAAAGCTCTCCTGAAAATTCTTTCATTCTGAAATTAGCGTTTGAAAAAGCATCCATTCCGTTTGACCAGTTTTTTCTGATTCCTCTGAGACTTCGAATGTTTTTAGCAAGACAAAATCCTGGAGAAACGTCTTTGCAGATAAAATCAAGAGTTTTTCTGATTTCTTTTTTGCTCCATCCATCTATTTCTCGAAGCTTTCGAACCTCTTCTGCCCAGCTAGAATCCCAAAGAGGATTTTTATGAAACCTCAAATTTTGGTTGAGAAGTTTGTGAAAACGCCGAGAAACAAGAAGGTCAAAATAGGAATACTTCTGTATTGTCTCTTCTTCTTTTGGCTGTTCTCGGCGTTTTTTTAATATTTCTGAAACTTTCATTGATGCGTACCAATGCTTTGTCTGACAGAAAAATTATAGGAATTTCTTTTTTGAAAGACAAGAGCAAAATCAAAGAAAAATAAGAAAATTTTAGAATCTAAATAATTTACTTTCTAAATAGTTTAGTTTCTAAATTATTTTCTAAATTTTTGATTGTTTTTCAGTAGAAAATTAAATTTTAATTTTTGATTTTTCAGTAGAAAACAAGGAAATGGAGTAATTAAATTATTTAAAGCCTAAATCGGTTGGTTTTTTCAGTAAGAAATACCTTTGCAAGTTTTTTATTACTTTTTTGTTCCGAGGATATAATCCTCGCACTTCGTATTTTCTATTGAAAATACTTTTTTGTAATTTTTTGTAGACATTAAAACGATAAAGTGATAATATATATTTATTATATATTATCACAGTAATATTAGATATAATATTAGAAGAATATTAGAGCTAATATATTACCTCAGAAACCGAAAAATCAGGTTTTTCAGCTTGAAAACTAAAATTTTAACCGAATTTTAGGATTTAGTCTTGTCTTTTTTGAGAAATTTCATATAATTCTAGTATGCTAAGAATCTATTCTAGATTTCTAAGACCGTATCAGCGGAAAATTGTTCATCAAACAATGAAAAAGTTCGATGGGCGAGTCCTATTGGCTTTAGACATGGGGCTTGGGAAAAGTATTATTTCACTTTCTTGCATTCAAGAAAAAGGCGGAAGAGCTTTGATTGTTTGCCCTTCTTCTTTGAAGTATAACTGGCAATCAGAAATCGAAAAGTTCTGGCCAGAAGCTTCTTTTCACATCTGCTCGGGTCAAACTCCAGATTCCAGGATTTCAAAGTTTCAAATCGTTATCATCAACTATGAAATTATCAAATTTTGGGAGCAAAAACTTTCTTCCGAAAGATTTGAAACCTTGGTTTTTGATGAATCTCACTATGTTAAAGACAAGTCTTCTCTTAGAAGTAAGTCTGCTTACTATCTCTCTTTCTATTCACGAAACAAAATTCTTCTTTCTGGAACTCCTATTGAAAACAAGCCAATTGAAATCTGGAGTCAATGCAGAATAATCGACAGACAAGTTTTTCCTAACTGGCTTCTTTTTGCTAAAAAGTACAATGGAGCAATCAAAACCAGATGGGGATGGAAGATGGACAAAGCTACCAATTCAGAAGAACTAAACAAAATTCTTACTGAAAAAATGATGATAAGAGTAAAAAAAGAAGAAGTTTTGAAAGAACTTCCTCCGATTGTTCGCAAAGTGGTTCCAGTAGAAATTGATAACTGGAAAGAATACAGAGAAGCAGAAAAAGATATCATTAACTGGATAAAGAACAATAACAGTACCGGACTCGACATTGAAAAAACCAAAAAGGTCGAAGCTCAAGTCAAGCTAGACAAACTAAAGCTTATCGCCGCTAGAGGAAAGATGTCTCAAATTTCTGAATGGATAAATCAAAATTCTCCGAATCAAAAAATCATTCTGTTTTGCTTTCATCAAGAAATTTTGTCAGAACTGAGCAAAAGAATTAAAAACTGTCTTTGCGTTTCACAGTCTGTAAAAGCAGAACAGAGACAAAAGTTTGTAGAAGAATTTCAAAATTCAGAAGATGCGAGAGTTTTTTTGACTACCATTAAAATTGGCGGCACTGGATTCACTTTGACTTCTTCTTCTCAAACAGTATTTGTTCAATTGGACTGGACTCCTTCAAAGCATCGTCAAGCAGAAGCTAGGGTTCACAGAATTGGTCAAAAGTCAAAATTTGTTTCGGCAACCTACTTTATAGCGAGAGGAACAGTAGAAGAGAAGATAATGAAAATGGTAGACAAAAAAGCTGAGTGCTTTTCTTCGGCTATAGATGGTGAGGAAGCGGAAAAAGAAGACTTGCTTCAAGAAATTTTAAAAGAATATTCTAAGTGAAAGACATCAGACCAATCTTAAACGAAAAAGGAATTGAATACAAAGAATCTGGCCGTGGCTGGATAAATCTTTGCTGTCCTTTTTGTTCAGATTCAAAGTTTCATTTGGGATACAACGCCGAATTTTCTGTTTTTTCTTGCTACAGATGTGGAAGGCACAAATTTTTTGAAACTCTTTCTTTGCTCACTAACGAGAAGGCAAAAGACCTGTCCGAGACAGTTAGAAAGTCCTACAAATTAAGTCAAGACAAAGAAAAAGAAAACTTTGTGAGAAAGTCAGAATTTGAATATCCTAAAGAAGTAATTCCGCTTCAAACAATTCACAAAGAGTATCTAAAAAGAAGAAACTACAACCCAAGCTTGCTTCAGTCTGTTTGGGGAGTAATGGGCACCTCGAAATCAGGCAGATATTCAAATCGAATAGTGATACCTGTTGTTTTCAAAAGCAGAATTGTTTCTTTTATGGCTAGAGACATAACCGAAAAATCTGAAGCCAAAATTCTTTTTTGTGACAAAGAAAACGAACTAATTCCCGCTAAAAATTTACTTCATGGATACGACCTAGCAATTAAAAACTGGGTTCTCGTAACGGAAGGTCCTTTTGATGCCTTTCGTTTCGGACCGGGTGCGGTTGACACAATGGGAATCAAGTTTACTGAGTCACAGGTTTCGCTTTTGAAAGGCTTTGCCAACGTTTTCATTCTGTTTGACTCGCGCATTGACCACAATGGGTTTGAAACAGAAAAACAGGCGCAGGAGCAGGCGGAAAAACTGGCAGACCTGCTTTCGCCTTTTTGCAACGTCTGGATTCTAAATGAATTCAGGTCTGATTTGGGAGATATGGACAATTTTCAGATTTTGAAGATAAAACAGGCAATCAAAAAAGCTCTTGTTGAGCAAAGGAGAAAGGAAAATGTTTAGAATTGGAAAAAGGTTTAAATGGGAGATGGCGCATCGTTTGGTTCGGAGCTTTTCCGAGCAGTGCCAGAACATTCACGGTCACAGCTACAAAATGGAAGTAATTTTGGAAGGGGAGTTGAACGAGGACGGAGTTTTGATGGACTTTGGGGCGGTTAAGCAAACAGTCCAGCCGATTGTTGACGAACTCGACCATTCCGTTGTTCTTTGCAAGGACGACCCAATGGTCGATGAAATTTCCTGCCTGGGAACGAAGTATTCCATTGTTCCTTACAACCCGACTGCGGAAAATATGGCTCAGGACGTTCTGATAACTGTATTGTCCTCCTATGCAGGTCTGGAAGGACTTGTTTCAGTAACGGTTCGAATCTGGGAAACGGAAACAGGGTGGGCAGAATGCTCCAAAACTGTTCAGGAGTTTTTTCTTGAAATGCAAAACGACGAAGGAGAAGAAAAATGAGCTACAAGGTGAATGAAATTTTCAGAAGTATTCAGGGAGAAGGGCAGATGAGCGGAGTGCCTGCCATCTTTATCCGGTTTTCTGGATGCAACTTGAAATGCCCCTGGTGTGACACCAAGCACGAGGAAGGGGAAATACTGGAAATCGAGCAAATCATTGACAGAATCGACAAGGAAAACCGTCCTTCCGTTCCTTTATTCGTTATCACAGGAGGTGAGCCGACAATTTGGGACTTGGCCAAGTTTCTCGAGGAGCTGGACAAGTTCTTTCCTGATGTTACAGTTGCAATGGAGAGCAATGGCACGAACTTTGACCGTCTGTCCAAGTGGAAGTCAAGAGGTCTTGTTAGTCTTCTCACTGTTTCTCCAAAAGGAACGGAGTTGACTGCCGACATCAAAACTTCGCTCCTGATTGCGGACGAAGTTAAGGTTGTTTTTGATGGAAAGGCAGACCCAACCATTTTTGAGCCATATATGGACAACCAGTTTAGGTACCAAACGGCATACATTCAGCCTTGTTCAGAGAACTATCCTCCAGCACTGGAATGGGTGATGAGTCATCCAAAATGGAGGCTTGGATGCCAACTTCACAAAGTGGTTTCTGCAAAGTAGTTTCTACTGAAAAAAACAAGAAAAATCAAATTTTTTAATTTTTTCTGTTTTTTTTCTTGACTTTTTGGATTTTTGTACTATAATAGTATTGGCGAGGGAGAAAAAAGCAGTTCAAACAAAAGGAGAAACGAAAATGTCGGTAACGAAGAAGCAGATTGTTGAAGCCCTGGAAGACTTGACTCAGACTTTGTTTACTTGGAACGACCTTCCAGACGTTAGAGATTCCTCAAAACAGCAATTGATTGATTTTCTTTTAGAAAAGCAGTCGGAAAAAGGGGAGGCGCTCGAACCCGAAGACTTTGACGTGCTCCAGGAGGAAACGGTCCAAACTTTGATTGATGCAGGAATCCCGGTTCCAAAGGAATGGAAAGAACAACTTGGAATCGAGGACGAAGAAATGAACGAGGATGAAGAAATGGACGAAGAAATCGAGAAAACTGTCGAAAAAGAAATTGAAGAAAAAACAGAGAAAAAACGCATGAAAAAGGAAGAAAAAGAAGTTTCTAAAGAAAAGCCGAAGAAAGAAAAGGTTAAAGAAGAAAAAGTCGAAAAGGAAGAATCTGAGAAAAAGAACATTGAAGAATCTAAAAAAGATTCTGCGCGTGGAAAAAACTTTTTAGGGCATTTGCTTTCTTCTGGAAACGCAGAACTTGACAGCCTGATGATGGAAAAGCCGTTTTCGATTGACGAAATGGTTGAAAAAGGATTTTCTAAGTCTCGAGTTCACAATCACTTGAATCATCTGAAAAGAGAAAAATCTGAACTGGTTTCGGTTTCTAAAACCGACGATGGAAAATACAAGGTTGTTAAAAAGTGAAAATCTTTGTCACTGTTCAGTTTGAAGCCTTTCACAAATGGAACGAGGCTCCAGAAGAAGTCTCGTTCCTCAGAAATCTTCATCGACATCTTTTCTACTGTCGTCTGACTTGGCCGGTGTCATCAGACGACAGAGAAAGAGAATTTTTCATTA
>Ga0310786_10010778_pt1 | contig 11461 bp, 22 predicted proteins | sample AusTroGonzalo_MG_FD_203881 | JGI IMG/M metagenome (GOLD analysis project Ga0310786, IMG submission 203881) | Bovine rumen microbial communities from tropical cattle in Woodstock, Queensland, Australia - Gonzalo_03 (v2) (version 2) | ecosystem: Host-associated > Mammals > Digestive system >... | reverse complement strand
CGTGGATCCGTCCAGAATCCCTCAACTCCTGCACCCTGCCGGCGATGCGTGTCAGGCGAGAGTTAAGGGCGGCGTTGACGTATTTCGCCTGGGGCCCGGTGTAACATCCGGCCACAGCATTCCACTCGTCAGCTTTCACGGAGACGCCCGTGCTGACATAGATGTTCTTCCCATAGGGAACGGAGATCTTAACGGGAAATGTCCCGTCCTTCAGAGGCCGTCTGGCATCCAGCCAGAGGCGGCACTTGGAATAGTTGGCGCACATAAGATTTGCAGAAAATTTGCAGGGAAATGCGCCCAAATGTACCCTTTTGCGCCCATTTATGCCACTTATCCAAGAGGGGCGAAGTAGCGTAACGGCCAAAAATAATACCGCGCACGAATCCCTAAGTTATTGATTCTTACGCGGTTGATGATTGGTGAAGCTTAGCAGATTTGAACTGCTGACCTCTTGCCTGTCAAGCAATTTCCCGCGTAGAAATCCCTTAAAATTCAGTCGTTTATAACCATCGCTGCGGCGTTTGCAGAAAATTTGCAGACGTCGCTATTCGTCTATTCTTATCGCAAAGCCGGAAATCTCGTAATGGTACCGCTCGACGGGATCGACATCCGTAACCAGCAGGCACTTGAAATTTGAGACGCCGTTTGCGCCCAGGGCCTTGGCCTCCTTGACGGCCATTTCAAGAAGCTCACTGGCCGAGATCTCCTCCTGCTCGACATTGGACGTGTTCTTCTGAGAGTAGAGTCCGTCGATGTAGGCTCCCGCACTTTTTATCAGCTTGGCCTTGGGCCGGAGGGCAGGCTGGATCGTCATGCTAATCTCTCCGATCGGGGAGAACTCCCCGGTATAGGGGTTGGGACTGATAAAGAATCCGGCATCGGTATAAGGTCGGAAATCCAGGAACATTGTCGACACGTATCTCTGATGTGTCATGACACCGCAGCTGCAAACCACTATGGCCGCAATCGCAAAGACAAGAAGCTTTTTCATAACAATTTATTTGAAGGCCACTACCATGAGGACACGGTACCAGCCGTGGATATACTTCGTGTTGATGGTGAATGCGTCGTACTTTGGGTTGAGGCTTACGCACTCGACGATGCTTGGGTCGCCCGTCTTCCGCACCTGCTTGATAAGGGCGCCGTTGACGGTGTCCAGGACGTAGATCTTGCCCCACTCTATAAACGCTTCCTCATTAACCTGCTTGATGATCACCCTTGCCCCGGACGGGTACTCCGGCTCCATGCTGTCCCCGACGACCTGCATGGCATAGTCGGCGCCCTTGATGGGGGAGATCATCCGCTCACAGTCGTATTCGTGGATCGAGGCGGCGAAGTCTGCTATGGTGCCTCCACGGGCTTCAGCGGGAAGGACGAGGATGGTGTCAGTAGCCGGGGTGGCATTATCGCCTTTAGCGGCGTCAATGGCTTTTGAAATGAGATTGTCGGTCAGGTACTTCTCATCGCCGTTAAAGGCAGAGCTGAGGGATGTGCGATGGACTCCGAGGATAGCGGCGAAGTCCTTCCTGCTTTTGACTGCCCCTCTCTCGAATAGGACAAGATAGGCGTCATTAAGAATCTTGAGTTTCTCTTGCGGCTCCATAAGTTTCTATACACACGAAAAAAGTTTCCAAAAAATTTGTATTGTTCTAAAAATGTTCTATCTTTGTAGGCAGTTACAAACAAAGGTAGTAAAACTTAATAAAAAACAAATATGATAGCATCTGAGAGACCGAACATCAGTCCGACCGGAAGATACACACAGGCGGCAGCAGCCCGCCTGATGGGCGTGGACCGTCATACCATTGCCCGCTGGAGCCGTGACCCGAGGTACAAGTTGGAGAAGTTCTGCCGCAAGGCCGGTGGAGGCGCGTACTTCCGGGGACGTGATCTTATTCGGATCTGGGAGGCATTCATTTGAGAGATACAACGCGCAGGGATGCGCCGCACTGCGGATGATCAAGATAGTTCTTACGCACGATGATAGGGTCGGCCGCAGGGCCCGGGAGCGGGGGAAACCGTTTCAAGCTTTTCGTTTCGTCGCTTGATCCGGAGTCGGAGACCGCGAGAGCGGGCGCAGGTTCAACTCCTGCTTCCCCTTCCAAGCCGCAGTGATGCGCCCATGTGAATCCATAAATGAGGTTTTATTGATTAGTTTGACAGCCGGGGACAGACCGGCACCTGGCGAGGATAGCTGCTTAATCGGATAGAGCAGACTGAAGACTGAGCATTAGGCGGTCCGACTCCGTCCCTCGCCTCCAGGTTATAATGACATCGAAATGACAGACAAGAAACAATCCCTTCAGTCCCGCGTGAGGGACATGCAGCCGGGGGAGCGCATCACAATCCCGCTGGGGGAGTATCGTATGCAGACCATCTACAACTATACGTCCGAGATCGGGCTGGACATGGGGCGCGTCTATACGACGCGGAGGGACCGTGTAGCGCGGACGATCGAGATTCACAGGCAATCGTAACTTTTAACCCATATTGCAATGAAAAAGAATGAAAAAGTAATTGTCCGGACAAATCGTGCCGGCGTCTTCTTCGGAGAGATTTCCGACCGTCGGGACACCTCGGCCGGTGTCATTGTTACTATTAAGAACTGCAGGCGCCTTTGGTATTGGAGTGGCACCATACCCTTACGGGATCCTGCAGGACAGGACGTGAGGAATGGTGCCGGGCACATGGCTATCGGCCGACGGATTCTATTACGGTCCGCACTTTTATCACGAAGACGCGGAACGACTATGGGCGCGACGCCATCCGGCAGCTTGCGCAGATATACGGTATAGACATAGACAAGTTATGAAAAGGTTTTTGCGTGAGGCCCTGTTATGGGCCCTGTCGCTGATATTCGCGGGCGTCATGCTCGTCGGTTTCTTCGCTGAGATCTCCATCGGTGCCTGGTATGAGGGGCTGGTGAAGGTCGCACTCTCTCTCGTCGGATTTGTGGGCTGCACATGGGCCTCGAACAAGACTACGTTAGGCCGGAAATCAGAATGCCGGGACTTCTGAAAATCAAAATGCTGCTGCCTATGACCTAATCCAGAGATTCAAACCCCTTGACGGTATTGCCGGGACACAAAAATGGGAAACGGGCAATCAAATCAAACAATCAAAAAATCGCCCCCGGAGCTTACCGTCAGGAAGAAGGCTGGACATACAAATTCCGTTGGGGGTTCGATTCCCCCTCCAGCCTCGTATTTTATTTGACGACTTATGTACGACAAAGACACAGTCATTGCAGACCTCACGGTGGGGGAGTTCCACCAGGTGAAGCGGGCCCCCAGGCCCCACGCGTTCCTGTCGGACCTGGGCATATTGGAGGGGGCTGCGGGCGTGGCGTGCGCCCTGGACATCACGCCTGAGAGGGCGCAGGAGCTCATCGACGCCCATCTCTTTGACCCGGCGATGCTCCGCTCGGGATGCACGCCCTACTTCGGCGAGAAGAACGTCCTGAAGATCTGGAAGAGCTTCCTCGACGCAAGGAAAATCATGGAGGGCAGGGTATGAAGCGCCATCTCGTCATCCATGAGGAAATGCTGGACTACGACCTCAGGGGGTCGGAACTCCTCGCTTACGCGCTGGTCTGGGGCTTCTCCCAGGACGGCGAGTCTACTTTCCACGGATCCGCGGAGTACGTGGCACGGTGGTGCAAGGTGTCCCGCCAGCAGGCCGTGGCCATCCTCAGGAGCCTCACGGAGAAGGGCTACCTCCTCAAGACGGAGTATCCCGGGCATCCGGCGCACTACGTCGCCGTGGATCCGTGGGATGCGGCCCCCGCAGGGGGGGTGTCAAATAATTTGACAGGGGGTGTCAAGAAATTTGACAGGGGGTGTCAAGAAACTTTACACCCTTCCCCTTCGTCCCCGTCTCCCTCTTCCCCCGCACCCTCTTCTCCTACTTCCCCTATATCCCCTTCTCCGGAATACACACCTTCTCCTGACGTCGAAGGTGTGAATACGCGCACACCCGCACGTACGGGAGGGATGACCATCCAGTACTACAAGGGACTTTACGGGGAGAAGGTGATGCTGACGAGGGACGAGCACGCGAAGCTCGTGGAGCGCTTCGGGGAGCAGGACGCGGCCCGTCTCATCGAGATCCTGGACAACTACCTGGTGAACCACCCGCGGAAGCGCTACGAGAGCCACTACCGCGCCATCCTCGCGTGGTGCGTGGAGCAGCTGAACAGCGAGCGCCTGACGGAGCAGAGGCTGCAGAACGCCCGCGAGGCCGGGCAGCGCATCGCGCCCCAGCCCCAGCAGCCCTCCGACAGGACGACGCTCGAGGACGTGAAGCGCACCATGGACCGCATCAACGCAAAGTACAGGAGATAGCCCATGGACTCGCACGACATCATGATAGCGCTGCGCGGGCAGGCCCTGAACACCTACGACCTCGACGACTTCCGGGAGGTGGTGCGCATCAACATCGACCGCGCATACACCCTCGCGGACGTGAAGAGGCCGGAGCTCCCCGTCATCTACGAGCAGCTGGTGAAGGAGGTGGAGGACAAATTGTGGCGCTCCTACGGCTATCTCACCTCACAGGAACTTGCGCTGGTGTGCGAGGCCGGCGTCGCCGGTGAACTGGGGCGCCAGACGAAGCCCACCGCGGCTGCCATCTTCTCGTGGCTGGCAGCCTACTACGGGAGCGACATCCGGAAGGAGGCCGTGCGTGACATCCGCCGGCGCAGCAATGCCGAGGTGAAGCAGGACGGCCCGTCAGGGGAGGACCTGGAGAGGGCGAACTGGCTGGCCACCGTCCGCGCCATCGGATACCTCTGGGAGGAGTACCGGATGGAGGGGAGGATCCGTGAGGACCACGAGGACGGATGGGTGGCGCACTGCGCCTTCGACGGGCTTGCGGAGAGGGGCCTCGTGAAACTCTCCGCGGAGGACTGGGAGAGCGCACGCCGGGAGGCCCGGTCGCTGTACCGCCAGCAGCAGGGGATCCGCGCCGTAGGCTCGCTCATCGGCGTCGACGCGCCGGAGAGCAAGGTCAAGCGCCTCCTCGTCCCCGTCGTCTTCCGGAAGGCCGTGGAGGACGGGGTGGACATAGGCGCCATCATAGGAGAAGAGATTGAGAGATTCAAAAACGCATCATAATGGCAGAGAACTACAACATCAAGATAAACATCGAGGACCTTCCCGGCGCCAGGATAATGGACATCGCCGTCGGGGAGGGCAGGGTCGTTACATGCGCGTGCATACCCGTGGACAACTTCCGCGGCTTCTGCGCCAACGCGTACATCACGCCCACCAACGAGGTGAGGTCCCTGAAGAAGGCCACGCTGAACTTCTGCGCCTACGGGCTCGACGAGAGCCGCTACGGCGACACCCACTGCGTCCGCCCGGCGCTGAACCGCGACGCCGCGCAGAAGATGCCCGAGGATGCCGTGAAGCGTCACGAGCGCATCGTGGGCTACATGCGGCCCTTCTCCAGCAAGGGCGGAGGATCCAGGGGCGCACAGCCCGCAGGTGACGACGATTACTGGAAGTGACGTATGAGAAGACTGCTATACATAGACCTATTCTGCGGCGCCGGGGGCACGTCGACCGGCGTTGAGGCCGCGACCCTTGGGGGCCAGAAGTGTGCCCATGTCATTGCATGTGTCAATCATGACCCCCACGCTATCGCCTCCCATCTCGCCAACCACCCGGAAGCCAGGCATTACACTGAGGACATCCGCACCCTGGATCTCACTTCCCTCGTGGAGCATACGGCTATCCGCCGCGCCGAGAACCCCGGGTCCTTGCTCGTCCTGTGGGCCAGCCTCGAATGCACGAACTTTTCCAAGGCCAAAGGAGGACAGCCCCGCGACGCGGACAGTCGCACGCTCGCCGAGCACCTGTTCCGCTACGTCGATACACTCAAGCCCGATTACATCCAGATCGAGAATGTGGAGGAGTTCATGATGTGGGGGGACTTGGACGATAACGGCAAGCCCGTCAGCCGGGATTCAGGACGCCTCTATCTCCGCTGGGTGCGCAACATGTGCGCCCGTGGCTACGACTTCGCCCATCGGGTGCTGAACGCCGCCGATTACGGCGCCTACACCTCCCGCAAGCGTTTCTTCGGGATCTTCGCCCGTAAGGGCCTGCCTATCGTCTTTCCCGAGCCGACGCATAGCAGGAACGCGGACTCCGACCTGTTCGGTGGCATGAAGCCCTGGCGACCTGTGCGCGATGTGCTGGACCTCGACGACTGCGGTCGCAGCATCTTCCGGGACAAGCCGCTCTCCGAAAAGACTCTCCAGCGCATCTACGCAGGCCTGGTGAAGTTTGTCGCAGGCGGGAAGGATGCCTTCCTCGTCAAGTTCAACTCCATGTCCAGGACAGGCAGGTACGTCCCGCCGTCCATCGACGAGCCTTCACCTGTTGTCGCCTGTCAGAACCGTCTCGCGCTCGCCCGTGTCAGCTTCCTTTCCAAGCAGTTCTCCGGGGATCCGGAAGGGAAGAACATCGGCATCGACGGGCCTGCCGGCGCGATCACTTGCCGCGACCATCATGCCTTTATCACCGCCTACTACGGAAACGGCCAGAACAGTTCCATCCAACACCCCGCGCCGACCGTCACGACCAAGGACCGTCTGGGATTCGTCACGGCTCAGTTTATCGACAAGCAATACGGGACAGGAACGTCTGCTTCGATCAGTAAGCCTGCCGGGACCATCACTACCAACCCTAAGCTCAACCTCGTGTCCGCGAAGCCGTGGATTATGGATACGAGTTTCGACAACGTGGGCAGCTCCGTGGACGAGCCCTCCCATGTGATAACGGCTAATCGCAAGTGGCATTATCTGGTCAATCCTCAGTTCCATTCCGAGGGTGCGTCCATAGATAGGCCGTGTTTTACGCTCATTGCCAGGATGGACAAGAAGCCGCCGTACATCATTACTGCCGAGACTGGTCCCACCATCGTGATATATGACAGCGACAGCCCGATGACCGTCAAGATAAAGGAGTTCATGGCCCTATACGGCATCAGTGACATCTGTATGCGGATGTTGAACATTACAGAACTCAAGAGAATTATGGGCTTCCCCAGCGACTACGTGCTTGTCGGGACCCAGACGGAGCAGAAGAAGTACATCGGAAATGCAGTGGAGACGCACATGGCCTGCGCCCTCTGCGAGTGTCTTGCCGTCAGGCTGAACAGAATAGCATCCTAATAACGATTCCCAAAACTTTTATCCCATGCAAGAAGAACAAAGCAAGAATCACTACCAGCGCTGGTTCGTGTTTGATTACTACACGTACGCCGGCGCCCCGAAGATGGAGGACGTGCTGATGCTGTACGCGAAGCGCCATTTCCTCCATTGCCTCATTTATGAGGACGACATCAAGAACGTGGTGTCGAACATCAAGGCCGCTCAGGCGAAGCTCCGGGAGAAGAACCGGCGCCTGAAGGATGTGGAGGTCAAATCCTACCACTTCCGCCCCGAGGATGACATCACCTGGATTTACATCGGCAAGCAGAACATCCGACTCCGCCGGGTGGTGAAAGAAATCGAGTGCGTCGACCCTGGGTCCCCGTACAGGATTGAAGAGGAGGTCTGACCATGAACGATTACTTACATGAGGACCGGATGGAAGAGCTGGCCGGACAGGCCAAGGTCTGGAAATGGGTATGGATCTGCGTGGTGACGCTGGTTGTCATCGCCGTCATCGCCGCAGCGGTCATCCCGAATTACCGTGTATGGTCCGAGCGCAAGAAAGGCGAGGCTGAGTATATGCGTGCCGAGCAGAACCGGAAAATCAAGATAGAGGAAGCGAAAGCCAACCTCGAGGCGGAGAAACTGAACGCCCAGGCGGAGGTGGAGCGGGCGAAGGGAGCGGCGGAGGCCATACGCATCGAGAACGGATCCATCACCGCGACTTACATCCAGTATCTCTGGGTCCGCCAGCAGAACGCGAACACGAACAACAAGATAATCTACATCCCCACCGAGGCCGGGCTTCCCATCCTCGAGGCCGGGAGCAAATAAAACAGGCAAGCAATGAAGCAGAAGCACACACAAGCGAAGAAGGCCCGCCGGGCCTCCGCGTTTCACGAGACGGGGACTTTTGGTACACCCTCCCGTCTACGAATCCTCAAACGCAAGAGTCTGCAACCGAAGACCCCCAAGACATTCGGCCAGCAGGTCAAGTACATCCAGAGGGTGTTCCTCAAGAAGGACCGCTTCGGGGCACCGGTATACAGGAACGTCCCGCACGCAGTGGAGCAGTCGCCGGCACCGCAGGCATAAAGGCAGGGAACCATGGCACCGATGAGGAAAGGAGCGCCTACCGGATTCAAGGACCGGGACGGCAAGATGATAAGGGTGGGCGACAGGATCCGGAACGTCAAGGACGGACTCGTGATGCGCATCGACAAGTACGGGGGCGCGGTGGCACCCGCGGCCACACGCTGCCCGCTGAAGAAGATGAACCTGTCGGACTGGGAACTCTACGCAGGGGACTTCGTGCCCGTGCCGGCGGACAACACCATCCCTGAGGACCATTTCGAGGTGATGTCAGAAGTCGGGCTCAAAGACCTGCGCCGGTGTCACAACCACGTCGTGAAGGACAGCGCACCCGTCCAGGTGCTGGATGTCGAACTGGGCGTGGGGGACGTGAGCACGGGTCTTCTCGACAACGCTATCGCGGCTGCGCGGGCGGACGAAGAGAAGGAGGACCCCGCGCCCGTTGAGGCCAAGGCTGAGCCGGAGACGGCGGACATCCGCCTGGATGTGGACGACCTCGGTTCCATCCTGACCTCCCTGGAGTCCGCGGTGGAGGCTGTGACCGCCGCCACGGTGGCGGTGAATAAGATTGCCGTCGCGCTCCGTGAGGTGATGACGCGGCTGAAGGACGCGATCTGACATGATAAAGCCGGTGGACCTGACGGGGCGCCGCTTCGGGAGGCTGACGGTCATCCGGAAGGACGGACCGGGAAACTGCTGGCAGCAGCGCTGGCTCTGCCGGTGCGACTGCGGACGCGAGGTCCTGGTCTACCGGTCCAACCTCGCCTCCGGGCATACGCGCAGCTGTGGCTGCCTGCGTAAGGAAAGAATGAGTACAATCCATAAATCCCAGAACGATGAAAACACTATCTGACATCTTCTTTGAAATCCGGCTGTTCCTCATCAAGCGTCTGCGCGGTGAGGCAGCCTGCGCCGACGCCATGCTTGACAGGGTGTGCAAGCAACTTGCACGCCGGCTGGAGTCGAAGTCTTACAGAGGCTATGTGGCGAAGCGGAGGATCGCCCGCTACCTGGACCTCACCGTGTCCTACGTGGGCGAGGCCGCCGAAAGTCTCGGCATCCAGCACGAGACAGTGAACCGTTCCCTGTACTACAAGACCAGGGATGCCGTGACCATCCTCAAACATCTGCGTTGAGGTATGGCCCGCTTACCATGGGATGCACCGGGCAGGGTGGACAGCCATGACGGTAAGTACCGCCGGGAGCGCTCCGCGGACCTGTACCATACTGCCCGCTGGACGCGGCTCTCGGCTGCCTACCGTGCTACGCATCCGCTCTGCGCGGAGTGCGCCCGCCAGGGGAGGATGACACCGGCCACGTGCGTGGACCACATCGTCCCCTTCCCGATCTGCGAAGACTACTTCTTCGACAGGTCGAACCTGCAGGCGCTCTGCGACCGGTGCAACCATGAGAAGGGCCAGCGTGACAAGAAACTCATCCAGGAATGGAAGAAACTGAAAATGTAATGGAAGGAACTATCGAAATATCAGGCAGCGTTATTGGTGACAGACGTCAGCTGGAGGAACTCGCTGCGCCGTCCCCGTGGAAAATATATGTGGAATTTGACGAAAAGGTCGTAGAGGTTTGTACTCTCGTTAAGTCTCCGGAATGCTCGCAGGAGTTATACAATGCGGTTGTTAAAGAGTTGATTGCGTTGGCCAGCGATAACTTTTGAGTTATGAAAGTTGAGGACAAAGTCTGGATAAGGCTCGCGGAGGAGCGCATCGCAGAGGCCAGCCGTTACCTCTCCGAGGTCGACTGGAAGGCCCTCTCCGGCAAGGAGCCCGGCGTGCTCGGGTCGGCCCGGCTGTACCTTCGCAATGTGTATGACAAACTGAATGGATTGACAAATGGACAAGGAAAAGCATGAGATGACGCGGGCGGAGCGTGCCGCCCTGGAGGCCTGTCCGCCTGACATGGTGAAGACCATGCACGGCGAGGTGGACTTCAATGAGGCGGCGCGGGCATTCTTCCTTCGCGGATACAGGAAGGAGGAAGCGAGGGTGAATGCGGCGAAGGTTGTGCTCGATCAGCGGGTCAAGATACTGACGGAGTCTATTCAACTGCACCCCGATGAAAAATATCTCAAGGGCAAACAGGATGGGTATCGCGAAGCAATAGAACTCCTGAACAGTTCAGAGGAAAGCATAAAAGTAGAATTGGTATGATAGGGAAACTTGAAAGCGAATTGATGTGCGATGCGTCTGGGAAGGTGTATGCAGTAGCCCCGCCTCCTATCAATGACATTGCCACGAAAGTGAATGAAATCATCTCCTATCTGAACAGGAGGGAGATGGAGACAAAGACAAAGACAAAGACATCGGGGCTTACGGCTTTATTGTGCCGTTCTCGTTCCGGGCTCCTGGAGCAGATGTTGATGGAGCAGGCGTGTAATGTCCCACCTCTTCCCGATGGGTGGAGATACGAGTTCGATATCAAGAAAGAGTTTGACCCGGCCTCGAAGGTGGCCAAGTGGGTGGCAACCGCCAAGCCCGTACAGGTCAAATAGAATTGCAGAATCGCCATTTCTATTTCGTCATTTAGCACTCCGATTGTAAAAAGGCAGGATAGATATGAAAAAGATAATGTTTAATGACCGCTACGGCTTGACGCAGGCCGTGCTGGAAGGCCGCAAGACGATGACGCGGCGGATAGTTAAAGGAGTTCTGCTGGGACACGTCCAGAACGGGATGCCCGGGATGGCTGTGGTCGGCGCCCCCTACAAGGTCGGCGAGGTCGTGGCCGTGGCGCAGGCATATCGGGATATGAATGTTGCAAATGACTCCTTTGGGAGCAAATGGTTAGGAACTGACTTTGGCCAGGCTTGGAGAAACAAGATGTTCGTAAAGACCGAGTATATGCCCCACCGCATCCGCATCACCAATGTCCGTGTGGAACGGTTGCAGGACATCAGCGATGAGGACTGCATCCGGGAAGGAATTAAGCAAATAACGACTTCCCCGTATCAGCATCTAAATGGTATCGGCTACACCTTCAACGGATGGAGCAATCGAGGTACTGGTTATAGCAGCGACACACCCCGCGGAGCCTTCGCCGCCCTCATCGACAAGGTGAGCGGCAAGGGAACCTGGGAGAGCAATCCGTGGGTGTACGTCTATGAATTTGAACTCGTTAATAGCCTATGAAACCAGAGAACATCGCGGAATTCATCTACGCCGTCGCCAGGATGCGCGAATGGCAGAAAAC
>Ga0310786_10010775_pt1 | contig 11462 bp, 9 predicted proteins | sample AusTroGonzalo_MG_FD_203881 | JGI IMG/M metagenome (GOLD analysis project Ga0310786, IMG submission 203881) | Bovine rumen microbial communities from tropical cattle in Woodstock, Queensland, Australia - Gonzalo_03 (v2) (version 2) | ecosystem: Host-associated > Mammals > Digestive system >... | reverse complement strand
AAACGGGCGTTTTTTTATTTCTTAGAAACCTGAGATTTAACCCAAGAATAATGACGGAAAAATTCAATACCCGGACCGGCAGGCATACCCATCCATTTTTCACCATTTGGGATGCTGCGAAATACACCACTATTTGCACCGATTTCCACATCATCACCTATTTTCAAGCCATTTGAAATACCAACATGTCCACCCAGCAACACGCGGTCACCAATAACTGTTCCACCGGCAATGCCAACCCCACCTGCCAAGAAACATTCTTTGCCGATTACAACCCCGTGCGCAACTTGGCACAAATTGTCTATTTTAGTTCCATCGCCGACAATTGTATCCGACATGGCGCCACGATCAATACAACTGTTGGAACCAACAGAAACACGATTGCCTAATACAACGCGTCCAGTATGCGGTATAAACACATTTTTGCCGTTCTGACGCGTATAACCAAAACCGTCCTTACCAATAACCGCATTTGCATTTATCACGCAATCTGAACCGATTGTAGCGTTTTCTATGTGTGCACCACCATAGACAACTGTATTTGCCCCAAGGACAACATTACGTCCGATAAAAGCGCCTGGATAAATTTTGACGCCTTCTTCTAACACCGCGCCTTTTTCCACAGTGGCATATTGACCGATATAATTAGTGCGTTTTTTTCGATAAAAGACACCTTTTTCAACTGTCGCAAAATAAGACACACCGAAACGCGGTTTTTCACGATAAATTTCACCCAATATTTTTACTATATTTCCACGCGGGGAATCTGTGATTAACAAAGTTGCACCTGCCGGGGCGTTTTTGATTTGTTCTTTTTGTAATAAAATAACAGATGCACGTGTTTTCTGCAAAACTTCAATAGGTAAAATCTTAAATGCGTTTGAATTACGTTCTGTGGAATAAAACGCCAGCTGTCCAGGTTTTGCATCTGCAATGGGTGCAACACCATTAACAACAACTTTGCCGTCACCTTTTAGTTCCAGGCCAAATTTTTTCGCCAATTCTCCGGCAGTAATTTTAATTCCACGTGGTCCGAAAATTTTACGCAATAAATCTTTCATGATTTTATCCTTTGTTAATACGCAGATTATAGATACAAAAGAAACGAAAGGCAATTATTTTATTCTCCCCCTATGGGGAAGGAACTTAACATCCTGAACAAAAAAACACCCTTGCGGGTGTTTTTTTGGGAATTTGGATTCGGGGTTTTATTGGGTTTATTCAACAGTGAAACTTATTATATCACCATATGAACCCAATTCTTCTGTGCCCAGATAACATTGGATATGTTCACCGACTTCTTCCATCCATTGGGCAACGGCACTGTCTTCTGCACTGTCATATTTTGCATTTAATACAGATTTTGTAATACCAAAACCAAGCAACCCGACAACTGTGGTTCCGACACCCGTCGCAATCCAATTCGTTGATTTTTTAGTTTTTGTTGCGTTGCCATCTACATCAAAATTAATACAATATTGCTCCAAAGTGTTTAGCTTGGGCGAGAACGAGCCATCCAACAAGGAATTTTCGGAACAGTCGACGATTTCAAAAGAGGTTATCCCTACATCAGCTTCTTCTCCACCAGCCGCTTTGGTAGCTTTTCTTGCTTCAGCAAGCGCATAATTTGCATAACCAACTGCACTTTCATACTTACCGCAGTCATTTTCGTTACTGGAGCTACTTTTTACTTGAGAAAATGCATTTCTTGCCGACCTAATGTTGCTCTTACATTTATCTATATCACTTTGTAAATCTTTTTTATTGCTTCCGCCAAGCAAACCTTTCTTTTGCAACGCATTGGCACCAAAGTACGAAGCGACACCACCTACCAATGCTGGTGCAATGGTTCCCCAGATAAGTGCATTTCTTTCTTTTGCGGTACCTTCACCTGCTTTCTCGCGGGCGCGTTCACCAACCTTGTCAGTTATTTTTTCCAAAGTCTTTTGGTCAATCCATGAACCACATGTGAAAGAATCACCAACCGCAAAATATGCAGTTGCTTTGTCACCCAAAACCGCCTGGATATCCCTGTCATCAGATGTGACGGTTATTCTGGCACGACAGAAAGAACCATACAAATCATTTGATGCCGTGAATTCTTTTGTTTTCAAGCCAGCCATATTATAGTTCTTTGGGATTTTGTTATTTTTCAACTTTACCCACATAAATGTTGAACCGTTATCAGATGCGCCACGAATACTGCCGTTGTTATTTGCCAAGCATACATTTTGTTCTTTGGCAAGCTTCGCGTTATACATCGCCTGAACTTCGCGTTCAACATCAACCAACAATTCTTGGAACAATGTTTTTCCTGCATTTTCCAAAACATATTCAGCGTTGCTTTGGTAAACAGGTTCTGTATATAAACAACCGTCTTCATCCATTACGCCATCACAAGTTCCATTTGGATTTGGTTCTGCACGATCGTACGCAACACAGTTATCTTTTGTTTGGGCTTCGGTTGGTGAAATCGCACAACCAATCAACACATCATCTGCATTTTTATTAACTTTTGTTGTGTTTGCGCCCAACCAGCCTGCGCGGACAGTGTCGGTATCCCAACTTAGTGTATCTTGTTCTTCACGCCAATCAGCCGCAGCCACTTTCAAATGTTCTGTACAAATAGATGCATTTTTAACCGTATTCATACATAAACCAATGACGATGTTATAATCAAGTATACCACCCATTTTGTTCATACTGCGGTCAAGTCTGCTGTTGCCCGTATCGTATGTTCCGGCAACAATATCTGTTCTGTTGCGATAACAGTTTTCATAGTCTTTGCCGCACATAGATTTTACACACGCCAACGCCGTTGTCTGGCATTGTTTTTTCATGTTTTCGATTGCTGCATCATTATAAGATGTTGCCAACAAACTATTTAATGTCGCGACAACACCAATCGGATCATCGCCAGTTTTGGAATCTTGTGGATATAACGCAGTGAAAACACTGTTTTCTTCATTCATATATCCAGAATATAAATCGCCCTTGCTTAACACAGCCGCATATTGACAGTTTGCATCAACATCAACTATGGCACGACATGCAGATTTAACTTCTTTGTAAGACTTTGTCGATTTTGTCAGATTAACCGAACCATCTGTATCACGTGATTGTTTATAGCAGACAGAACCAATGCCCGAACCGCAAGAACGCATCGCACAAGAAGATATTGTTTCGATACATTTTTCTTGGACTTTGGCATCAAAGTTATCAATGATTTGTTTAATTTTATCATCTAATGCTGCAAAACGTCCAAATTCACCGCTGTACATATCGTCAAAAACGTCTGTCACATTATCTGGATCAGTTAACACAGATTCCCTGGTCACAGGCTTACCCTTAACCGTCATATAACAATATCTGTTGGAACCGATTGTTTGCTGGCATTCCTGGCGAATATAATTTTTTACATCGCGACTTGTTGTGATTTTAGAAATTTCCATTAAATCCTGGGTTGTGACCGCGCGACCACCATTTGTTGCATCAGCAATTCTGATTAAGATTTCTTGTCTGTCTGCGATACATTTATTAGGATTTTTCTGACACGCATTAAGGATACATTGATCAGTCACTTTATTACAAGTAGCAACTGCGTTATTTACCGCCAAATCTGCACCTTCTTTAATCAGGTCTGCCAATCTTGAACCAGATGCCGGCAATAAAGATCCTGCTGCAGATGTGCTGCCAAACAATTCTGTTTTGCCCGCCGCCTGACAACGTGCTAATGTAGATTCACAAGACAACGCCTGTTTCTTGAATTCTTTGTTATCTGTACACAATTCAAAGTCCGCGCCACAAACATTTTCTTTGCGCAAACATGATGTGTATTTTTTAACGCATTGATCTGTGTCAAGACGATTTTCAATTTGTGCCGCCGTTATCATTTGTCCCAAAACACTGCTTGCCGTTGGGTATGTATACGCGGTCACTTCGCCATTAGAATCTTTTGTAGCATAAGTTGCAATCGCATTAAGGTCGGATGTTCCAAACAAACTTGTCCGGCCGGCTGCACTGCATTGGGCCAAAACATTCAAACATGTTGGCATTTTAGCGTGCAATAATATGCTGTTTGTGCATTCCTCAAAATCTGAACCACACGTATCGTTATTCTTGATGCATGCTGTATAATTGTCGATACAATCAACGTCAGCCAAATATGTGGTGGTTGTCCCATTCACAGTCTTTGACGAAGTTGAATTATTACTCGCCGTAATATAACCTGCAATTGACGGCAAACGCGGCGATGCTTTGGAAATCACACTGACACGCGAAGTAGCAGCCATTGCGCCAGGAATTATAGCTATTAACGACAATAAACCAAATGTTTTGACGATGTTTTTCATCCCCTTTCTCCATTTTACTTTGTATTTATTTTATCATACATGCAAAAATAATGAAAGCAAAAAATGAAGACGGCTTTTTACAAAAATTACTCGTTATCAAGAATTTCTTTCAATTCAATCATATCATCGGGCATATGAGCCTTAAAATGCATCTTTTCACCCGTCACAGGGTGGACAAATTCCAAAATTTCTGCATGCAACATTTGCCCATTATGATTTTTCAAGAAATCCAGCAATTCAGGGTCTTTGACCGAACCAATGTGCGCTTTTTCACGACCATAAAGCGGGTCACACAACACAGGAAAACCATGCGAAGACAAATGAACCCTTATCTGATGCGTCCGTCCCGTCATAAGAGTACACCGAAACATAGATATATTGCTGCGCGTCCAAACATCCATAACATTGACGATTGTATGTGCAGGTTTACCACCTGTCTTAACCATGCTCATTTTTTGACGATTACGTGAAGAACGAGCGATATTTCCGGTAATTTCTGCCCCACCCCAAGGTGGCACATTCCAAACAAAAGCAACATATTTACGAACCAAATCATGTGCAGAGAAAATTTTTACCAGCCCCCGATATGCGGCATCACTTTTTGCAAAAACCATTGCGCCGCTGGTGTCTTTATCAAGGCGATGCACCACACCAGGTCGCGTTTGCCCACCCAAAGTTGATAATTTTGTATATGCCAATAAATTTTGGACCAATGTCCCAGTTTTGTTACCTGCACTTGGGTACATAACAACGCCACGCGGTTTGTTTATTACGATAATGTCATCATCTTCATACAAGATTTCTAAATCAAAATCTGATGATATATTATCATACGCAACATCTGTTTCTTTTTCGGCGATTTCAACAATAAATTCGTCACCAATTTTTGTTTTATCTGATAATTTCAGGGCCTTGCCATCCGCGCGTACTATATTAAATTTCTGAATTTCGCTGCGTGAAAATTCAGGCATTTCATTTGACAAAAATTTATCAATTCTAATGCCTGTGTTTTCTTCGTTAACCAAGAAATTTTTTATACATGTCATTTTATTTGCGTTCGTCCCAGTCCGGACCACGTTCACATTTGGAAATATCTATTGTAAAATAGCGGTTGCCTTCCACAGGACAGGTTAAAATCCCCGTAGAGCGCGCCTGAATCGCATCTTCTGTTGCATTACGCCACGCAAAAGAAATGTGGTCGGGCTGATAAAGGCAGACTATACGCAAGTGTCCTGACATCTTGCCCTTTGGCGACAGCCATACACGAACACTGTCTGCTTCGCCATAGCAAGGAAAAGAATCAAGATAATATAACACTAATCCATCTTTTACCAATTTTTTGTCCATGCCTTTTATCGTTCCTGTGTATTGATTAAGCGTTAAACCCGTGACTGCCGCCCAATCAACCGTTGTAGAAAAAACACTAACCCGTTGCACGATTGCCGGTCCTGGTTCAAGTGGCGGAAACGGAGGTGTGTCTGCAAAAGCATTTACGCACAACAAAGATAAAAATATCGCGGATAAAGATTTCATTTTGATTCCTTTAATTCGACAGACAATCTTTTTACATTCGTTGGATCAACTGATAACATGTGATTAAATGTGACTGTGGTTTTTGCTTCCAATAATGTTGCCGGTGGCATAAAAGTCTGGCGCGACAAAACATTGCCAGCTGCATCATATGAAACTATTATTATGTTTGGCAAACCGTATATATCATTTGTCGTATTCGTAATATCGCCGGAAACAAAAATACGTTTTGCACCATTATCATCCAAAACAGTATGTATGTTTTTTTCGTCTATTTTTGTGACAAGAGGATGTTGTTTTTTACCGCTTGAAAAATTTACAATAACAACAAAAGAAAATATGCATGCGGCAATAAACGCACACGCTGCGGCAATAAACTTTATCATCGTTTTCTGGGAAATAGGCACACGAGGCGTCCAAACATGACCACACACAGCACACTTAACAGGTGCATTTGGTGCGCGTTCTAATACATATTCTGTTTTACAAAAATCACATACTGTTTTCATACGACAACTCCGTTTTTTTACTTTTATATACCACAAATTATTATAAATTCAACATTTCATATTTTTCGCGTATTTGGTTTTGCATGCTGTTAATTGCATTTATATAATCTGCCACGGTAGCATTAGCATTCGCGACCACACCCCTGAACACGCTTGTTGCAATAGTGGCAGGATTAGATTCTTGAGCCACTATTATTGATGCCATACGCGAAAGTTCAGGTGAATTAATATCTACAAAACGCGCCTTTTTGTTTTTGATATCCCAATAAAAAGATGAATCTTTAGGGTCTTGTATTCTGTCTGTGATATTTAATTGTGGCGTTACAGAACCAGTGTATCCAACTGATACATAGGCAGCACTTATACGCCCAAGTATCAAATCCATATCACCAATTATCTTCAATGTTGCGGGCTTATCTGTGTTGTTAGAAACACTAAAGCCACTTAAAGTCAAAGTGTTAACATACAAGTCGTTTGTGTAAAAAGATGAAAATTTTGCAGAATCAGCAAGTGTCAATGTCCCATTTACACTTAATTCGCGTGAATCTGCAGTCAAAGAACCATTTATAACTGCGCTATTTGCTGTAAACACAGAATCTATGGTTGAACGGTTTGCAAAAACCAATGTACCAACATCTAATTTACCTATTTTCAATTTTTCTTCAAATTGTGCTTTATACGCATCCAGGAAACGAACATTTTTTATATCATGACCGTCCAAATTCAATGCTGATTGCATTGTTGCGTCATTTTCATTATCAGACGGTAGGCGCCATAAATATTCTGCATTTCCCCGTTTTACATTTGTTGTTCCAACCAAACCTTTTGTATCTTTTATTCCGAAATCTGATGCCTGATTACGAAACGCCCCAAAACCGCCGTATGTTGTGTTACCTTCTACAAATCCGAATTTTCCACCACCAAGATTTACTATTTCGCGTGTACGCATAGGGGTTATATCAGAATTGCTTAAAATAACAATTCCCTGTAATGTTGGCTGACTGTTATTGTCTGCAGATTTTAGAATACGCAACTGATAATCATCACCATATGTATTTGCGATGTATTCTGGCAAACCATAATTTATTAAGTCTGCGATTTTAATTTTTGTTATGTTTTTTCCTGTGGGGCGCATCAGTTCTTTTTTATTTTCGACAATATATCTTTCAAGCGCATCCTGTACATTTCCCATTTGTTTAGCAATCGCGATATTTTTAGCGCGTACCGTTGCTGTTTGTTGATATCTAAACACAAAAGGAATTATTATTGCAGCCAATGCAATGGTCATCATCAATTCAACCAGCATTCCACCGCGTTGATTGTTTTTGTGAAAAATTTTGCATTTGGTTATCATCATCTTGTCTGCCAATCTTTTGATATTATTTTATCGAATTCATCTGAATCTGGAACAGGCGGAACCGAAGCACGAGTCAGCGTCAACTTAGCAAAAGAAGGTGGCGTCAACGAAGGAAATGCCCATCCACCAATCTTCAACGGCGCAACCCCCGCCAGTAATAATTCACCAGAAACCGTTATACCAAAATTCTCAAAAAACACTAAATCCGTTGCTGACAGATACGGCGTTAAAAGTTTGTTCATTGAAATCCCACTAAAACCAGAAACACTTCTGCTGTTGGCAGATTTTAGAATCAAACTGCCAGCGACATTAACAGATTTTCCTATTGTGGCCTTGTCCACAACCAACCGACCATTTGTCGTATATTTATCGCCGTTCAATTTGTCTGTCTGAATAAGTCTAAAACCATTAGTATCGCCAGTTACACGCAACGAACCAAAAGTTATACTGTCCGAATTCATGTTCGCACCCGACGAGAAATAAACAGTATTTGCATCAACAACATCCGATTCCAAAAATACTGCATTAACATCTATCGCTTTCACAGATATTCCATCAGCGTCCGCAACATTAAACACATTAAAACTATTCATGTGTAAATTGCGGAACATTTTGTTAAGGCCGTCTTCACCCATTGTGCCACGATGTAAAAATCTTGATTTATCAGCACCATCAAAATCATGAGATATTCTGAAAATCAAATCGCCAACATAAAAATCATTTGGTGCGGACACCGCCCAACTTTGTGAATAAGCAATTCCATCTTCGCGTACGACCGCAGCATCTTCACCGATTTGTTTTGCTACATTGGCAGCCCTAAAATCCGATGAATCTATTTGAAAGGCCAAATATACATCTGTGACGGACGCCCCGTTGACTTTATATTTGTCGATATATCCACTATGTGCCAAAGGTGCTATTTTTTGCAACTGTTCGTCTGACAATTTTATTTCCGCTTTTTCGTCCCATTGTGATTGATTCACGCGAAGGTAATTTACTACCCCATCCCGTAATTTAACAATTTCATTAGCACGCGCAATATCTTGCGTTTCACGCGACATTTCTATAATTTGATTATACATAAATGGTGACACTGCTATTATAACAGCCACTGCCAACACGACCTCTGTTAATGTTGCGCCACGTTGAACATTTCTGTTTAATCTGTCAAGATACTTTCTACATGCAATCACTGCGACCACTCTGTAAACATTGTTTTATATTTATTCTTGATTCCAATCTTTGCCAAAAAACATATTGGCAAATAATGTTTTGTGCCAAAGACCTGCTGTTGTATTCAACATTTAATTGGCTTATTATAGTCTTGCAAGAAATTTTCTTGCCACTTGTATCTTTGGGGTCTGCGATGATTTCAAAAGAATCGTTATTTATAGTGTCCACATAAACATCTGGCAAAAGCGATGTTCCCGCAGGTCGAATATCAACCAACAGCGGTCCAGATTGCCCGTCTAACAAACCATAAGAAGTTTGATCGCGCAATGATATATTTGCGGCATATATGTTTTTGACATCAACACCTTTATTAGTCGTATAAGACAAACTAGTTGGGTCAATATATACATCTTGTCCGCGTGAAGCATCCAAAAAAGATGCTATGTCCAAGCGGTCAGTTGCAAAACTAAAATTATCTGCGCGCACGGACCCATGGACAGTCCAATCAGCCGGCCCTTCAAAACTGGTGTGGTCTTCAGTCATAAAAAAATCATAAACAGATGCAACATTGGATTCAAAACTGCCTGTTGTTCCGAATCTGGAAATCGTGCGAAGCGATGCCGAACCAGCGTTTATTTTTCCTCTAGACAAAGACAGAGCCGCTTCCCCACCGGCAGTTTGGAAAACAGCCTTGTTTACATATAAATCAGAAATTTTGTTTTTGTCTTTTCTACTTTCTTCAATGCCATAAAGGGACAATGTATTAAATTGCGCGCTTTCAAATTTGCCGTTGCGCGCAAACAGAACGCCTACCTTGTCTATGCTTTTATCATTCATATCCAATTCTGACAAAAAACCGACATTTTCATTTGTTTCTTTCTTGGACACTATATCGCTATACATTACATTTAACGGTATATCCACTTCAATATTATTACCGTGCACTTTCGCATAAAAGCCTATTCTGCGCGCAAGTTCTGCCAGTTGTGATTTTGATAACTTGCCCCCTGTGATATTTATAAAACTGTAAATACCGTCTTCGTTTTTGTTTATGACCAAAGATATATCTTGCTTGAAATATGTTTGCGGAACAAAACCAAGTGGCAAACCATAACTTTCCAAAACAGAAACAAAGTTTTCTTTGCTTAATTCTTGTTTTTTATACGGCAAATTATCTTTTTCTTCGTACAAATAAATGCGTGCCGCAGCATAGGCATTTTCGACTTGTTCTGTGACGGCATACATCTGTGCAGCCATATCACGCGAAGAAATACGCGACGCAAAAAATGGCATAAAAGCAAAAACCAAGGTCAATGCCAACAAGGCCTGTAATAAAAAATTTCCTGCTTGCTTTTGCAAAAACACCCTCCTACACCATCAAGCATAGCAACTGAAAAAAATTATTGCAATCAGTTTTAAGATGCTTTATGATATAGTCCGTTGAAGAACAAACAACGAATATTAAATTTGTCGTTTGAAAAGTTTATTTCCTTGAAACATAAAAAGAAAGAAAATGCCAAGCAAAAAAAATCAAACATCTGTGGGTCAGATGATTCAACGTTGCCATAAATGGCGCCAAAAAAGAAAACAATATATCGATTTGGCTCGTCAAACAACTGATGAAATTGAACGCGAAAGACTTCTTCAGGCCGCGGAACATTACGGCCGTATTGTAAATGAAGAACAGGTTAAAATTGATTCTCAACGCGATCCAAAAGATAAGGCGCCTATCACCGAAGAAATGCCTGTTGGCAATGAAAACGGTGACAATGACGAAGAAGATATGGGCTTCCCAGATTTTATTACGAATTTGAAATAAATCTGTCTGTTTTTTATTGAAATCGTATATTTATTTGCTATGCTTTCGGCAAAGGAAGCAATATGGATAATAATTATACTGTTTTGGCCCGCAAATATCGCAGTCAAGATTTTGAATCCCTTATTGGTCAAGATGTTTTGGTAAAAACATTGACTACGGCTATAAATACTGGTCGTATCGCGCATGCGTATATTTTTACTGGTATTCGCGGAACAGGAAAAACCAGTACAGCACGTATTTTAGCGAAAGCCCTAAACTGCCTATCCTCTGATCATGCAACATCAAAACCATGTGGTGTTTGTGAAAACTGTCGTGCGATTGCGGCGGGGCAACATATTGATGTAATGGAAATTGATGCCGCATCACATACAGGTGTTGATAATATGCGCGAAATTTTGGATGCTGCACTTTATCGACCAACAAATGCGCGTTACAAAGTTTATATAATTGACGAAGTTCATATGTTATCAACAAGTGCTTTTAATGCACTGCTTAAAACACTCGAAGAACCACCTGCACATGTAATATTTATTTTGGCTACGACAGAAATAAGGAAAGTTCCTGTCACAATATTATCACGTTGTCAACGTTTTGATTTGGCGCGTGTTCCGGTTGAAACATTAAAGAAACATTTTGCATGGGTTGCAGAACAAGAAAAAATTGAATTATCTGATGGCGCAAATGAATTGCTGGCACGTGCAGCTGATGGTTCTGTACGCGAT
>Ga0310786_10010774_pt1 | contig 11462 bp, 6 predicted proteins | sample AusTroGonzalo_MG_FD_203881 | JGI IMG/M metagenome (GOLD analysis project Ga0310786, IMG submission 203881) | Bovine rumen microbial communities from tropical cattle in Woodstock, Queensland, Australia - Gonzalo_03 (v2) (version 2) | ecosystem: Host-associated > Mammals > Digestive system >... | reverse complement strand
TACTGAAAGCCACCTTATACTTATCCTCGAATTCTTCCTTTTTGTCGCCTATGTACTTCATCAAGGTCACTTCAGGGTCTGTATAGATATGGAACTTATGATACTCACCGAATTCATCGTAAAAGCTGCTTCCGTTTTCAGCAGGATAATCCTTGATCTCGGTATATAAAGGTTCATTATTCTGAGTATGATTTTCTATCCCACACATGAAATCTACAGGGAAGTATTTATCTATCTGCTCTTTCATAGAGTTTCTTATGATGAATGCTGTGGAAAGTGTGCAGATAGTAAGGAAAAGCATAAGACAGATAATCGTCATGGAAGCAACTGTTGTATTTACCTTGCTGCTTATCTGACGGAAGGTAAAGCTGTTGAGTCCCTTGTGATAAACGCCCTTCACAGACATTATAACTCTCAGCAGCATTCCTGCAACTGACCAGAATATGAAAAATGTAGAAACAGCCCCCATTAATATAGCAGTAACTATCTTGTCTGTGTTGAGCTCAAACTGGTTCCAGCCTACCATATAGTACGCATAGCCGAGAACTACGGCAGAAAGAATGAATACTATAACGCATACCCACGGATTTTTCATGGTTATCTTTTCCGAACGCTTGCCTGAATTCATAAGTGTTATGAGTCGGCATCTGCTGATAACAAATCCGCTTCTTATCATTACAACAACATACATGATGCCGAAGTAAAGCACGGTCTTGACTATCGCAGATGAAGATACGATAAATTTATAGTCGCTCATATTGGCTTCAAACATATTGGCAACTACCGCACTCATTACCTGTGAAAGTCCCACACCTATAAGAAGTCCCACAAAAAGCGAGCCTACGCCGATAATGACTGTCTCGCAGAGGAGAAGTGCGGATATCTTCCATTTGCTCATGCCAAGCATCATATAGAGTGCGAATTCCTTGTTCCTGCGCTTCATAAGGAAACGGCTGGCATATACTATAAGGAGTCCGAGAACTATCGCTACGAATACACTTACTCCCGAAATAGCAGTTGTAAGAATATGCATTATCTCTCTCCTGTCCTCGTTCATATTGAGGAAGGCTGTCTGTGTCTCTATAGCATTGAATACATAGAATACTGCAACACCGATTATAAGAGTAAAGAAGTATATAGCGTAATCCTTCATGCTCTTTCGGATATTGCTCAGTGATATCTTAAAGAGCATCGCTTACGTCACCTCCGAGAAGTGTAAGTACATCTATTATCTTATTGAAAAATACCTTTCTTGTATCTGCTCCGCGATTTATCTCATTGAAAACCTTTCCGTCCTTGATGAAAATAACTCTTGAAGCATAGCTTGCCGAAAACGAGTCGTGTGTTACCATTATTATAGTAGCATCATGCTCGTGATTAAGGAAGCTGAGTCTTTCAAGAAGGAGCTTTGCCGACTTTGAATCAAGTGCGCCTGTAGGCTCATCGGCAAGCACGAGCTTGGGATTTGTTACGATAGCTCTTGCGGAAGCAACTCTCTGCTTCTGTCCGCCCGACATCTGATAAGGATACTTACCCAGCACATCTGTTATGTCAAGCTGCTCTGCTACAGCCTTTATTGCCTTGTCTATATCCTTTGCACTGTACTTCTGGATCGAAAGAGCAAGGGCAATATTCTCATATGCAGTTAATGTATCCATAAGGTTGAAGTCCTGAAAGATAAATCCGAGCTTTTCACGGCGGAACTTATTCAGCTCCTTGCCCTTGAGCTTTGTGATATCCGTATCCTCTAGGTAGATGTGTCCTGCTGTTACACGGTCAATAGTTGATACACAGTTTAGAAGTGTAGTCTTACCGCTTCCCGAAGCTCCCATTATAGCTGTGAATTCTCCCTTTTCAACACCAAAGGAGATGTTGTCAACTGCCTTTGTAAGGCTTGATTTGTTTCCGTAGTATTTTTCAACGTTTTCTAATTTAAGTAATGGCATTGTATTCTCTCCTTATTCTATAGTAATCGCAATTGTTTCAGTTTCACTTTTCTTTTTCATAAGATCATTTCCTTTCGGCATTTGTTGTTTCCATGATCTTATTATACTCTATCAAGACAAATTGGTCGTGTTTTTAATATTACGCTATATTACAATTTTGAAATGTTGCGTAAGAATACATAAGCTTTTATATCAATGTCCGCTCAATATATTATACTCTATAACATTCTGTTCTGCAATACAAATATAAAGCATAATAAAAAAACCGTCTGCCGGATATAGCACAACGGTTGAAAAATACGTATAAACGACAATACCGCACTTAAAGTGCGGCATCGTCTGATAATGGTATATGTTTGTATGGAGTTTACATTTTTTGATGCTTCTTTGAGGGAAGAAGCAATTACAGCTAAAAGAGGAGCTGCTTAATAACATCCATCTTATATGCATCAGTAACAAAAACTTATTGTCCGTATCGACAATATTATTATACCACATCACAGTCTATGTGTCAACCAAAATAAGTGGTATTGCCAAACGAAATGTACTAATATAAAAAACATATATATTGTATAAAATGTACAAAAGGATATGCAAATCATGACCCTTTTCATAAGCCGGACAGCTATATGTACAAAAAGCCCCGACTCAGGAATGTCGGGGCTTTTGCCGCTTTCAGTACGCACTTCGCAACTGAAATCAGCATCTATTCTCATTCGGAGCGGTGGAGATCACAGAAAATCATACTCCGAAAATGAGCTTTTTATTTGAAGGTCTGTTGTTTTATGCAGTAAGATCAATCCTGAACAAGTACGCCGTTCTCATCGAAGGTGTAGCTTACGCCTTCAATTGTATGAGTACCTGTGAGCATACCTGCATCAGTATAATACTTTGTTTTGTCTGCGTTCCAGCCAACTACCTGAACACCATTCTCATCGAAGTAATATGTACGGTTGATACCGTAGATATAAAATACTACCTCTCTGTCCTTTACAATGTGTCCGAACTGGTCTGCACAGTACTGATTACCGTTGAAAGCAAATCTGCGGTTTACAACTTCGCGTCCGTCTTCACCAACAAAGAGTGTCTCACCCTTGTTCTCATCTTCGATAAATCTGTTTGTTACCTTATATCCATTCTCATCTAAATAGAAGTAGTTATTGTTGATGAGATGCCAGCCTGTGTATACAGAACCGTCCTCGCTATCATACTTGCCGTCCTCTGTGAAGAAGTATTCATCAATAATATCCTTTTCATCAATTACGCCGTCAAGGTTTGTGTCCATGAGATCCTTCTGGAGTGATGAGAACTGATCCCTTGCAAGCTGATCGTTGGCAGCAAGATACTCTTTTACCATAGCAAGATCGTCGAGATCAATATCACCGTCGTAATCAATATCACCTCTCTTGAGATCAAGAGTTATAGATGCTGTGATATTCTGCTTATATCTGTTGTCCTTACTGATCAGTGAAGAAACAAAATCATTTGAATCAAAATCTAATTCCTTCTTTGCAACAAGATTTCCTAAGCTATCTCTTAAAGCAATTGACTGTACAGCGAACTTTGCCTCACGGTCATTGTTGCTTACTGTTATTTTGAATTCCTTACCGTCAATATAACCATATTCAGCCATATCTGTTATATCTGTAACGATAGGACCATTAAATACAGCTCCGCCATATTTTTTGTTGCCGCATTTATCAGGAGCACTGTAGAAGTCTGTGAAGTTAAGGCTTTTCCTCTTGTCCTTCATATAATCAGCAGTAGTAACATTCAGTCCATAATAATTTGTAGACGTAATATCAGCCTCTGATATAAGCTTTACATCAGGAAGTCCTGCTTCAATAGTATATATATAGCAGTTATGACTCAGTCCTGCCCATTCAAATGCACCATATCTTCTATATGTCTGAGTATCATATGTAAGACCCTGAGCACTTGTAAGGTTAAGAGCATCGTACATGATCCAGATGCAGCCGCTGTTAGCCCAATCGCCCCATGAATTTGCTATCTTGAAGGCACCCTTCAATTTTTTTCCATTTACTTCAACTTCATAGTCGTCATCATAGCCTACGATATTGAATGCGTGGCAGCCTTCGCCAAATCCATTTAACTTTCTTTTACCGCTTTCATCTAACTCATCCTTATATATATTCATAAGTGCCTGAGTAAACACGAACTCTTCTTCACCTTTTGCATTGGTTCTTGTCTTTACCCAGTCCTTAGCTTCATCCTTTACGTAGTATACCGCTTTATTATTGTTATCATAATAATAATTAAGGTAATCACCATACCAGAAATCGCCAACAGTAACAACAGGGCTGTCATTATTAAGCATTTCCTTTATAAGCTGAACGCCTCTGTTTGTACCGTCTGAAGTAGAACAATTGAAATCCTTGCCGTTTACTTTAGTCACTCTGACGCCAAGTCCCTTACAAAGCTCTACAGCATCACGTGGGAGCTTTCTCTCTGAAATACCATTATGGTTTTCATCATAATATTCAAATTGATCTACAGTTAAAGCACCATTCTCCTTAATAAGGTTATATACATCTTCAGGTGTAACACCATTACCAAGGCCCTTATTCAAAAGGTTGAATGTAGAAGATGGTGAATAAGTTACATCAAAATACTGATTATACTTATTAAAGAGTGCTTTTCTTGCTTCATAAGTGAACTGATACCAGGTAGTGGAGAATGCGCCGCAATCGCCATGTGTCTGATTATCAATTGCAGGGAAATATGGACTCTCAGTGAGATCAAGTTTACTTGGCAACTGAGTATTAGTCTCTGCTGCTGATGCTGTGAGTACGTTAGCTTCGCCTGCAATCGGGATAATGCCTGCTGCTGAAGCTGTAAGTGTGAGTGCTGCTGCGATAGCAGAAATCTTCTTAATCATATTTTTTTCCTTTCTGTTTTTGCAATACTATATTGCTTATCATATTTATCCTTTTTATTCATTTCAGTCTTGTCCGACTGTTAAGATAGACCACTTATTGGCCTTATAATCTCTTACTATACCAAATCTTAATGTAACGATAGTGCCGTCATCAAGATCTTTATAATTCTTTTCAGCTGTAAACGCATATTCAGTGATATTATAAATAACAGCCGCTTCATCGTTCAGCGGTTCAAGCTCATCCTTTTCATTGCCTATACGTCTGTAAAGCTTTCCGTCATATGTGATATAAGAGTATCCTTTATCAAGTATGATATCTTCAGAGCAGAACCCGGTGGTGAATTCAGAGCCAAAAATATCATCTGCGGTAATTGAACTGCACATCACAGATAAAAACTGCTCCTTCATCGTCTGCATATCAGGATATACATCAGGATCGACCTGTCCGTACTCCAGAAGCCTGTTATATACTCCATCGCCTGACGGAGTCGTTAATTGATGTATAACAGTTATTGTACTGTTATCTATCACAGGTACATTCATATCAACGATATTCATTATACCATCATATTCGTCAATAAGATTTTCAGCAGCTTCAAGAAGCCCTCTGTTTTCATCACTACCGCGTGCTATGGTAGTTTGTGTTGTTTCCTGAGGTATGGTCACCAAAGCAGTTGTAACAGGTATATTTGTCTCTGTTATTTCCTGAGACTCATTGCTCTCTGTATCTGCTGTATATGCCATATCGGCAGGTAATGCTCCTTGTTCTGCCGCCATTTCATCATTTTCCAATGAAACATTGACCACAGCGGAAGATATCAGCGTATCCTCCTTTACATTTTCTGCGGCTTTTACAATATGGTCTTCCGCGGCCGCCGTGGACTTTTGTACGGGTCTGTTTTCCTTACTTTCAGCCGCAATATTTTTTTCTGCCGCTGTTAAAGAGGGTGACGTAGGTGAATTTACAGACTCATTGACGACATTTGGTACATTGTCATCAATAACGCCGTTTTTCATATTATGCATAAGGCACAGGCTGCTTCCTATCCCTCCGAACAATACGGCTGCAGAAGCAGCAACGCTAATAATACTTATCCAGCGATGTCTTTCATATTTTTCTACTCCGCTTACCTCTTCGCTGTGGTCATTGTTTACAGCATTATCTATATTCAGTTTTCTTTCGACAAGAGAAAAGATCCTTTCCTTTTCTTCCTCTGAAAGAACGGGGTATTCCTTTGATATTTTCTCTACTGTCCTTTCATCAATAATTTCATCAAAAAAATCGGTTGTATCTGACATTTTATCCTCCTATATACTGACACCGATCTCAGTAAGCATTGATCTAAGCCTTTTCCGCGCTCGTACGCTTCGCTTCTGAACTGCGGCAGCAGTCATGGAAATAGCCTTTCCGATCTCAAGAGTCGTTCGATTATAGTAATACTGCTGAATGATTATAGTCGAATCAGGCTCGCCAAGCTCATGCACTTTTTTCAGCAGCAATTCATTCCTCTCGGACTTTTCTGCTTCGCGCTCAACGTTTTCCTGCGATGCAACTTCATCAAAGTCATCATCATCAATAGAAACCGTCCTGCCCATGCCTTTGCTGATCCGTCTATAAGTATCTATAGCGCGGCGTTTTGCTATAACGCCTATAAATCCCTTCAATTCTTCGTTGCGCTTTCCGATATTGTCTATACTTCTGAAGAAATCAAGAAAAACATCACTTACGCATTCCTCTACATCCTCGCGACTGCAGCAATTTCTAAGCTTGTTTATCACAATAGCGTAGACGTAATTACAATACTCATCAAAAAGAGCTCTTCTTGCTTCCGCAGGAGACTTTTTCATCTTTGCTTTGAGTTCCTTGTCAGTCACCTGCATTCCTCCCTTCTGTTTTTATTGGGCGATCGCTTCTATAAATACTAATCGCATCTTCTTACCACAAACGGACAAAAAAATAAAAAATTTTTTTACAGTTCATGTCTGCGATAACAACAAAACAACCGTGATACGTTATATTCGAGGCATTAAAATTTATAAAAAAAATTTCTGCGGCGGCACGGATCTGCCATCACAGAAATAAATTTTTTCGCGTTTTTAATTGTTATTTTTCACTCTCTTCTTATTATAATATCACCGAAAAATATTTCCGTAAAAGAAAAGACAGCCGTAAAACGACTGCCTTTCAGGGGATATTAAAATTGGAGAAATCTTAATTAAGATGTGCCGACCACCGATACAATGACCGGCACATATTTAGTATTCACGTATTGATCAAACACGTGTATGGATCTGTCCGCCTGCAAGAGTCTTGCCCTTAGCTGCTGCAAGATCAGAGATGTTTACATTCTGGTAACCATTCTGTGCGAGCCATGGGAGAACCTCTTCCATAGCAGCTGCTGTTGTTGCATAGTTCTCGTGGCAGAGTACGATAGCACCCTCAAGTGAACCATTCTGTGCAGCCTGCTTGATAGTATTTACGATCTGATCCTTTGAAGCACCGTTCCAGTCCTGAGTGTCGATTGCACAGCTGATAAGCGGTACATCGTAGAGTGCTGACTTAACCTGTCCGCCGCCATCGAGATATGGAAGTCTCATGAGGTGTGAAGGCTCAGCACCGATGATGCTCTTGAGCTTGCTGTTGCACTGCTCCCACTCGCTTCTGATCTGGCTTGAACCAAGTGAACCGAGTGACTGGTGTGACTTAGTATGGTTAGCTACTTCCATTCCGTTCTGGTACTCGTACTTAACCTGATCGTTTGTCTTGATCCAGTCACTTACGATGAAGAATGTAGCTGTCATGTTGTTCTTGATAAGAGCGTCAATGATTCTGTAACCGGGATCTGACTTGCTTGTAGCTGATGCACCGTCATCGAATGAGATAGCGCAGAGCTTCTTGCCAGCCTGAACGCCGCCGCCCTGAGGCTGACCGCCGTTATTCTGCTGTCCCTGATTCCAGTCATTGTTCTGCTGGCCCCAGTTGTTCCAGTCGTTGTTCTGCTGACCCTGGTTATTCCAATCCCAGCTCTGATTGTTCCAGTCCCAGCCGTTGTTCTGGTTCTGGTTGTTCCAATCGTTATTTACAACGCCGTTCCACTGGTTATTGTTCTGGTTGTTCCAGTCCCAGGTATTATTCTGACCCTGGTTGTTCCAATCCCAGCTCTGGTTGTTCCAGTCGTTGTTCTGCTGGCCCCAGTTGTTCCAGTCATTATTCTGCTGGCCCCAGTTATTCCAATCGTTATTCTGCTGACCCTGGTTATTCCAGTCCCAGCTCTGGTTCTGGTTGCCCCAGTTATTCCAGTCATTATTCTGGTTCCAATCGTTGTTTACAACGCCATTCCACTGGTTATTGTTCTGGTTGTTCCAGTCCCAACCCTGGTTCTGGTTGCCCCAGTTGTTCCAGTCGTTGTTCTGCTGGCCCCAGTTGTTCCAGTCGTTATTCTGCTGACCCTGGTTATTCCAGTCCCATGTATTGTTATTCTGGTTGCCCCAGTTATTCCAATCGTTGTTCTGCTGACCCCAATTGTTCCAGTCATTGTTCTGGTTCCAATCATTGTTTACAACGCCGTTCCACTGGTTATTGTTCTGATTGTTCCAGTCCCAGGTATTATTCTGACCCTGGTTGTTCCAATCCCAGCTCTGGTTGTTCCAGTCGTTGTTCTGCTGGCCCCAGTTGTTCCAGTCATTATTCTGCTGGCCCCAGTTATTCCAATCGTTATTCTGCTGACCCTGGTTATTCCAGTCCCAACCCTGGTTGCCCCAGTCGTTGTTCTGCTGGCCCCAGTTGTTCCAGTCATTATTCTGCTGACCCTGATTATTCCAGTCCCAGCCCTGGTTGCCCCAGTCGTTATTCTGCTGACCCCAGTTGTTCCAGTCATTATTCTGCTGCTGATTGTTACCCTGGTTCCAGTCATTGTTCTGCTGCTGGCCGCCACCGCCGCCTGCACCTTCAGTAACTGTTACGCTCTTTACGTTAGCCTGACCGTTTGATCTGTAGCCTTCGATATTGAGAGATACTTCATAAAGTGTACCTGACATATCAAGACCTGCTTTTTCCCAAGCCTCGAAATGCTTAGAAACGTCTATAGTACCCTTCATGTAGTTTGTCTGATTATTTGCAGAACCGCTTGTAGTTCTGATGCTCCAGTACTGTGGGAATGTTGCTGTACCATCAAGAGAAGGCTGATTGTAACGCATTGTCTTTGCAATTTCATATGTATTGCCGTTAAGAGTTACATTACCCTTTCTCTCACCGTCGTTTCCGGGTGGACGCCAGTCGCCCCAGCCTTCAACGATGTAGTATTCCATGAGAGGGTTTCTTGTCCAGCCGTACACACACATATAAGAGTTTCCTCTTGGTGTGTATTCAACGTCATAAGTAAGAACAATATTACCGAAAGCCTTGTAGTTCTTTTTCTGGCTGTCGTAATTCTTACCCATACGCGCAAGGAAGTTTTCAATGTTGCTCCACGAGCAGGTGAAAGAGCCTGCACCCGGGTTCATTGAAACCTGACCCTGACCGTTCTGATTCCACATTTCGTAGTCGTATCCGCCGATATTGCCTCTTGTCTGCTGATCGGCAGCAGAAGCAACAGCAGGGATAGCAGCTGCGATCATCATTGTGGACGCGCCTGCGCTGATGATCTTTTTGAGTTTCTTTAAATTCACTTCGCTCACTCCTTCTGAGTCTTTTTTAGATTAAGTTATCCCTCAGAATTCATACGAGCTCATATGTCTATCTGTACATAATTATAGTATTTTGACGTTCTGTAATACAAGCCAAAAATTGCTGTTAAATTAATAACTGACCATAAATTGCTATATATACTTTTGGTTTTTTGCGTTTTTTCGTTTAAATAGTGTCGTTCCGGACGTATCTGCGCATTTAACTAAAAAAATGATTTAGCGCAGATTTTTACCAAAAATGATTAAAAAGAATAAAAACACAAATCGGTGTATTTCTTACATTAAATAAGATTAATTTCAGAACGACAGATTTTGATATCCGCATCAGCTATTGTGAATTAAAAAGAAGCACCCGACTTTCGCCAAAGAAGTCGGGTGCTTCATGATTCATTATAAAATATTCAAAAGCTGTAGTATTGATCGGAAAAGAAAATGGTATTAAAGCTATTTGCTGATCAATAAAGTTCGTCGATAATTCTTTCTACTCTTTTAAGTCTTACAAGGCATTCAGCAATCAGCTTTTTTTCATCTTCATGCATTAATTTTTCTATCTCCTGTTTTCCCCGTACAGGTTTTTCCTGCTTTCCCCATTCAACTATAGAAGGTGTTTTTTGATCGTATGAGCTGTGAAGGTTACCAAACATTTCAATACACATTTGTCATTTCTCCTTATTGATAAAATTATAAAAATAGAATATTGGATCTTGTTACGATTGGTGGTTTTCGATCAATACAGTTTTTTGAATTTATAAAATGCGTTTTTATCTTTTTCTTTCGGGGTATTTTTTGTAAAATTCCTCCTTGTCGGCATACATATTACTATCGGCGGTCTGCAAGGCTTTTCTTATAGTTCCAACAGTTTCGTAGCTCCAGCCTGCTGCGAAGCAAACGGTGTCGGGACTTGAAGTATCCTCCTTGAAGCGTTCTGCCATTCGTATGAATTTATCTTTATCCTGCTCCAATGCCATGACCATGAATTCATCTCCGCCTGCACGGTATATCTCGTACTCGGGGAAATGCTTCTGTAATGTCAGAGCTGCATCTTTAAGCAACAGATCACCTGCGAAATGTCCGTCATTATCGTTTACTTGTTTAAGACCGTTAAGGTCGGCAAATACTATGCCTACAGGCTCGTCTGAGTTTGCTTTGTCTGCAATGAAGCTGTCAATGCGGTTGTTCATGGCATTTCTGTTCATTACACCTGTCAGAACATCCTGAGAGCTTAGTATTTCAAGTCTCTTGAAAAGCTGATGGCTTGCAAGCTCTGATGCAAGGAAATAGGTGGTGAGCTCAAGGGTCTCCTTTATTTTCAATGCACTGTTAACATCAAAATTAGTAGCCCATATGAAGCCGATTATCTCATTACGGTATCTCAGCGGGAAAAGAATGATATTGTTTACGCCTGCTTCCTTTATATGAGAATACCATACAGGGTTGATCTTTTTTATCCTTTCCCAGTCCTGACTGTCTTTGACTATAGCACAGGTGCTTCCTGCGATCGTCTCATGCCATGTATCAACAATAGCAAAGAAATCATCGGTGACATAGTCCTTCATCAGGGAGAGATCGGTATTGTCGCATAGTGCCTCACACAACACCGAGCATTTGCGCTGTCCGAAATCGGTAGTAAGGATACAACAGCGTTCAGCATTGCTGAGTTCACGGATATCGGTTATGACCTCGTTCATAGCTTCTGTGAAGCTGTTTGCACCGCGGAGCTTCATGCATATTTCAAGCACATTTGAAGCTATATCGGGTGCGATATCTGTCATAAGCTCGTAATCCGGCATTTCCGAAAAGCTTTGGACATATGCACAGTAGCCGATATTCGGCTTATCTGATTGAAGAGGGATAGCTGTCAGATGTATCCATATAGGCATACGCTCGGGGTGGATATATGTGTGCAGAGTTTTGCCAAGTATAGCACTGTT
>Ga0310786_10010772_pt1 | contig 11462 bp, 8 predicted proteins | sample AusTroGonzalo_MG_FD_203881 | JGI IMG/M metagenome (GOLD analysis project Ga0310786, IMG submission 203881) | Bovine rumen microbial communities from tropical cattle in Woodstock, Queensland, Australia - Gonzalo_03 (v2) (version 2) | ecosystem: Host-associated > Mammals > Digestive system >... | reverse complement strand
CAAGGGGCCAAACTCAGCCCCCAAGAACCCACAATATCAGGAGCTTTATGTACGCTGGATGCAGTACGGTTTGTTCTGTCCTGTATTCCGCAGTCATGGTGCCGATGCACCCCGCGAGATATGGCAGTTCTCCGACCAGCGGAGCGGCATAGCCGAGCGTGGCAAGAAAGGCGAACCTGTTTACGATGCCATCGAGAAAATGATACGCCTACGCTATCGCCTAATACCTTATTTATATAGCACCGCCTGGCAGGTAACAAGCAACAATCAGAGCTACATGCGCCCACTATTCAGCGACTTTGCAGCTGATAAGAAGGTATGGGACATGACCGATGAGTTTATGTTTGGCCAGAGCATCCTTGCAGCTCCTATCGTTGATCCTCAGTATACCGAGGAGAAGATCATAAAAGAAGATGCTATGACGGGATGGGAGCGTAAACAGATGTCAGATGACAATGTACAGCGAACAGTGGATTGGGCGGCAACGAAGACGGCTACAAAATATTTGCCAAAGGGTGCTAACTGGTACGACTTCTGGACAGGTAAGCTTTACAATGGCGGCCAGAACGTTACCCTCACCACACAGCTCGATAAGGTTCCTATGTTTGTGCGCGCAGGCAGCATCCTGCCTCTTGGCCCCGAGATGCAGTATGTAGGAGAGAAAGCCTGGGATAATCTTGAGATACGCATCTATCCTGGTGCCGATGGCGAGTTCACCCTCTACGAGGACGAAGGCGACAACTATAACTACGAGAAGGGATACTACTCAAACATCATCTTCAAGTGGAACAATCGCACTCGCACCCTCTCCATCAGCGCACGTCAGGGCGGATACAAGGGAATGATTCTCGACCGTAAGTTCACCATCACCCTACCCGATGGAACCCAGCGTATAATCGACTATAACGGAAACAGTATTGAGGTAAACTTGTAATAAAAAGATTCTTAAAAGATTGTAAAAAATTGCTAAAAGTTTCATAATGTCGAATTTATTTGTACTTTTGTAGCCAGAAACTATTTGATATTATAATGACTAAACAATCTTTTGCTAGAATTATTCTATTAGCCCATATACTGTTTTTCCAGACAGTTGCATTTGCAGTAGGCCATTCTGATGTCTGCTGTTGCAAGAAGGATAGCGCTAAGCTCATCCTCACTGGCGACGCAGCCTATCAGTGGATTGGCGAGCACCTTGACTCGCTGGCCGAATCGTATCTGGCTAAGAACGGTAACATCCTCGACCCCGACATTGTTCGCGACGAGCTTAAGACCATCGGCTATAATGGTCTTAACGTTACCGACTATATTATGGGTAGTCGCCAGATTGACAGTCTGGTACTGATAAAGCTGTTAGACCGTGCCGAGAGAATTCAAAACAAGACCATCTATTTTATGATGGGATGTACGGCAGCGGGCAAGTCGACTGCTTTAAGAAACAACCCCGATATGAAGGCAATGGTAGAGCAAGCAGGCTTGGTTTACGATGGAGCCTTCATCAGTATTCCCTCATTCGAGACACGCCTTAAGATGGTGCAGGACCGCGGTTTCAAAGCTGGTATCGTGTTTGTGCATAACGATCCTGTAACAGGATTCACCAACATGATTAACCGTATGATAAGAACCAACCGTGCCATGAGCCACTACTATTATGTGTATAGCTATCCCATGTTCCATGGGCGCATAGCCTATCTGCAGGAGAATCATCCTGACGTTGAGCTCTATTGTCTTGACAACAGTCATAACAGCGGAGGCGTACGTGTAAGCATTGAAGAGGCTAAGAAATGGGACTACACCATGACTCAAGAGCTATCCGACCAGCTTTACAACATCATGATGGAGTACATAAACTCGGGCAAACTAACCCCCGAACAAATCAAATCATTAAAAGATTAATCAAAAAAGAGGCTAATAAGCCTCTTTTTCTGTGATCCGTTTGGGGCTCGCGCTCGGCTCCGAAGGAGACGCTTTCACCAAGCGAAGCGACTGAAAGAACCCTTGGGTGAGAGCCCAGGAGAACAAAAAAAGAGGCTACATTGCCTCTTTTTAGTGATCCGTTTGGGGCTCGAACCCAAGACCCCAACATTAAAAGTGTTGTGCTCTACCGACTGAGCTAACGGATCGACCTTAAATCGCATTCTATTCTGAAAGCGGCTGCAAAGGTACAATGTTTTTTTGAAACCGCCAAATTTATTCCGAATTATTTTCTAATACCCCCTCATTTTCCTTGTCTTTTGTCACATATTCTTCATAATATGCTATCAAAAGTGTGGTAAGAGGCAGTGCGATAATCAGTCCGATGAACCCTAACAGGGCACCCCAAACCGACAGCGAAAGCAGCAGAATTGCGGGGTTAAGTCCCATAGCCTTACCCATAACCTTAGGTGTAACAATCATGTCACAAATAAGCTGTACAATTATAAACACTGCCAGCGCCATAGCCAGAATCACCCAGAAGTTCTGTCCTGTATCAGCCGACTTGAGCAGAGCCAGCAGCACTGTTGGTATCAGCGCAAAGGTGTGCAGATAAGGCACAAGGTCCATAATACCAATCATGATACCCAGACCTATGGCCATTGGGAAGTCGATAATAGTAAAACCTATGCAGAACAGCAAGCCCATAATCAGTGCTACCAAGCCCTGTCCGCGCACGTAGTTGTTCAGTGCCTTCTCTACATCCTGAGCCAGAACCTGCCAGAACGGACGGTTCTTCTTAGGGAATATGCGTATCCAGTTGTCAGTAAGATACTCGTAGTCCATCAGAATGAAGAACATATATAATAAGGTGATGAACGATGCAATGACGCTGATGATAATCTGGGTGGTCTTGCCAAGGAAATCAAACAGTCCGGGCACAATCGTCTTCAGACTATCGGTAAAGGTATCGCTCTCAAAGAACTTCTCTATCTCCTTCTGGTTATCCTGGAACCACATGAATATAGCCCCCGGGATATCCTTTATATGAGCCGACTTCTGTATGTAGGCCGTAATCAGCCCCTCAAGTTTTTCAAACTGTTCAATCATCGGCGGTATGATAAGATATATGATGCCAGCCACAACGGCCACCACCACTATCAGCGTTATCACAATGCTCAGCGCCCTACTCTTCACGTGCATCTTATACTGCACAAACTTCACCATTGGGTAAAGCAGATAAGCAAAGAACCATGCCACCACGAATGGTAACAGCACACTACTAAGGTAGTTAACCAGCAGCAGGATTCCCAGTACCAGCAGTCCTGCGCCCACCCAACGCACAAGTTGGTCAAGCGTGATTGTCTTTTCTTTCATTCTCTTCCTTTATAGCTTTTTGGTAACACTCTCTGCACAGAGGTTCGTATTCGGTAGTCTCGCCAAGCAGCACACGCTGGTCGCTCTCCACCTTACGATGACTCACGTAGGCCAGATTTCCGCACTTCACGCAGATGGCATGCACCTTGGTCACATCGTCGGCAATGGCGCACAGAGCAGGCATCGGACCGAATGGCACACCCTTAAAGTCCATATCCAGTCCAGCCACAATCACTCTCACGCCGCGATTAGCCAACTCGTTGCACACATCCACTATACCCATATCAAAGAACTGGGCCTCGTCTATTCCCACCACATCAATGTCGCTTGCCAGCAGCAGTATGCTTGCCGACGAGTCGATGGGGGTAGACTGTATATGCTTCTGGTCGTGACTCACCACGTCCTCCTCCGAGTATCGCACGTCGATGGCAGGCTTGAAAATCTCCACCTTCTGGCGTGCAAACTTAGCTCGTCGCATTCGTCTGATAAGCTCCTCAGTCTTGCCCGAGAACATCGAGCCGCACACAACTTCTATTCTTCCAGGTCTGTGTGCCTCACCTGTTAAGTTTTCTGTCATATTGAGTGCAAAATTACAAATACCTTTTAAAAATTGCAAAGATTTTGCCGTTTTTTTTGTCTATTCTGATTATTTGCGCTATATTTGCCCCTTGTAATGGGCATATTATACATCGTACCGACTCCAGTTGGGAATATGGAAGACATGACATTCCGTGCCATCCGCATTCTGAAAGAAGTGGATCTGGTGCTTGCAGAAGACACTCGCACATCGAGCAAACTTCTTAAGCATTATGAGATTCACAACCAGCTTATGTCGCACCACAAATTCAACGAGCACGGCACATCGGCCAACATTGTTAGCCGTATTCAGGCCGGCGAGAACGTTGCTTTAATCAGCGATGCAGGCACCCCTGGCATCAGCGACCCCGGTTTCTTCCTGGTTCGCGAGGCCGTTCGTGCAGGTATCGAAGTTCAGTGCCTGCCCGGTGCCACGGCATTTGTGCCAGCACTGGTATCCAGCGCCCTACCCTGCGACCGCTTTGCCTTCGAGGGCTTTCTGCCCCAGAAGAAAGGTCGCCAGACCAAGCTTGAATCTCTGCGCGACGAACAGCGCACCATGATATTCTACGAGTCGCCCTATCGTGTGGTAAAGACTCTGCAGCAGTTTGCCGATACCTACGGCCCCGATCGCCAGGTAAGCGTATGCCGCGAGATATCAAAGATTCACGAGGAGAGCGTTCGCGGCACACTGGCCGAGGTAATCGCCCACTTCAAGGAACATGAGCCCAAGGGTGAGATTGTAATCATCCTGGCAGGAAACGATAATAAAGAACAAATCAATAAACAAAAGTAATTATGAAGAAGTTATTTATCTTTGCAATGTGTGCCATAGCATTGGCAAGTTGTAATGAGGGCGCCAAGAAGGCAGAGGCTCAGGCTCGTGCCGAGCGCGACTCACTTAACCAGGTAATCGCCCAGAAAGATGACGAGATCAACGACATGATGACAACTCTGATTGACATCGAGGAGGGATTCCGCGAGATTACAGAGGCACAGAATCGTGTAACCTTAGCAAAATCAGGAGAGGGAACTAACACCAAGCAGCGCATCGCTGAGAACTTCCAGTTCATCCAGTCGATGATGCAGCAGAACAAGGACCTTATTAATAAACTGAAGCAGCAGGTTCGCGAGAGCTCAATCAAGGGCGACAAGCTTAAGAAGGTTATCGCAAGCCTCACCGAGCAGATGGAGACCAAGGACAAGCAGATTACCGAACTGGTAGAGCAGCTTGAGCTTAAGAACATCCACATCGGCGAACTTAAGTATGCCATCAACACTCTTAAGGAGGACGCTCAGTCACTTCAAGACGAGAACGAGGCCCAGTCAAAGACCATCAACGCTCAGGACAAGCAGCTCAACACCGCTTGGTTTGCTTATGGCACCAAGGACGAGCTGAAGAAGCAGCGCATACTTGATGGCGGCAAGGTACTGCAGGGCAGCTTCAATAAGGAGTACTTCACCAAGATCGACATCCGTGTCGACAAGGAGATCAAGCTCTACAGCAAGTCGGCCAAGCTGCTTACCACTCACCCAGCCAGTGCTTACACACTGCAGCAGGATGCCAACAAGCAGTATGTGCTCCGCATCACCGATCCACAGGCCTTCTGGTCAACAAGCAAGTATCTGGTAGTCCAGGTTAAGTAAAAGTAAAAAAAGTAAAATAGGTGCTCAAATCGAGCACCTATTTTTATTTATTAGGGAAGTCATAAACCAAGTACTGCATGTTACGCTCGGTAGGATAATTGGTTAGCTGACCAGAGCGCGTAACAAACGATAGTATTCCGTTATAAACACTATTACCGAATGTGTACTGCCCACCATATATATTAATATAGTTAATACGGCGTGCATCATAGCTAAGCAGTCGCTCAACGTCCAGCACAGGCATACCATCAATCAGCACCAGCGTTGCCAGCGATTCGTTATAGTGATCCTCACCTCTGCGCACAATCAGATGAGTTAAGCCGTTGCTTTTCACCTTTCTTACGCACTCTACATATTCTATCAGCACCTCTCTGATGGTGAAGAACTGGCGATACTCGTCAAGATTATAAGTAAGGTCGGGCTTTGTACCCAGCACACTGTTGTCATAGCCTAATGGCACAACCTCTTCGGTAGCTTCATCGGTAAACACGCCTATCTGTAGTTCGCGCTTCACGGGCGCAATGGCCTGCTGGTGGCGCTGCATATCCAGCGATCGTGCCTCCACCTCGCTACGGTTGTAGTGGAACTCCAAGTGTGGCAGCTCCTTTGGCAGTAAGGCTGCAAACGGACTAATCATCTCTATAGGCAGACTCACATCTGTATCAGTAATGGCCGACAGCACCAATGGCAGTTTTCCGCGGATTCCGTGGGTATAGAACACAGCGGTGGTGTCGTTTATCATCTTACCCTCAAAGTAGTGTATCTGCTTACCTACTATACTTAATGAAGGAGTAATACTGTTGGGGCTGTAAGTCTTGCCGTCGTAGGTATTCTTTACGCGGGTCTTTATCATGTGGCCCTCCTTTTCAGGGATGTCGGGCTTGATGCCATCAAACTCCGCCCAGTTTTCATCCTTCACCCAGCACTTCTCGTCCTTCACCCACTCAATGTCGTCGTCACTGCTTTTGCTCATGGTGTTTACCACAGCCACAAGCTTACTGTATACTTTGCTGCTGTTGCGGGTGTAAACATTCAGTGCATAGTATCCGCTATGCAAGTTTGCAGGCAGCTCTATGGTGCCTGTACCAGTTACGTTTCCAAGCCATACTATAGTGTTAGCCACCAAGCCGTTCATGTCGCACAACTCAGCGTATGCTATCTGCGAATCGTATAAGTTCACAGTCACTTTCATCTGCTCACCGGCCAGATACCATGTGCGGTCGGTCTTTACATTTGCAGCCATGGCGCTCAAGCTAAGCACCATTGCAGCCATCAGCGATATTATCTTGTTATTCATATTAATAACTTACGTTTTCAGTTAAATGCCAAAAGTCTGGTTCTTCAATATATGCGCCTCTATATCTCACGTCGAGCTGATACTCGTATGCCCAAGCCGTTTTCAGAATTGGCTTCCCCTCGGGCGACATATATGAATTATCCCACTCACACAGATGCAGTCCGTTCTTCACCATCTCAACACATTCATCTGCAGTGGGGTCCTCTACCCATCTGCGCATATCCTTTTCAGCCGGACGGGAAATAGAGTAATCCTTTGGATCAAGGAAGAATCTGTATGCGCTTGTGTTCAGTGCACATCCCACAAAGCCTATCACGTGCTTCTTCGATGTAAGGCAGTGTATGTTTGTTGGCAGGGCCGATGGCTGCGGTGTAAACAGTCCGCCCATCTCTGTACCGGCCTGGCGTCGGGCAAGCTCATACTCGTACTCCGCCTTCGATATAGCACGCTGTTGCACCAGTCCGCTATACCTTACAAACATCTTCTCGTGATCGCGGGCAACGTCGTAAAGCTTCATCTGGTTAATATGCTGCCCCTCGTAGCTGGTGCTCGAGCCAACCATTATCGATGAGCTCGCCGCGTCCTTCCATCCACGCTCAGGATATATCAGATGGTTGGTATTCACACACGTCCTTGCCTCTACATCGTAGTATATAAAGGTGTTATAGTCAGGGTGCACCTCCCATGTCTCTACGTATGTCCACGTGTAGTAGTTAATCTTACTATTGTCGTAAGGCTCAGCAGGCGTTACCAGTATGTCGATATCACTCTGTGGTGTGCTCTGGTCACCCTTCACATCGGCTATCTTCTCTGTTCGCAGTGGTGTCTGCGGGTCAGTCTCGTACACCTCGCCATCAGTCTCAATATGCAGGTAATACTGCACGTCGGGGTTCAATTCTTCAATATAGCAGGTGTAGCTGCTTGACGAATAGTCGTTATTGGCCTGATACACCGATCCGTCGGTTCCATGCACCGACACCTTTGCATCGGTCACCATGTTATACGAATAATAAGAATCGAGAGCCTCGGTGCGTTGCAGTATGAACGTGTTATTGCCCGGGGTTATGGTACCCTCTACCACCAGCAGTCCAGTTTCGTCAGCCGGTATGTCGGCCTCGTATTTCTCTATACAGCCCGTAAATGCAAAAAGTAAAAGGGTAAGAAGGTAAAAAGGTAAAACCTTTATACCCTGCACCTTTAAACTTCTATATTTTATATATTCCATATTTTTACTTTTTTACCTTTCTTAGTTGAATCTTATATTAAGTGAAACATAAGGAATTGCAGTGCCAAACACCGACAGCTTGTATCCCTGAATCTTTCCATTCTCGGTTACATAGTATATGTTATAGGCATTCTTGCGCGCCAGGGCGTTGTAAACACCAATCGAGAACGATGTATGCAGGAAGCTTGTAAGCTTGTGTGTAGGCTCTATGTTAAACGCAAGGTCCAGTCGCATGTAGTCGGGTATGCGGTACGTATTGCGGTTAGTGTAGTACGGCATGTACTTCTGGTTGCGCGTATCATAATACCTACCAGCAGGCACTGTGGTTGGTCGGCCTGTAGCATAGTTAAAGTTGCTCGAGAAGCTGTATCTCTCTGTAATCTTATAGTTCAGCACAGCCTTCACGTCGTGAGGTCTGTCGTATTCCGATGGATACCACTCGCCGTCGTTCAGCGGCATTGCCACCCTCTTGTCGTCCTGCTTCAGCTGCGAGCGCGAGAAGGTGTAGCTAACCCATCCGTTAAGCTTTCCAAGAGGCTTCTTGGCCTGCAGCTCAATACCGTACGCCCTACCCTTTGTGGCAATAACGTCGGTCTCAAGGTGCGGGTTCATCAGCAGCACGGCACTACTGCGGTAGTTCAGGTAGTCGCCTATGTGCTTATAGTAAACCTCGGCCGAAAACTCATACTTCTTGTTCGGAGTCTCGTGATAAATACCTGCAGCAGCCTGCCATCCGTTCTGTGGCTTGATGTTCACGTCCGAGAGCTTCCACATGTCGGTAGGCGACATGATAGAAGTGTTCGACACCTTGTGAATAAACTGGTGCATAGTGTTGAATCCTGCCTTAACCGACAGCCCTTCCTGTATGGTATAACGTGCCGAGAGGCGCAACTCAGGTGCATGGTATGTCTTTATGATACCCGTCTCGCTTGTAGTCTCCAGCAGAGTTCCTTCCGATGGCAGTTCACCACCCAGATAATGGTTCACGTCGCGCGGACCCAGTGCATTGAACATAGTGTAGCGCAGTCCAGCCGATACCGACAGTTTCTCGGTAAGCTCGCGCTCGTAGTCAATATACACCGCACTCTCCAGCGCCTTCTCCTTCTGCAGCTGGTTATACTTTATTGTCGACCTTTCGCCAACTGGCTCGTAAGTACCGGACTGCACGTTGTAGTGCTGAACCGACAGACCGTAGTTTAAAACCTGACTCTCAGTAAGACGATGACGGAAGTGCAGCTTAGCCCACAGCTGGTCGATACCAAAGCTCAGTCGTGCAGCCATTGTTGGCACACTTGTCTCCTCGTTAAAGTAGTCGTAGTGGTCAAGACCGGCCGATGCTGTCAGTGTAACCTTCTCGTTCATTATCGAGCGCCACTCGGCCGATATGTTACGGTTCTTATATCCGTAGTTATCGCTCGAGCTGAACGAGAACTTATCATTACTCCAATATCCGTAAATCTTCAGTCGATGCATGCTGTTAAGCTTCCATGTAAGCACACCTCCAAAGTCGTAGAAGTTAGCCGAACCATTCTTATATCCGCTGTCCTCAGGCAGAATCTTCAGCATCCAGTCGCTGTAGGTTGTGCGTCCGTTCAGCATCAGCGACACATGGTCCTTTACAATCGGAATCTCAAGATTCAACTTGCTGGTAAGCGCACCAATGCTGGCCGAACCCGTAAGCTTTCGCATGTTAGCCTCTTTCGACACCACCTTCAGCACACTGCTTATTCTGCCTCCGTATTCCGCAGGTATGCTCGATTTGAAGAGTTCCACCTCCTCAACGGCATCCGAGTTGAACGATGTGAACAGTCCAAACAAGTGCGATGGGTTATACACAGTACCGCCGTTAAACAGTATCAGGTTCTGGTCGGTAGCGCCGCCACGCACGTTGTATCCGCTCGAAGCCTCGCCCACCGATGTAACACCGGGCAGTGTAAGCATAATCTTCATAATGTCCGACTCGCCGAATGCCGATGGAATGTTCTTCAATATCTGTGGTTTAAACTTCTCGGCACCCATCATCATGTTGTTCACGGCACTCTGTCGGCCACCAACCACCACAATCTCAGCCAGTTCCTGATCATCGGCCACGCTAACCTTGGCCTTCTTCACACCAGGCACCACATACACCTTTGTCTTTGCCGAGCCAGCAGTAGAGATAGTGTCGATGTCGAGCACAGGTATGCCCGCTATCAGCTTTGTCTCGTCTATTGGTCGGGCAGGTGCTACGGGTGCAGTCATAGTGGCACGGTCGGCGTCTGGATTCCAGAATTCAATAATGCCTTGGGGCTTGCCCTCTATGCCGTCTACAAGCATCGTCAAGCTTGCCTCGCGCATCTTCTTCGAGAAACGCAGGTGGTTCTTGCTTGCATATCTTCTTATCTGCTTTTTCTGCTCTGGAAAAAGCTTTGCCACATCCTTGGCACGCTTCACGTGGTACTTCCCTCCGTCGGGAGTAACCAGTGTGTAATGCTCCTCGGTGCTAAGAGTCTTCTCGAACACCCCTTTTCCAAAGTCCTTATCGCCGCCGTTTATCTTCTTCACGCAGTGATACAGCACAACGCCGTTTTTACTACCATCGCTCAACAGAGCAGCCCATTGCGTACTGTCCTCAGGGTCGTGCACATACAGGTGTCCGTCCATTTCAAACCAGTCTATGTACTGCTGTTCAGGCAGACAAACCACATTACTCTCGGGTGCCACCACTGCAAGCTGCTGTTTAAACAGGTCGTAGCGCATTCGCACGTTGTCATACTCCACGCCGTGATAGCTCACACGGCCCACATACAAATCTGCAGTGCCTTTATAATAAGGGTTGTCGTGCCACATCCACATCTGGTATTGTGGCTCCAACGCGCTCACGTACAGGCGCGCGTAGTTCGATGCTGATATCTTCTCCTGAGCATCAACATTCTGTACAAAAAGCGCCGTACATACTAATCCTAAAAAATACTTTTTCACGTTTTTGTATACAATCACAGTTTCTTTTTAAAAGCCTTTTAATGGTCTTTCTAATAATCAGAATGCAAAAGTACTAATTCCTTGTATAAAAACACAATAGTTTAACATACTTTTGCTATTACACAGATAAAAAACACACCTTGCGCCTATTGTCCTTCGGCCGCACCGCAAAATGCAGCAAAAAACAATAATTATAGTCTAGAAATTACTCCTACATGTGGGCGTAAGATTTCTTACGTGTGCGCGTAAAAACTCTCACGTGTGGCCGCAAAAATTGACCATTGAAATTAAAGTTTAACCATTCTTGGCAGAGCCAAGCGGCAAAGCCGAGCGAAAAATTAAAAGTATGGCACTAAAAGTTAAGGCACAAGAGAAGTTGCAGAAGATTGGCACTCATGCTGGCAAGTATCGCTACATCATGATGCCCGAGTTGTACACCAGTCTGAGTCAAGACAAGGTGATTAAGGA
>Ga0310786_10010770_pt1 | contig 11463 bp, 10 predicted proteins | sample AusTroGonzalo_MG_FD_203881 | JGI IMG/M metagenome (GOLD analysis project Ga0310786, IMG submission 203881) | Bovine rumen microbial communities from tropical cattle in Woodstock, Queensland, Australia - Gonzalo_03 (v2) (version 2) | ecosystem: Host-associated > Mammals > Digestive system >... | reverse complement strand
TCTTGAATGCTGTTGCGAGTACTCAACATATAAGCAAGATATGGTCGTAATTGTTCAATTGATTCTTTAAGTTTTTCTAGAACACCTTTTTTTAAAATTTTTATTGATTTGTCGTCAATGTCATTTTGCTTTATTTTTTTTTCATCATTTTCAAAAACTTGTAAGATTATGTCTATTGCATATTCATATTTTTCATATATTTTAATCCATATTTCCTTAGGGGACGATTCTTCCGAAATAGCATAAAAATCAAATAGCTTTGTTTTATAACGGTTCCTTCTGTGTATAAAAAAATCTCTAGCAAGAAAAACCATGTCTAAAACGGACTCAAATTCGTTTATTAGAGAGTGCTGAGTAGGAAACCCTTTTTTCAAAGCGTTTGTCAAACTCATTTTCGACCCCTTTGAATCTAAACAGGAGGAAAATGCATTTAATTTTTTTTGATCAACACGATCAATTATGTTGCATAAATCTGCTAATTTAGCGCGTAAGGAGTCTTCGATTTCTACGTCTTCCTGAATACTACTCAATTCATCCTTAGGCATGGAATTGAATAACGGAAAACCAAATTTATCATTAAAAGAAATCGATATTTTTTGCAATTTTTTTACAACCATACCTTTCCTTATCTGTGCGTATTAATTAAGAATGAGGATACGAGCTTGTACTCCAATGCTTTAATTCTAATACAACATTATTTTGTCTGCCAATAGTTTCGTTAAATCGATTTACACAGCGTCTTACAATATCTATTTGATCGTTTAAATCACCAGGGCAAGAAAGAAGGATGTCAAAGGATGTTTTATTTTTAGGCATATTTTCCTCATGTATTTGGCAATCCTAATTTGCTAAAAAACGCCTGATTTCGCATCAGTGCATCAGCATATAATTTATTGAATGAAATGACTTCAATGTACGTTTTCCTTGAAGGCATATAACCAAAAAAGCCCATTCCATCAGCAGTTTCAATTAGGCCATGATTAGCGCACTGGTCTTTCAACGAATCTGTCAAATCCGCAACTATGTAACAAAAACCCGGTATTTCTTCTGATTTTGGAATAGCGAGGCCATCTTTCGTTTTGCAACTTCCTGCTCGTATTTTCTTAATATATGACAAAGATTGATCTATGGGGTTTTCCTCGGCAGTCATATCATCCCTCATAGGACGTTTCAACTCAATAACAACTATTTGACTTAATGGAAAACCATCTTTTTCAGATGTCAACAACGGATTGTCATAAAGCTGTAATGAACAGATGTCTGGGCGATCCTCGTCTTGTAACTCAGTGATTTCATAATCAGACAATTTTTTATCAGATGCCAAATAATTATGGAACGTCAATCGTTCGTCAATTAACCACAAGTTGTTTGCAGAAAAATTTACATCATCACTCGTTTTCTTCATGGGGAAAATCAAATTATGAATTAAACTTTCTTTCACATATTTTCCATCATTTTGAAATCCTATTGCCTTTTTCAAAAAATCTAAAATAACCCTACGTTGAGAAACATATTTTGCTAGATCAGCCTGCTTCATTTCAGAGGCTTTTGCCATATAATCTTTTAAAGACTTTTCATAAGAATCAAGTTGATCTGTGGGAATATTTTGACTAAGTAGCTTACGTCCTTCCTCTTTTAATTCTACTTCTGCAGAGTACTTTTGTTTATGCAAAAATGTTTCTATAACCTCATCAGAACTATTTGGATCAATTTCTAAAAGTTTATCGTCAATATTTTTTAAAAAAGGTTTATATTCTGGCGATTTTTTATCTACAAATTCAGTTAGTTTGTTTTTTACAGTTTGGATATTTTCTTGCAAATAAGCCTTTAAATAATCTGTAATACTTTCTTTAACAGCATTTTCAATATCTTCTAAGCTAATTTCCTCAAAATCAATAGAATTATTTTTTTCTGGAATGTCAAACTCAGACCTTTCAGGAGAAACTTTTTCATCCAAATACTCAGATGTAACATATGTGTATAAAAAGAAATCGCCTTCACTATCGTTTATAGCTCCGTATAATCCGCAAATTTTCCCTTTTAAGGGTGTCGCTTTCACCTCTCGTGCAGCAGCACACAATACAAAAGCATGATTTTTTATAATCTTTGGGTTTAATTTGACATGAGTAATTTCAAACATTTTATGTTTAATTTCAATTTCTTTTGTTTGAGACTTTGACAACATCAATTCATTATGCAAATCATTCAAATCAATCGTTTGTTCCCCGTCAACTACCTTAATATTGGGACATCCTCCACTTCGTAAGAAATACCACAAACAGTGCTGTAAAATTAAGGACGCAATCGATTCTGCGTTTTGTTTCATTGTCTTTGCATAGGGCAATTCTATATCATGCATTTTAACAATGGTTAAAACATCATCTTCACATTCTTGTACTTGATGGTTCGAAATTCCATTTTCAGCATTAAAGAGGAAGGTTCTTTTCTTTTTGATATTATTTTCTTGATAGACACTTGTAATTTGTACTTCTTTAAAAACTTTTAACCATAACAGGCGACCCATTCCTTTGCAACCCTTAGGTAATTTATAGCTGCTATCTAAGGTTTTAAACGAATCAAAATTATCTTCGTTGAATCCCATTCCATTGTCAATGATGTCAAATCCCCGAATCTCTAAGGGATTTTCCTTTCCCAAGTCAAATCCTGTTTCTCTTATGATTTTGACTACAATTTCACCTTTTTCACAACCAATAGAGTCTTCAATAGACTGTATCGAATTGACAACGGCTTCGAATACAGGAAACAAGGCTTTTGATGAAACCAATCTTGTATTTCTCAATCGCCCTTGCAAATCGGTATTTATAACATCTGTCATTTGTGAAGCCTCCTTAAATAAAAATATAGTATGGTCCCTTTTTCTTAAATTCAAAAAATTGAATACGCCCAATATAACGTCAAGCTTCGAAATGCAAAAAGGCACTCGATTCAGCAACAATACCGGCCCAAGATTTGGGCCTCATTTAACCCCAAGAGACATTTCTTTATGACTCTAACAAAAGTTGAATATTATTATGGTTGGCCCAACATTTCAAGTCAGAATATAAAACTGATTGTTTGAAAGAATCTAAATCATAATGTCTAGGGATAAAGTTTATTAAATCAGGAACACTTGCCAAATATTGTAACAATTTGAGAAAATCATGCCCATTGCACACAAGTGCATAATCTTTCCCATCACATTGTATTTTTAATGCAGCAAAAGAAGTTTTCTCTTCGAGGGTTCTGTTTTCGAAAAACTTCGTTTCCAATTCTTCCAATGGAATATCAACCAATTTTTTAGTCTCACCATCAAAGTAAGAGACATGCTCTACATTCTTTTTAAAAGAAAATCCACACCTATGAACATCATTGAATATTCTAAAACATCCAATAGCGCGAGCAATCGGCTTAACATCTTCTATTTTTTGTTCTATATCAGCATCTTGCCGCTTGAGTGACGAAACAACGGCATTAGACTTTAGCATTTGCATTTCAATGTCACGTTGATCAGTCAAGAACACATTCATTGGCCGTTCGTAACAACTTATAAAATCGACAAAATCTCGATCGCGGATACCAACAATTTTTTCATATCCTTCATCCAATATAGTCTTTACAATAAGCTCAACATTGCTACAGCTTCGTTCACCATTGACTAGAGAACAACGGACATTCAAACGCTCAGTAGAAAAGAATTTTTCATAAATTCTAACATCATAGTCGCTTTCAACAACAACCCACATTGCAGGCAAAGGTGAGTTGATGTTGAGACGGATTGCGCCAAGAGTATCTTCAGGACGGTTAGCCTCCGTCACCTCTTGCAATGGAGCATGAATCATTCAACCATCCTTTGTCGACTCTTTTCAAACAAATCCTGCGACATATCCCATCTCTGTTCAAAAATATTGGAATTATGGGTGCAGATAATGAATTGCAAATCACTCCAATTACAAAGTTCCTTAATGACTTTGGGGAACTCAAGAATCCATGACATATGCATAGAATTTTCAGGTTCATCGATAAGAACTAAAGTATGCTCACTTGATTCAAACAGCATTTTGTAGACTAGTATCAAATATTGTCGTTCGCCAGATGACAAATCATCCAAATCAACAATCGAATGGTATAGATCCGTCAACTTAAATCGGAAGCCGTCATTCTCAGAGACAGAAATTCTCTTATTGATAAACTCATATCGATTTATGAGTTCCACAAACTTTTCAATTTTGTCTATTTCACATTTAATAGACAATTCATCGTTCAGAATTTTTTCAACAATCGAACCGTATTTTTTCACATCCGTCAAGAATTCAGAATTCAAGCCAAACTCAAGCATTTTATCAACTAGAGGAAATTTCAAACCTGCTATGGGTTCTTTTACCGGGAATTCATTTTTGAGTTTGGTCTTTAGAAAATTCTCTATTTTATCAGAAAGCATTGACAGATACTTAATGAAAGAATCATTACACATCTTTACAGGAGACTTTCGGTTTCTTTTGGGAAGATTCTTTTCTATGACACGCGTATCCGGAATGTACAAGATTTTCTTTTGCGAGAGAATCATCTCGACAGAACGGTCTCCACTCTTTTTTGGCATGTAGAACTTACCATCACGCCCCTTTACTGAAACGCACAATGGTTTTTGGTCCTCCAACGAGATGTCTAACCGTACATCAAGGTCATCCTGCTCATCAGAATTTTCATCTTGTACAATCTGCCATTCATTTTTTGTTACGCTTAGGCTTTTGCCGTCTATTACGCAACTAAAAGACTTAAACGGCAAAGCCGCTATAGTTTTCCAATCGGCACCATACAAAGCAACCAAAAGCTTCAAAATCGTCGTTTTACCAAATCCATTTGGCCCCGTAATATACTTTACAGCAGGTCCGTTTTCATTGGTAAAGTCCAGTTCATAATTGAACTGACGTAGCAAGCCTTTTACAGTTATTCTTTCAAGCATTTGGCATCCCGTACATAGCGTTCAAGAGTTCCATTTTATTTCTATTCACAAATAGAATTCGATCTTGTTCGACATTTTTATTTCCACGAGCCGTTACCGCAGATTTATAAGAAGGATAATCATCCCCCTTGCTTCGGTTATTTTTGCAATGAAGAGGTCTTTTGTTTACATCATCATCGCCACCGCCCAACGCTTGCGGATAAATATGGTCAACTTCCCATCCAAATTCGGCATCTGCATCACCATATTTATCACGTGCAATCCACGCACCACAGGCATCCTTCCTAAACTTGGAGGGGTCATAGTCAGGCACGATTCTGCCTTTCTGCCAAATTGCATCAATCTCTTCTTCGGTCATAACAAAAGCCCTATCGATTAGGAAGCTTTGCCATCATCCGCATCGACAGCATCTTCCATCAAATCTAAATTTACATTAAAAAATTTGCATAACGACTCAACAATTTTAAATTGTTCCTTATTTGCCTTATCTTTTAACGATTTCAGGGGTTGTTGCATGACCTTTGTATAATGCTTTTCAATAATAAGTTGGTCGCCTAATTTATCAATTAGGGCAACAACAAATCCAAGTTGATTCCACATAGCCCCATCAACTAGGTCCTTAATAATCTTATTTACATCTTGATATTTCTTTATCAACACATCATAATCTAACTTCGCAATGAAGAAATCTCTTGCCTGAGGGAGTACGGCAAATTTTAGCACAAGAAGTTCATCATTGACATCACCAGATACATATTTTTTGAAAGAATCATTCATACAATCATAAAGATTCGCCAATTCTTCCGTTGTTAAACAGTCTGCATTTTCAGCACTCATTGCCGACTTTACATACTCTTTGAAAGCATCCGCGAAATTATTTGATAATTCTTCAAGAGGTTGTCCTTCAAGTTCTTTACACCTTTGTACAATATCCAGAAGTTCGGTATTGCCATTCAACGCACTTGACCAAACATCTTTTGTCTTTACGGCGAGTTCATGTTTCACTTTTTCCACAACAGCTCTAGAATAATCACTTTCTAAAAGAAGTTTACATGCACTCAAATGAGTTGTTACAGGAGCCTCATCTTTCTGTACACATGAAATCAATTGCGCAGATTCTTCGAATTCAGTCAACAAACGTACTTTCACGCTTTCATTATCCGAATATTCATATTCAATAGCATTGGCAAAACATTCAAAAGGTTTGTCGGTATTGAAGAACCAATGTTCCTCATTATCTAACTGCTTCTCAATGATTCCACCAATCAGCTGATATGCATGATTCTTTGCAAGGGACCAAATAAAATCAGATTTTTTTGAAGCGTTTATTCTTTCACAAAAATAATTTACTGTATTGTCATTCTTTTCTTTGAACAAAGCACCCACAGAATTAACGCCGTTAGACGATTGTCCCACATGTTGCATCTGAGGGAGATTCAAATCATCACAATACTTAGCTAACAGATATGACGCATTTTGTTTTACATCTTCTTTTTGAGACACAGACACATAATGCCAGAAAGCTGGTTTGTTCAATAATGTTTTTATTATGCCAGAATCATCCTTCAAATCATAGTCTTGCAATTCCAGAATTAATTTTACAGATTGTACAAAAGCTTCCGTATTCAAATTATAATTCGGTTTATAAACGACCAAGTTGTTTACAGCTTGCAAAGTTTTATCCCATCGCAAACAACCGGCACTGCAACCAAGACGCACCACCAACAACGGCAACGCAGACAACTCAGGAGAGTTCGGTACAATTTTTTTGGAATAATCCTCATCTAAAGTATCTATGCCCCTTACAAACTTTCCAAACTTTGACAACCTTTCTATTCCAACGGCATCCGCAATCTGCTGAAAATGCTCCATTCCTAATTGGCTATAATCAATATAAATTAAATCAGAATTGTCAACAATGCTATAAACACGCTCAAAGGATTCCACTATTTTTTTCATAGCAGACACATCGACATCACCTTTAAGGCGTTCATGCTGCATTGCAACATAATTTTGCGACAATTGGCGCAGCGTATCAATTTCAGAGGAATCCATCACAACCTGAAAAATGGCGCATAAATCATCATCAGAAGCTATTTCGCCCATTTGAGTGCATATTCTTTCGCTATTCTTTCTAACAAAATGCAACAAATCATCTTCTATCTTTTTCTCAAATGTCTTCTTTAACAAATGCATATAATTTTTGCAATCATATTTATTCTCTGCCAAAATATTTTGAACAAAAATCTTCACGGCATGTTCATGGTCGAGGACTAACTTTTGTAGCTTTTCTTCATTTCTCTCATTCAATGCATTTAGAACAGGATCTTCTATAAGAAGTTCCATCCCTTTTTCACCATTCACATTAAAAAGAATTGCGCACAACTCTTTTTCAATATCCGTTTTTTCTTTCACAAAACCAAGCACCTTATTTTCAGATAAAATGCTCCGATCCAACAAACCTTTTTTGATTTCATCTGCCGACTTTGATTTCAAATACTTCAAGTCAACATAAAAGCACAAAGAATCCAAAGAGGCATTTTCCTTATGCAAGGGGTATAGAAACCCAACTTGATTTACATATGTTTTTATTTCGCGGGGACTAGGCGCATCGCTAATGCTTACTCGACCTCGCTTAAGCATTTCCAGCACACTCGACATTTGATCTTCACTGAAACTATTTTCTAAAGAATCATGTATAATTTTGTCAGCATAGTTTTCCCATCCTTCAAAAAGCATTTTCGGAACTTCTATTCGCAGTTGAAAACTTTTATCAAAGAAAGATTTTGAACAAAGGGGTTTATTATCCCCCTGCTCATCTTTATCCCAAAGTAGCCTTAAGCCAGATTCGTCGTAAGGGACAATAACCCATACTCTACTTAAATCATCATTCCGTCCATTCGGATTCTTTGATTGAACAAACACCTGAAGGGTTGACCATATTTTTAAGGCATCACTTGGATTAATCCTGTCCAAATTATCAATAACACAGACGATATTTTTCTTACCCTTCTCATTAGCGATTTCCAAAAGTTTCCTAAAAAACTTTTCAAATTCTATGGAAGTTTTCTCAGGTTCTTCAGTCGTTTCCGTCGTAGTAGTTTCAGTCGTTTCCGTTGTCCAAAAAACAGAAGTAAGTCCTTTTTGCCTATTACAAAACCACGCAATAAAAGCAACTACTAGTGGAGTGAGAACAAACAATAGGCCTACTATAAATAGCCAATTTGGGGATAAATTTTTGCCAAAAGTAAGCGTACCACAACTATTGTCAATAAATAAAAAACCTATAGGCAACAAGAAAATTGTCAATAATGACAATATCGTACCAATAGTTTTTGTCTTTGGTGAGGTGTCATTATGCTTTACAACCACCTTATTGGTTATTTCGTTCTTTATTATTTCGAGTTTCTTTCTATCCACCCCTTTTTCTTGCAATTGTTCCGTAAAACCCTCAAGAAACGCCCTGCGCAAATAATCGCCTTCGTGAACCCACGAATCTATGTAAAAAACAAACGCTTCATTCGTTTCTTCCAGTTTTTTTCTTAATAGATTTACAACCGTTGATTTTCCAGAACCCCAGCTTCCCTCAAGACCAATGGTCAATCCCTTGGTATCCGACTTCGTTATCAAATCGAAAAGTCTGTTAGCAATTTTCTGATGTGTTCCGTCCTTCAGCAAGTCGCTGTCAGAAGCAGAGTCATCCATCACGTTAAAATCAAATGTTTGCGAATCATTTGCCGGTTTAGCACTCATAAGACCACCTATAAAAGATTAGGGAAATAATAATAAAAAAGCAAAATTTTTCAGAATAAAAAGCAACTTTTATCATCCTTTAATCCCGCGGACTAAACCTTTTTGAATAACCTTTTGCGGCGTTTTGAAGGCATTCTTGATTCTAGAAGCGTCCTTATAATCTATGCGGTGCAATGAGGCATACTTATAAACAAACCATACCATTGCATTTCGAGCAATCATAGAGGTATCGTTGTCTTCACTTTTTGCTCCTTTCCATAGGAGCAAATGTATCTACAACATCTTTTACAGTTGTACCATCACCATGGGTATAGCTTATAAATATTTTTACCGACATAATAGCCTCTTTAGCTTTATTCAATCTTTTTTACATCAAATTATCCAACAGCACCTGTGTTCCCGGGCTTTCAGTCTCAACGTCCTGAAACACATCACTCAATTTTTTCAGATTCCGCCGTGATTTTCTATCCGATTTCAATTTGACAATTGCGTCAATCAAAACTTTTGGACTGATTTTTTCAATGGGGAGCGTATTATTGATTCCGTATTTGCGCAGGCGCAGCGCGTTATCTATTTGGTCTTTGCCCAAAGGGAGAATCAGGAACTTCTTATTGTTGTAAACGCATTCCTTGATTGTGGCAAGACCTCCGTGAATCAGCGCGAATTCCAAATTATCCGCTTTTAAAATCCGGCGTTGTGGAACCCAATCAGCGAAAGTAATATTGGACATCGTTCTGAACTCGTCCCATTCATAATCATCGACAAGTTTTTTGCCCATTCCTATAATCAAATGATACCCGCTCAATTCAGCAGATTTCATCGCTTCACACATGCAATGGAATAGATGGCGGGCTTTCCCCTCGTAGTCCAACACCTGTGAACCTGCTGTTACGAAAATGATTTTTTCCTTATTTTCTGTAGGCTCATTTTCTTCTATGGTATCTTCTATCAAGTCGTCAAATAGGGAGGAATCATTGCTACCCAAATCCCTATCCAAAATGCAAGGTTCCACATAGTGGACTTTTTCGCCAGGGTTGTAATGGGCATATTCGTAATCTCGCGGACACGGTATCAACTCGTCAAAAGCCTCCAGATCCGAGACAAATTCTTCCATTTCTACTTCAGGATCTTGCAGCAGGTCAACCGAATCTTCCCCTGCAGCCAAGGCAGCTTTGAGATTCCCATACCTACAAAGGTTTACCAGCTTGAAGTATTCCGTCGGTGAAAAGGCCATCAGGTTCTGGATAGCGCGCATAGCCGGGTCTTCGCTCGGGTGCCGCAAATAGGTTGTAGAAATAACAACCTTCACTCCGTAAATCTTATGGATAAGCAAACTTTCTAGTGAAGTAAAGTAACCCGAAACAAGTAAATCAGGTTTTATATTTTCTTGATTATTTTCATTAAACAGGTTAAAAAATTCCTGCGCATCTTCAAACAAGTCTTTATTCAGCTTATCCCTATAATTTTCCAAATCTTCGCCCAATGCACTATAGGCTATAGCCCATATATGGTCTGGTCGCCAACGTTCGTTGGGACTGGTATGGCACTCTGTGGTATAGCCCAAAGGGTAAATATTCCGGAATATAGGAGAAAACGGGATAGGCACCAACGTGTCGTTTGAGTCTTTTATTGGGTACGCATCCACAACCCCTTTGCAGTCAAGAATGCCCATATATTTTATGGCATGGCCTAGCTTGGATAAATCCTCGGCCCATTTCAACGTCGGCAACCAGTGGCCCTGTTCCTTGTAAACATCTGGCCAAAAGAGAATTGTTTTAGGCATAAGTTGGTCCCTCAACTTTTATAACATTTAACGTTCCTTTGTTTCGTATTCACTTATCGAAAACAAAACAGCGCAATCTTCATCTTTATTCCATACTGTTTTTTCCAAGTTCCAATAAAAGAAATGACTTGTATGTCCCGAAATATTTATTTTTTCACTAATCTTACCTTTTTTTGTATATAAAATGACAAGATCGCCTTTTTTTACATCCTTATCGGGGAACCAATAAGTATTTCGCAACTTATTTGAAATATGTTCGCCGTTATAAGTTGTATCCATTATCAGGAAATCTCCCACATTACAATCTTCACGAACCCTTAACACGATTCGTTCCAATTCCTTACTTCCTGCATCACGAATTGCTCTTATAGACAAATCCATACTATGCCTCCTCTTTTTTTCTTATGTCTGGCAAATAATAGGAAAGAATCGCCCCTATCAATATGACTAATCCAAGAACTAGCATTGGTAAATTAAAAGGATTATCTTTAGAAAAATCATGCGTAGTTAATCCAAAAAAAACACCTGATATTGTCATAAAAAAATTCTTAAATACTTCATAGACCCAATTTCTTTTCTCACGCTCTTTATAGCGTGCAATAATTTCTTTCTGTTGATGATAATTCCTTTCAGTCTGTTCAAGTTGAGTCACTTTTCGTTTCAAGTCATCATTTTCATATATGAGACGTTTGGTTAAAACAGGATTCTTCAAATCCTTTGCCGTAAAACTGCACTTTATCTTTTCGTATGGATTGGATAATGGCGTTGCAATGGTTCCATTGTCCAAATCATCAGTTTGATCTATATCTGCCATGTTCTTTCCTCTTGGATAAATAATTAATCCTTTATACAACGAACAGAATACGCATTATATGTTAAGTCAACGCTTATTGTACCATGATCATCATAGTTTGTAACCATGAATATACTATAAGCGCCAGCCCCACTCACTTGTTCTTTAAAATCA
>Ga0310786_10010767_pt1 | contig 11466 bp, 6 predicted proteins | sample AusTroGonzalo_MG_FD_203881 | JGI IMG/M metagenome (GOLD analysis project Ga0310786, IMG submission 203881) | Bovine rumen microbial communities from tropical cattle in Woodstock, Queensland, Australia - Gonzalo_03 (v2) (version 2) | ecosystem: Host-associated > Mammals > Digestive system >... | reverse complement strand
AAGTGGAATGGAGAGGTAAACGGCCGGATTAACCGTCAGATTATTTATACTTATCTGATTACCTTTACAGATAAGCGCGGAGTCCCGTACCAGCTGACGGGTAGTATTACCGTGCTATAAAAAAAGCCTGAGGAGTGGCAACGCCTCAGGCTTTTTAGTTTCTATATAATTTGATGTGAAATCCCTATTTCAGCAGATTCCCCAGGATGTCGCGGGTGATCTCGCGGGTGATGGTGCGGGTAGCGGCGGAAGTGGTGTTCTTGACCATTTTTTCCGCGGTTGACTTGCTCGATTTGGTCTTCTTGCCTGTCACCTTATCGCTTACCGCAGTGCCCACCGAGGTGGCGATGGTGGCGGTGGCGGCCGTCAGCACAGCCTTCACCACTTTAGAGAGGAAGCCTTTTCCTTTGCTCTTGAGGATGGAGCCTTTTCCTTCTTTTGCCTCAGCGGGAAGATTTTCCTCTTCCTGTTCTGTGGTGGCAGGCACGTTGTTTTCTTCCGCTTCTCTCAGCAGTTTCTCAAAGGCACTCTCGCGGTCAACGGGTGTGTCGTACTTGCCGTAAATGCGGCTTTGTTTGATGATGTCCAGACGCTGGCCTTCGGTAATGGCACCGATTTGTGACAGCGGGAACAAAATTTTGGCGCGTTGCACAATGCTGGGAGCCCCCTTCTCGTCGAGGAAACTCACCAGTGCTTCACCGGTTTCCAGATTCATGATGGCCTCATCGGTTTTGAAAGCCGGATTGGGACGGAAGGTGTCGGCGGCGGTACGCACGGCCTTCTGGTCTTTGGGTGTGTAGGCGCGCAGGGCGTGCTGCACACGGTTGCCCAACTGGCCCAGAATGTTTTCGGGAATATCGGTCGGACTTTGCGTGATGAAATAGATGCCTACCCCCTTGCTTCGGATTAAGCGGATAACCTGTTCGATCTTGTCGGTCAGGGCCTTGGAGGTGTCTTCGAAAAGCATGTGCGCCTCGTCGAAGAAGAACACCAATTTGGGCATGTCGAGGTCACCAACTTCAGGAAGGGTGGAGTAGAGTTCCGACAGGAGCCATAAGAGGAAGGTGCTGTACAGCTTGGGCTGCAGCATCAGCTTGTCGGCCGCCAGCACACTCATCACGCCCTTGCCGCCTTCGGTCTGCAGAAAGTCGTAGATGTCGAAACTCGGTTCGCCAAAGAATTTGTCTGCCCCTTGACTTTCCAGTTGCAGCAAGGCTCGTTGGATGGCGCCTACGGAGGCGGTGGAGACATTGCCGTATTGGGTGGTGTATTCCTTGGCATGTTGTGACACGTAGTCGAGAACTGAACGGAGGTCTTTCAGGTCGTCCAGCAGAAGACCGCATTCATCGGCTACACGGAACACAATGTTCAGTACACCGTCCTGCGTCTCGTTCAGGCCGAGCAGACGCGACAGCAACTGGGGACCCATTTGCGAGATGGTGGCGCGGATGGGATGTCCCTGCTCGCCATACACATCGTAGAAGCGCACGGGGCAGGATTGGAATTGCGGATTCTCAAGTCCGAATTCGGGCAGTCTCTTTTCAATAAAACCGCTCATTTTGCCGCTTTGGCTGATGCCGGAGAGGTCGCCTTTCATGTCGGCCATGAAGCAGGGTACTCCAGCCTGACAGAAAGTTTCGGCCATTACTTGCAGGGTGACCGTTTTGCCCGTGCCGGTGGCACCAGCGATAAGTCCATGGCGGTTAGCCATTTTGCCTTTGATAGAAAGCGCTCCCTCAGCGCAATGGGCGATATAAAGCCCTTCGTTATGATCGTACATGTCCTGTTTTTTTAGTCGTGTTTTTTTATGCTGCAAATATAGTAAAAATTTGATTTCCGCATTGAATTCAATGTGAATATACATCCAAATAATTTTGTATTTTTGCACTCCTGAAAAATTGAAGACTATGAATACACAAACTCCTGTGCTGCTGCTGACTGGCTATCTTGGCAGTGGAAAGACAACTTTGGTAAACCGCATTCTCACCAACCGCCGTGGTATCAAGTTCGCGGTGATTGTCAATGATATTGGCGAAGTGAATATCGATGCCGACCTGATTCAGAAAGGTGGTGTCGTGGGACAGAATGATGAAAGTTTGGTGGCCTTACAGAACGGCTGTATTTGCTGTACCTTGAAGATGGATTTGGTGAAGCAACTTACCGATATTATCAGTCAGAAACGTTTCGATTATATCGTCATCGAGGCCAGCGGTATATGTGAGCCCGACCCGATTGCCCAGACGATTTGTTCTATCCCTTCGATGGGTGGCCCTTATACCAAGGATGGCGTGCCTCGCTTGGACTGTGTGGTGACGGTGGTGGATGCTTTGCGCATGCAGAGTGAATTTGCTTGCGGTGACCAGCTGTTGAGAAGGAATATAGAAGAAGATGACTTGGAGAATTTGGTGATTCAGCAAATCGAATTCTGTAATATTGTATTGTTGAACAAGGCTTCTGAAATATCCCGCTCCGAACTGAATCGTTTGAAGGAGATTGTGAAGGCATTGCAGCCGCAGGCTCAAATCATAGAGTGCGATTATGGCGATGTGGATTTGGATCTGATACTGAATACCAAGATGTTCGATTTCGAGAAGGTGGCTACTTCCGCAACGTGGATTCATGAAATCGAAACCTATCACGATGATGACGAACATGAAACTCATGAACACGAAGCTCACCAACATGATAATCATGAACATGAAACTCACGAACACGAAGCTCATCAACATGATAATCATGAACACGAAGCTCATCATCACCACCACCATCATCATGACCATGATGGGGGAGAGGTGGAGGAATATGGTATCGGCACTTTCGTTTATTACCGCCGACGCCCGTTCAACTTGGGTCGCTTCGACGAGTTTGTTGTCCACCTGCCCAAGAGCATTATCCGTGCCAAGGGTATTTGCTATTTCAAGGATGAATATGACCGCTGCTATCTCTTTGAACAGGCTGGCAAACAGCTGTCATTGAAAGATGTGGGACTCTGGTTCGCTACCATGACTCCTGAGGAGTTGGAAGAGACGATGGAGCGTGAGCCGGGTCTTCGTCGTGACTGGGATGAGGATTATGGTGACAGAATGCAGAAACTGGTGTTCATCGGCCAGCACATGGATAAGGAAGCCATCACAGCTGCGCTTGATGCCTGTTTAACATATTAAAACTCTGCCACTATGATAGGTGGCTTTTTACATGATAATCAACAGAGAATAGGTATAAACAAGTCCTAAGGGATTTGTTACATCAATTGTGCCCCGGCATATACGCATACTCCGTAAAGGCCGGCGGTTTCTGTGCGCAGTCGTCGGGTGCCCAACTTGATGGCCTGATAGCCATTGCTTTCCGCCAGTTTTACTTCTTCGGGACTGAAATCTCCTTCCGGGCCGATCAGCAGTATGACATCTTTTCCTTTTAGTTCCTGTTGGGCGAACTCTCGTTGGTTGTGCTCATCGCACCAGGCAATATAGCGGTTTTCAATCTGCTTGTTATTGATTATAAAATCTTTATAATCAATTATCTGCATAGAAGGAATTAAGGTGGTGTTCGATTGCTTGACAGCGGAGATGGCGATGCGTTTCAGTCGCTCCAAGTCCAATTTTACCCGTTCGGAATGCTCACAGGTGAGGAAAGAGATATGCTCAATGCCAATTTCAATGCTTTTCTCCACTAACCATTCGATGCGATCGGCATTTTTGGTGGGGGCAATGGCCAGATGCAACTGGTGAGGCCGGAGGGCGTATGCTTCTTTGACACACAGCAGTTGAACGGTACAGTGACCGGGAGAGGCATCCATGATTTGGACAGTAGCCAGTCTTCCTTCGCCGTCGGTGACAAAAATCTGGTCGCCCACTCGTTTGCGGAGGGCTTTCACACAATGCTTGGCCTCATCGGGCAGTAGTTCAAAAACAGGATGAGACAGGTCGGGATGATAGAAGAATTGCATGGCCGTAGCGACTTATTGGGGTTTGCCGAGCAGGCGGAACATGTTCTTCTTGTAGGCTTCCACACCAGGCTGGTCGAAGGGGTTGATGTCCAACAGATAGCCACCCAAAGCGCAGCTGAATTCGAAGAAATAGATAAGCTGGCCTAAGTTGTTCTCATCTACCTTGGGTACAATGAGACGCAGGTTGGGCACTTGGCCGTCCACATGGGCCATGCGGGTACCTTCCTCGGCGGTCAGGTTGATGTTCTGGATGGATTTGCCCAGCAGGTAATTCAGTCCGTCAAGGTTGTCTTTGTCCTCCGGAATGGGCACTTGGAAACGGGATTGCTGGATGGAAAGGATGGTCTCGAACAGATGGCGTTCTCCTTCTTGGATGTATTGTCCCAAAGAGTGCAGGTCGGTAGAGAAGGTGGCTCCTGTGGGGAAAATGCCCTTGCCTTCCTTGCCTTCGCTTTCGCCAAAGAGCTGCTTATACCATTCAATGAAGAAGGCCAGTTTGGGATTGTAGGACACCATCAGTTCTATCTTTTTGCCGTTTTGATACAGCATATAACGCAGCAGCGCATACTGTTGGGCGATGTTGTCGTCTAATTTGTGCTGTGCCAGCAATTCCTGGCGCATGGCACGGGCACCGGCTATCAGTTGGCGGATGTCGAAACCAGCAACGGCAATTGGCAGCAGTCCCACGGGGGTGAGAACAGAGTATCTGCCTCCTACATTGTCAGGAATGACAAAAGTCTCATAACCTTCCACATCTGCTAATTTCTTGAGGGCGCCTCTGGCCTTGTCGGTGATGGCCACAATACGTTGTTTGGCCCAGTCCTTGCCATATTTGTCCTCGCAGTGTTTTTTCAGGATTCTGAATGCGATGGCCGGCTCAGTGGTGGTGCCTGATTTGGAAATCACGATAAGGGAATAATCCTTGTTGTCCAGCACTTCCAACAGTTCGCAGAGGTTGTCCTCGCTGATATTGTTGCCGGAATAAGTGACAAAGGGGGCGTGATTGTCGCTGAAGGGACAGAAGCCTTTATAGCTGTGCTGTAAGGCTTCGATTACGGCACGGGCACCCAAATAGGAGCCGCCAATGCCAATGACCACCACGATTTCCGACTGCCTTTCCAGACGGTTGGCGCAGTTCTGGATCTGGTTCAGAAGAGCCTCGTCGGTCTCTTCGGGCAGGTCGAGCCAGCCGAGAAAGTCGTTGCCTTTGCCGCTTTTGTCGCAGAGCTGTTGGTAGGCATTGGTCATGAGCGCTGCCTGCTCATGGATTTGCTCGTTGGTAAAAAGAAGTTGGTTGCTATAGTCAAATCTTATCATGGTGTGTATTTTAAGGGTTGTTTATTTTCTTAGTTCTTCCTTACTGCCTGTCAGGTAGTGGGGGCGCTGGGGTTGTGTTTTCCTCTTTTGTTGTTTTTTTCTCCTTTTTGATTTTTTTTGTCTTTGCTGTTTGTCCATGTTTCGTCTCCTGCACTTTGCCCCAGTCAAATACTATGCCAGCCTGAATGTTGGCAGTGTGGGTGTTCAGAATTGAGCGTTTGGGACTCTTGCTGTTGCAGAAACCGAAAATATTGTCGGTGGCGGCATAAATATGGAAAACTCCTAAGTTGAAACCGACGCCCAAACCGAGGTTGCCATAGCTTTTCTTGGCAATAGTATAATTGACACAGAGGTCAAAAATGTTGAGAAACGTGCCGCTCCATGCCACTGTAAAGGACGGCAGGAACTGCTTATTGACGATTCTGCCTTGGAAAAGCGCGGTGAAACGATGGTGTTTGCCCACATTGCAATAACCTTCCACTAAAAATCTTCCTGCCAGCATTCGTGTGTAGGCAGGAGCTGGGGATGCGTCAACAGGGAAATAATTCAATAATTCTTTTTCGAGGCCATCGGGGTCTTCGTTGAAACGTTCAATGTCGTCATAGCTGAGACCCGTGAACATGAAACTTCCGTCATTGTAATAACTACCGGCATCTGTTGTTGAGCTTCGGAGAAGATAGTTGTTTGTTTTCCAGCGGATAAAGCCCAAATCAAGTATGGAAGCGGAAACGCCAAACATATTGCTGATGCGGTAGGTGAAACCAAGGTCGATGGCAGCACCCATATTCTTGAAAAGGTTTGGCCAATTGTCACGCAGGTCTTCCGGATAAAAATTTATGCCTGACAGGTCTGTGGTGTCAATATTGATGCTGTATGGGATAAAACAGGAGAGCTCGGCATCAAGCTTATGATTGATGGACATGGTGTAATCATCAGGATTGGTGTATATGGAGGCGTATGCTGATTTTGTCTTGGCATGTGCCAATCCAAAGAGCAACTTGGGCCGTACACCGATATAGATTTGAGGCGTGATTTCAACCTGGATGCCCAAAGAAAATTCTTGATAGATATTCAAGTTGAGGCTTAATTCCGGTCTGGCGGTTTTGTTCTGATAGGCATAATACATGTTTCCGTGTACCGGCAAGGCGACCACATCCCGGTTGAAGAACAAATATTCGTCAGAGCGTAGCCTGTAGCTGAAACTGAAATACATTTGCTTCACCCTAAAACCGAAATCGATAATATTCATTCCGATGTTGGTATTCAAATAATTGCCTCTTTTCGACATTTTGTCGGCGAGCGTGTTGAGCTTTAATGTGGTAATGGTGCCGTCGCTGTTGCTGCCGAACAGTCTTTTGTAGAGCAGCCCGCTATTCTGGACAGACACGTTAACATTGCTGATGCCTGTAATCCCCACATGGCCGGTATAGGGTATGAAAGCAGAGGGATTGCTGTATTGGGAGTATGGATTAAGTCTCATGAAATGCAGCGTGATGCCGTCTTGGGCAGCTAAAGCCATGCTTGCAATGAAGATGCTAATAAACAGAAGAGTCTTTTTCATGTTACAAGTTGATGTTTGAATATTTGACTTTGGCTCCCATGTTAAGATGAATAAACTGGGAATCTTTGATTTCGACGGTATGACCTTGGGTGTGCAGCCTGAAACTCACAATGATTTTGTCGGCATTGATAATTTCTTCTGTGGAGGAAGCGTTAATCTCATGGAATACAGGTTCTTGTTGGTAGGGGATGCCATTGTAACAACCGTGCAGCTCTACCATATTCAAAGGATATTTATGTCCGGTTGCGCTGTTCAGAAACTCGATATTGGGAATGAGGTCAAAGGGGAGCGCATTGGTATAGGCGACGCGTATGGTGAGCTGTTCAATTGAATGTGAAACGTTATGACTGAATTGTTTGTAAAGTCCATTGTCGATGGTGTCTTTGTACACAGCGTTATCAATGGATATGTTGACGGGAAGTTCAGTCTTGAGTTTGAAATCCATTTTGGAATTCTCGCTTATCGTGATGTCTCCCGCGGAGAAACCGTCTGGATTGATGTTGAGCATACATTGTATTCCCAGCGAGTCTAAATTGGGATTGTAATCGAGTGTGGGTATGTCCGCGTTGACAATGTACTGATATTGGTTGGGAGTGAGAGGTATAGAGAAGTTGATGACACTCTGGATCAAAGGACTATAGGCTCCATTGTCACCGGATAAGTATAATTGATTGATGGATCCGTCAATACGGCAGATGCTGTTTCTGACATAAATGGATGCGACAGCATTGTGCAATTGGAAAATATTCAGGTGAAACCTGTCGAAGTTAAAAGCAAGTTTGGTTTTGGTACTTAGTTCATGTGCAACGGTTTTGAACTGGCAGGTGGCGTTATGGATTTTAAAATCTTGAACTTCGGCATGACAGCTGTAGTAAACTTGGTCAAGTCCCGAGACAGAGGGGATAACCACATGCGCGTTGAATTGTATGTTGCCGAAAATGTTGGGCAAAATACGGTAATTGCTGAGGTTTAGAACTTGTTGCTGTTGGCTGTTGCTGAAATGCAGGGATACGGGATTGTCATTGGCATCGAGAATCTGGTTTGTGGTCAGGTCTGCTGTGTAGGCAAATGTCGAATTGTTGAGGTTGAAGTTGAGGGTTAGCATCCCGTTTTTGACATGGCAGGCCTTAAGCAGGAAGTCTTCGGTGTTGAGATTGAATTGGATGACTTGGGTGAGGTCGAAATCGGGGAGATGGGTGATGTTCTCAACACCAGATGTGTCAATTATCTGGTCCCTGAATTGTATAATGTCCCTGAGCACCACGGCGTTTTCCATGTCGTTTTCGATGACGAATTTGAGGGCGCCGTCACTTCCAACTTGCAAAAGACCTGTGTTGTCGAGATGCTCGAAGAGGTCTTCAACACTGATGTTGCCATTATACACGGGAATGCCCCATTCTCCATCGGCTTCGATATTGTTCAAGTCAAAGTCAAAAAGCTTGTCCTTGCATGCACTGCAGCATAATGCCAATGCAATCCATAGGGTAGTGAATATTTTTGAGGATTTCATCATAGAATATTTTTGCAATAATAGTGAATTATTTCGATATATGGGCAGAAAAGTTGTGAAAAATTAATAGAGTAGGGTGACGTTTCCTTTTTTGATAACATTTTCTCCGTTGATGCATTTACCTTGGAGGTAGTAGTCATATACTCCCTGCTCACACATTTTGTTTTTGAAACTGCCATCCCAGCCTTTGTCGAAGCTGCTGCTTTCAAAAATAAGTTCACCCCAGCGGTCGTAAATTCTAAACGTGAATTCGGTGAGGATGCTGCTGCGTACGTACAGAATGTCATTTTTCCCATCCCCATTGGGAGTGAAGGTATTGGGTACAAATACCAGGGGACCGTCGCAAGTGAGAGGTTCTACGTCAATGGTTACTTCTTTGGAGAGGCTGCAACCAAACTCGTCGGTGACGGTAATGGTATAGGTGGTGTTTTCGGAAGGACTGGCATGAGTGCTGGGAGTGGTGGGTGATGACAGGGAAGAAGAGGGCGACCATTGATATGTGTAAGAACCGCTATAGCTGGTGGAAAAAAGCTGGGTGGCGGTTCCTTGTATGATGGAGCATTCGTCACACCATGCTTCCAGTCCATTGACGAAGGTGCCGGTACGCCGGGTGACGGGGATGGTGGCGGAGGCGCTACAACCATATTCGTTGGAGACAGTGACGGAGTAGGTGACAGAAGTGGAGGGGTGAATCCAAGGACGGGGACCGTCACCGCCGCTGGCAATCTCTTCCGCTGGTTGCCATTGGTATTGCAGGTTGGATCCTCCATTGACATGAATTGATAATTGAACACTGTCTTCAAAACAAATGAGAACAGGGGTGGTCTCATCAATGGTCACATAGGAAATGGATACCGTGATTTCTTTTTCGAAAGAGCAGTAATTTCCCTCCACTTTGACAAAATAGTGACTGTCTTCGGTTGGACTGACAGTGATATGGGTTTGGTTTTCCGCGATGGGATTGCTGTAGTCAGAATGCTCTGACCAGATGATGTGGGATGCTGTCCCCGTAGCGATATTGACTTGCAAGGCTGTACTGTCGCCAAGGCAGATCAAAGTGTCTGGACTTGCGATGACATGTAGATTTTCTACAAAAACTGTTTGATAGATAGTGTCTGAGCAGTAGGGTGTGCTGATAATGAGTCGGTAGGTGGTGTTTTCGACGGGACTTGCAATGGGGTTGGATATATAGGCATTGCTCAGGGTGTTGGCGGGTGTCCAAAGGTACTGGATGCTGGCGTCCCCGGAGGGAGGAAGACCGATTTGCACAAAATCGCCTGAACAAATATTCTTTGCTGCCAGGGTTTGTGAACTGCCTGTGAGTACCAAAATGTTTTTGCTGACGGAATCAATGAGATTGCAGCTGCTGTTGTCACTGATATAGAGGGTGGCGGTGTAGTTCCCTCCCTGTGTGTATTGGTGGAAAGGTGTCTGTTCCGAGGATGAGCTGCCGTCACCAAAATTCCAGTGAAATTGTGTTAAGGCGCTGTGAGTCTGTGAGTTGTTTTGGAAGAACACCGTGTCGGGATAGCAGATGACCGTTGGAGCGTTGAAATCAGCGATGATAACAGGTAGGTTGAAGTCTATCTTTACCACACCCAGATTGCAGTTGGTGCTGCCATTGGTTTCGCTCCATGCTCCTGGGGTGGTCGGGAAAAAGTCGTCGCCTCCGCAACCTGCGCAGATAGCTTGATATATTTTCCCCTTTTTGTCGAAGCGACTGGTGCCGCCGTCCACATGCTCGCGAGAATGGGGACTGCCGAAAAAGGAGGCATAAACGGGAGTGCTGCCATCTTCACGGAGGCAGAAGAAGTAATAGTCACTGCCATCAGTGGTGTTCTGGAAGGCATCAGCGGTGACCGGCAAACCTTGGGTGCCCCCGAAACCATTGAGTTGACGGCTTCCCCATCCGGACATGTACACCGTGTTGCAGAGGTCCACCAACAGGGCGGTTGGCGAGATGTCCGGTTCCATGTCATTGCCAGTGCCGTAAGCAGTGGACCAGATGATGCTGTCAAGGTTGGGGGAGAGATGAGTCAAGAACTGACCTCCGCCAGGTTGTCCGTATAGCGTATTGACCCACCAGGCGTCTCCTGTCGCACTGGTCTGTCCGAAGATGTAGGGGTGGTTGTTCCGGTTCAGTTTCAGCAAATAGCATTGGTCATAGTTGTTTTTTCCCAGGTAACTGCATTGTAGCAATTGGTCGCCATTTTCGCTGATATGTGCCACAAAACCGTCACAGCTGCCTCCGCCATACGTGCTCTGGACTGCAGTGGCAGAGGTGACAAGATCGGTAGTGGTGGTGCCTCCGCATAGGTAAATGCTGTTGTCGGAAGCCAGGTCCATGCTGTAGCAGGCCTCGTTGCCACTGCCTCCCATATAGGAAGACCAGATGAGGTGTGACAGGTTTTGGTCCAGTTTCAACACACAGCCCTCCTTGCCACTGTTGTATGTGGGTTGGAAAGAGCCCGGAGTAGTGGGAAAATCATCGGAAAAAGTACAACTGACCACATAAACATTGCTCTGCCCGTCCACGATAATTTCTCCGCGTGATTCATCGGCATAGTTCTTTTTAAGCGGCTGTCCTGTGTTGAGACCGTCGTTGCTGCTGCCTCCAATAAAGGTGGATGCCAGCAGACTGTCACCATCTGCACTGAATTTGGAGATGAAGATGTCGCTCCCGAGAGGGTAGGTCACGGAAGTGTTCACCGAAATGGACGAGCCTCCGTTGAAACTGTTGTCGTAGGCTTGGGCTGTGACTGGGAAATTAGTGGACCCAGTGGTGCCAAAGACGTACAGTTCGTCATTGTCATTGACAAACATGCTATGAGGGCATTCGGCGGCGTTGCCTCCCAGATAGGTGGAATAATACAGTTGGCTTCCCGTAGAGTCGAATTTGGAGATCGTTACATCACAGGCTCCGCCGGCATAGTCAATTTGATAGTGATGTCCAACTTGTGTGGGATAGCCGATGTTAAAGGCTATGCCCCCGCCGTAAAGATTGCCGTGTTTGTCGTAGGTGGCGGTAAATCCCCAGTTGTCAGCTGTTGAACCACTATAAGAAGAGAAAATCAAGCTGGGATCGATGACGAGAGTTCTGCTCCTGTCGTAATCGCCAATTTGATAGCTGAT
>Ga0310786_10010765_pt1 | contig 11466 bp, 9 predicted proteins | sample AusTroGonzalo_MG_FD_203881 | JGI IMG/M metagenome (GOLD analysis project Ga0310786, IMG submission 203881) | Bovine rumen microbial communities from tropical cattle in Woodstock, Queensland, Australia - Gonzalo_03 (v2) (version 2) | ecosystem: Host-associated > Mammals > Digestive system >... | reverse complement strand
GGTCTGCTATCTTCTGGGCGTTCGTACCGTTCTCATTATCTGCGGACACGATCTCATCAATCAGCCCCTTGAGCTGCTCACGGTTGTCCTCGGCAAGCTGGTCAAAACTGCCAAAACGCGCATACTCATCCGTAAGCGGATGTGCGGCATTCCAACCACCGTCAGCAAACTGGAAAAAATCATCACCGGGATTGGCAGAGGTATCAAGATTCTCAAGTTTGATACCCATACCCTGTCTGGAGTTGTTACAAGAAATCATAGCTATTCCTGCAAATGCAATTGTGATTAATGTAAGTCTTTTCATAAACTCATTATAGTGTATTACAAATTCTCTCCCTCCATCATGGCCTCCTCCCAACGGGACTCAGCCTGAGCAAGATCATTCTTAAGCTTGCCGTATGCCTCAAACATGGCGGTATTCTGTGCCCCGCCCGGGGTGGCAAGCCAGTCTTCTATATCCTTTATCTCTTTCGATATGCGTTCAACCTCTTTCTCGCAGTCCTCAATCTTCTTCTGGATCTTACGTTTGCGGCGCTCCTGCTCCTTCTTGGCCTCATAATCCTCCTTCCCGGCCGATGCCTTATCGGCCTGTGCCTGCTGCACCGGAGCACCCTTCATTCGGCCTATATCGGCCATACTGTCCAGGTTACGGCTCTGCAGGAAATCATAGATGCCGCCCAGATGCTCACGGACCTTTCCGTCGGCGAACTCATATACCTTGCTTACCAGTCCGTCCAGGAACTCACGGTCATGGCTTACCACAATCACCGTTCCGTCAAACGCCTGAATAGCCTCCTTAAGCACATCCTTTGAAGCCATATCCAAATGGTTGGTAGGCTCATCCAGGATGAGCAGGTTTACAGGTGTAAGCAGCAGGCGGATCATGGCCAGACGGCTGCGTTCACCACCGGAGAGTACCTTGACCTTCTTCTGGCCTGCCTCACCTCCAAACATGAACGCGCCCAGGATATCATTGATACGGGTACGAATAGGACCGGTAGCCACATTGTCAATGGTATCATGAACCGTCACCTCATCATCAAGAAGCTGTGCCTGGTTCTGTGCATAGTAACCTATCTGTATGTTATGACCGATGGTAAGCGTTCCGTCAAACGGAATCTCACCCATGATGCACTTTACCAGCGTAGATTTACCCTCACCGTTACGCCCCACAAAAGCCACCTTCTCACCGCGCTTGATGGTAAGGTCCACACCGCTGAATACCAGATGGTCACCGTAGCTCTTGGCAACGCCCTCGCATATCACGGGATAGTTGCCGCTGCGTATGGCTGGCGGGAACTTAAGACGCATGGTCTTGTTGTCCACATCATCAATCTCAATGGGTACTATCTTTTCAAGTGCCTTGATGCGGCTCTGTACCTGAACGGCCTTGGTGGGTTTGTATCGGAAACGCTCTATGAACTCCTTGGCATCGGCTATCTCCTTCTGCTGGTTCTCATAGGCACGAAGTTGCTGCTCACGACGTTCCTTGCGCAACTGCACGAACTCGTTGTACTTGACCTTGTAGTCATATATAACTCCGCATGATATCTCGATGGTGCGGTTGGTCACGTTGTTTATGAACGCGCGGTCATGACTAACCAGGATCACTGCGTTGCAACGCTTGGCCAGAAACTCCTCAAGCCACTGTATACTCTCTATATCCAGATGGTTGGTAGGCTCGTCCAGCAAAAGCACGTCAGGATGACGCAGCAGCAGTTTGGCCAGCTCTATACGCATACGCCAACCTCCGCTGAACTCACTTGTAGGACGGTCAAAATCATCTCGGCGGAAACCAAGACCGGTAAGGGCTTGTTCCAGTTCAGCCTGATAATTGCCGCCACCCATCATCTGGTAGCGCTCGCTCTCACGGGTAAAACGGTCTATGAGAGCGTGGTAATCCTCACTCTCATAATCAGTACGCTCCACCAGCTGGTTGTTCAGCCGTTCCACCTCGGCCTTGAGTTTGTGGATATCCTCAAATGCCGTCTCGGCCTCCTGTCTTACAGTGCGTGTATCGGCCAGTTTCATAACCTGCGGCAGATAACCTATGGTCATCTCCTTGGGTATTGAAACCGTGCCCGATGTAGGTTGCTGCAATCCGGCTATGATCTTGAGCATAGTGGATTTGCCGGCTCCGTTCTTACCCACAAGGGCAATACGGTCCTTGTCACCTACCACGTAGCTGACATCATGGAACAGCGGGCGAGCCCCGAACTCTACCTTTAGATTTTCAACAGAAAACACGCTTGGTTATCAGGCGAACAGTTTTGCGGGATAAACACCCTCCTTTACAAGTTCTGCAATCTTGTCTACAACTCCCTGACGGTCCTCGGCATATGTCACGCCAAACCACTTGGAGGTTGTGTCAAGAACCTCTACTGTAGCGGTTCCGTTGTTGATAAGCTCATTCACCATGAGCGGGATAAAGTACTCGGACTTGGGAGTGTTGATATTGGCCTTAAGCCATCCCTTGAAGAAATCCTCAGAGTACTTCATATAGTCAGGGGTGAATCCCCATACATTCATTGAAACGGGGGTGTTGTCATCGATACGTACCCAGTCCTCACCATCCTTGTAGCAGACACCGTTCTCGCGGCGCAGTATCTCCGTGCGCTCAACTACGGTTGTAAGATGACGCTTGGCGTTAACCTCGCATACGCCGCGTGACACCTTGCCGTTCTCACTCAGGGTGTTGGCTACGCGGAATCCTACCATTGAGTATGTATTCTTGGATCCCTCAGGCAGAGAGCTAAGGAACTTGCCCATCACTGCAAAGCAGTCGCGGCCGTAGAAGTCATCGGCATTGATTACGCAGAAAGGCTCGTTGATGACATCCTTAGCCATCAGCACGGCATGGTTGGTACCCCACGGTTTGGTGCGGTCCTCCGGGCAGCTGAAACCCTCGGGCAGGTCATTGATGCTCTGGAATACCACCTGAGTCTCAACATGACCCTCATATTTCTTGAGAACCAGACGACGGAAATCATCCTCAAAGTCCTTACGGATAATGAATACCACTTTTCCGAAACCGGCGCGGATAGCGTCAAATACGGAGTAGTCCATAATAGTTTCACCACTTGGGCCAAGTGCGTCAAGTTGCTTGAGTCCACCATAACGGCTGCCCATTCCGGCTGCCAGAACAACGAGTGCTGGTTTCATATTTTCTGTATTTAAATACTGTCTTCTAATAGACTGCAAAGTTAAACTATTTTTCCCATGAAAAATACCTATATTCGCATCATAAAAATACAAGAATATGAAAAAGTACATCATAGGAATACCGCTTGTCCTGGCACTGCTGTTTGCCACAAACTGCAACGGCAACACAGGCAGCACCGCAGTAGAGGAGATTGATGCAGACACCATCATTCTGGACGCAGACCAGTATGTAAGGTTTGAGACCACACAGGGTAATTTCACCATCAAACTCTATCGTGAAACCCCACTTCACCGTCACAACATGGTTCGTCTGGCACGTAAGGGATTCTATGATGACCAGCTCTTTTTCGGAATCCAGAAAAACTACAAGATCCAGTGCGGTGACGTCAACTCCAAGAACGCCAAACCCGGACAGGAGATTGGTATCGATGAGAAGGATGATACCATAGCATCAGAGGTTAATCCCTGGAAATACTATCACAAGCGCGGAGCCGTAGGCCAGGCCAGTACAGTTCAGTTCCGATACTCCACCAGCCAGCAGTTCTACATTGTGACCGGAAAGAAAGCCAACACATCGGCCCTTACCGCACAGGAGAAAACCATCAACAAGCGTTACCGCCAGGCCGTAAAGGACTCCATAACACAGCCTCATGCCAAGGATATCCTGACATGGCAGAAATACGGAGAGAAAAAGAAGATAAGCAAACTCAACACCCAGCTTAACGATGAGGCCGATGCCATCATGTCCAAACGCCCCGCATTCGCATACTCCAAGGAACAGGTCAAGGAGTATACCACAACAGGCGGAGCACCCTCACTTGACGGTCTTTACACCGTATTCGGTGAGATAACTGAAGGTATGGACGTGGTTGAGAAGATCTGCGCACTGCCCGCTACAGGCAAGAACGGTCGTCCCAACCCCGATGTCAAGGTCATCAGAGCCTATGTTCTGGAGGACGCATCAGCGCCCGTGGAATAAATCAAAGATTGTTTACCTGATCCCTGAAGCTCTGCCAGAGCGCATCATCAGGCAGAGGTGCTTTCACGTCAATCATCTGGTGTGACACCGGATGCTCAAACTGTACGCGATATGCATGCAGCGAAATGCTGCCGTCAGGATTGGAGCGCTCGGCCCCGTATTTGAGGTCACCCTTGATGGGACAACCCATCTTGGCCAGCTGACAGCGTATCTGATGATGACGTCCGGTCATAAGCTCCACCTCAAGGAGATGATAATTCACGGAACTTGCCACCAGTTTATAATTCAGTATGGCCTGTTTGCTGTTTGGCACCTCATGGTCATAGGCCAATGAGCGGTTCTGTTTCTCATTACGCACAAGCCAGTTTACAAGCTGGCCCATCGGCTCCTTGGGGCGGTTCTTCACAATGGCCAGATAGCGTTTGTCAACACTCCCCACACGGAACATCTCATTAAGGCGAGACAATGCCTTGCTCGTCTTGGCCAGCACCACCACTCCGCTCACGGGGCGGTCCAGGCGATGCGGCACACCAACGAACACATTTCCGGGTTTGGCATATTTCTCTTTAAGATACAGGGCAACGGTATCCGACAACGGAACGTCGCCGGTCTTGTCACCCTGTACTATCTCACCCGGTAGTTTGGAGACAATAATGATATGATTATCCTCGTAAAGCGGTGTCATCACATACTCATTCCGCCATCCACCTGCAGAACCTGACCGGTCACGTATGAGCTGTCATCGGACACAAGGAACAGGGCTGCCTTGGCAATCTCCTGGGTCTGAGCGCCACGCTGCAGAGGAATTGATTTGCACCATTCGGCCAGTTTATCCTCAGGGATCTTGCCGGTAGTCATCTCAGTGAGTACAAAACCCGGAGCAATCACATTGGCACGGATGCCGCGTGACGCCATCTCCTTGGCTACAGACTTGGTAAGTCCAATCAGACCTGCCTTTGATGCCGAGTAGTTAGCCTGGCCGGCGTTTCCGTGCAGACCAACCACTGATGATACGCAAAGTATGTTACCGCTGCGCTGACGCATCATCTGCGGGGTGCAAGCCTTGATAAAGTTGAAAGCAGACTTAAGGTTGGTGTTGATTACCTCGTCCCACTGCTGCTCATTCATACGCATCATCAGGCCGTCACGTGTAATTCCGGCGTTGTTCACCAGGATATCAATGTGACCGAACTCCTTGACCACCTCATCGACCATCTGTGCTGCGCCCTCATAGCTGGCTACATCCACACGATAACCTTTTGCCTTTATGCCGTTGGCACTCAGCTCTTTCTCCATAGCCTGTGCCTTCTCTACGCTGTTGATATAAACGAATGCCAGGTCTGCGCCCTCAGCTGCAAAAAGCTGGGCCATGGCAAGACCTATTCCACGGGTTGCTCCGGTAATGAGCACCGTCTTTCCTGTCAGTTTTCCCATTTAATTGTTAAGTTTAACGTTATTAGAATCAGGATTATAGCCCAAGGCACCGTATATAAGACGGCGTGCCTCAAAGCGTATCTCCTCCCTGGTATTTCCCTGCCAAAGCTTGCCCCTGATGTAAGGAGCCTCAAAACCGCGCATGCAGTTGTGCATAATCTCGGCCGTACGCTTGACACTGACCACATTGAATGTGCCCGATGTCTTTCCCTCGGTAATGATAGTCTGAAGCATCTGCTTCTGCTTAAAGTCAAATCCCTTACGGAAATGCTCCAGTCCCCAACTGTTACGGAAGAATCCGGATTTAAGGGTACCGTTGCGGTCTACCATCTCCTTGATAAAACGGAAATAGCCGAATATGAATTCCACGATTTTCTGTTGTGCAGGAAGATTCTGATTGGCTATCTCTCCCAGCTGGGCCAGCACCTTCTCGACCTCACTGTTTATAACAGCCTGAAAGACTTCAACCTTACTTTCAAAATAGGCATACAAAGTCCTACGGCTGAGACCTGCCTCCTGGGCTATGTCTATCATAGTGGTCTCGTCATAACCCTTTCTTACAAACAGGTTCTTGGCGGCCTCTATAAACTGAATTCGTGTTTTGGGATTCTCCATACCTTTAATTGGGGTTACAAAAGTACTAAATTTGTGTAACAATAAAATAATAACTACAAAAGATTTGCCCGTATTGCACAAAAGGCCTATCTTTGCACTCGCAAAACAGAAATCGCGGAGTGGAGCAGAGGTAGCTCGTTAGGCTCATAACCTAAAGGTCGGGGGTTCGAATCCTTCCTCCGCAACAAAATGAGAGGTCCCAATCGGGGCCTCTCGTTTTGTTGTGGGGAAGGATTCGGGGGAATACCTTTCTTTTATTCTACAGGTTCTGCGGGGGAAGTTACTGCTGCTGGGGTTTTTTCTACGTGCAGCCAATCGGCCTTGGTTATTGAATAAAGAAGGTTGGTTCTCCAACAGATGAGCAGGATGATGCAGATCACAATAAGCCAGTCTATCAGTTTTCTCCACCACGGCTTCTTATCGGCATACGGATCCTTGGTTGTTATAAGAGGAGTCTTGGCAACCTGAGTAAGGGTGGCACCGAACGTGATATTCACCTTACCGCCGGCGTTGATTGCCCAACCGTTGGCATTAAGAAGCGGAGATATATTACGCTTACGCAATACAAGCCATGCCTTTATCATAGCAGGTCCGGAGATAACCAGCAGGATTGCCACAATCACTACAGGCCACTGCCACGCTTCCAGTTTCAGAGCTCCGGCTACCAAACTGGCGATTGCACCTCCTATCGCGCCCAGAGCAATGCTGATGGCAGCAAAGATACCGGCAAACTTACCTATGTCAAATGCAGGCTTGGCTTCTGTGGGAGCAGCAACCTTTGCACTCAGGTCACCCATAACCTTGGTATCTTTCTCGGCTGCAAACTTGTTGATCGTATCCTCAATCAGTTTACCTAGCTTGCGGTAAGGTGACCAGAAGGCCTGACGGATGCTGATAGGACTGTCAATGATCTTTGTCACGGTGGCATCCCAGATATTACCTGCACGGTCATAGAAGACGCCATGCTTTCCTACACGCAGGTCTGATATATCACCGTTGGTCAGGGCGGCAGCAATGGTCATGGTAGCGCCGCTCACCTTGTTTGTGCAGTTGCAGTAGAGTATGAACATACCGCTCAGGGCTGCCGTAGCATTGTGCGGTCCCATATCGGGCACCTTGATGCAGAGTTCACAGCAACGCTCATCGATATAGAGCTGACCCGACTGGAAGATTGCCTTCTCATCAGGATCATAGAAATCCTTGAACGAAACAAAGTTGCAAAGAAGCTGGTAGAAGTCTCTGTACAGGTGAACCAGCTTGTCTACAGAGTCAATTGATGTGGACTCCTGCTCCAGGGCCTTGTCATCCTCAATAAGTTTCAAAAGGTCTGCCTTGCGGTCAGCCTTGAGCAGAGCATTCACCTCATCAATACCCAGGCCTTCAACCTCGGCGCCTGCCTTGGCACCGACCCAGCCCTCATAAGCGGCAAACTTGGCAACAAAAGCGCCCCACTGCTCCTCACTTATCTCAGATACACATGCAAACTCCTTATCAAGAGCCAGCTTGCAGAGTTTCTCAAAAGTGCCCTGCCATACCGGATTGATGCGTCCGTCAACGGGCAGCATCTTGCTTTCAGTTATTCGGGCCAGCGGATAAGCCGAAATCTCATCGGCACAACCCGACAGGTCCTTGTCGCTGATAGTCTCTATTCGGGCTACCGATACATCCAGCGCATTAGTGCTTCCGGCATGGAAACTGGCCAGCTTGCAGCGCATAAAGTAATCGGCCACCTTTGCCTTGACACTCTGGACCAGATCATATACGGCTGCCGTATCATCGCCGTAAGGCAGAATTGAATCCTTATTGTCCTGGGCGGTCTTCTTCCAGGCCGAATAAGCGGCAAGGGCGGCATAGAACTGCTCTACCAGCTCTGCATCCACACCCTGCAGACCGCTACGGTCGGTCTTGCCTCCAACTGAAGCAACAGCCTCCGCGATAGTCTTCTTGAGCTCCTCATCAGCGGTTGACTGCTCGGTTATGATTCCGTCACCGTTCAGCCCGGTCTTGGCAAATATCGCCACGCTGTCCGATGTATCGGCTATGGATATGCTATCCTTTTTCAGGCCCAGGTTCTTAAGGATCTGCTCGGCCGACTTGAGTATCTTCTTACCCTCCTCATTCTCCGTATTGAATGCCGACAGAGGAATAGAATCCTCTTTCTTAAGCAGCAGCTCCGGATCGTTAATGACCGATGTCAGCCATTTTGAGGCGGCCACCACCTCATCTACATGAACGTGACCGTCATTATCTGTATCTATATACTTCAGGGTCTTCTCATCAAACTCCATTCCGCTTACCGGACAACTCAGAACTGTCCACAGTTTCTCATCCAGCTCGCCAAGATGCTTAATATCCTCACCCTTCTCAATGTTAACACGAGTCATTCCACCTATCGTGGAAAATTTCCATTCGTAATTACCCATAAGTATAATAAGTTAGTCCAATCTATTATCGTGGCTCAAATATAAACAAAAAGATTATACCTTTGAACCATAAAAAATTATCTATGATGAAAAAAGCATTTACAGTTCTGGCACTTGCCTTCACAATGAGCGCATTTGCACAGCAGGAGATACGTCTTTATGACGGTACAGCACCCGGCAGCGAGGGAGTACAGGACAACGAGCGTGTTAACCGCGCCGCCGACGGCACCATCCAGACCATATCCGGAGTAGTGACGCCATCCATCACCGTCTATCTGCCCAGTGCCGATAAAGCCACCGGCACCGCAGTCATACTCTGCTCCGGCGGAGGACTCATGTCCCACTCCTGGGGTTCAGATGTCATCAATATGGCCCGATGGCTCAATGAGCGCGGCATCGCTGCCATCGGTCTCAAGTACCGCACCCGCGTCATGGGTGGCGCTGGCGGTCCCAGGATGGGAGGCGGCGGACAGGCGCTCAGTGCATCGGTCACCGAGTTCTCCAAGATAACCAAGTCCAACGCCAACCCCGATACATCAGAGAGCGGCATCAAGAACATAGACAACGCCATCAATGACGCCCTGCGCGCCATGGAGATAGTACGTGAGCATGCCGCAGAGTGGCATATAGACCCCGACAAGATAGGTTATCTGGGCTTCTCGGCCGGTGGCGGCGTTGGTATAGGCGCAACAGTACGTGCCGATGCCCAGCACCGTCCCGCCTTCATGGCAACCATCTACGGTCCCTCACTGATAGATGTGGATGTGCCCCAGAACGCCCCCAAGCTCTTCATTGCCACCCGTGGTGACCATCACAACGTAGCAGCCGGCCTGGTATCGCTCTACTTTGACTGGAAACGTGGCGGCGGCAATGCCGAGATGCACCTGTACGATGACGGCACCGGCCCCTTCGGTCCCGATGACATAGGCAACACCAGCGGCACCTGGCGGGAATCGTTCTACCGCTGGCTCAAGTTCAACAAGTTCATTTAAGCAGAGGCTTCTGCCCGGTAAAACGGGGCAGGAAGCGTAAGATAACAGGAGTTATCAGCAGATATGACAGCGTCATCGTCAACCAGCACAAAGAGATGGCGCCAAACGGGCCTATATACCCAGACAGCTTGATGACTGCGGGTGCCATGAGCCGTATCAACAGCCCATGCGTAAGGATGATGACAATCGAGTTCCTGCCCAGGTATGAGATTACAGGCAGCCGGTTGATCAACGATGACAACGAAACCACAAAGAATGATCCTGCCAGTCCGCTGATATAAAAAAGAACAGCATCAACCATTACGTCCACTCCGTATAATAACAAGGGCAGCAAAGCCACCAGGAAACAGGTTATAAGCCGGAGTGTCTTGACTGCAGTACCTGCTTTTGTCTGATTATCGGTCAAAAAGTCTCTCGAATCAAATCCTACACAGAAGAATGGTAAGTATATCAGCGTCTTAATAAGACAAGCCACATCGGGAGTATCATAGTAATCAGCAACATAGGCTGGAAATGCAAGACAGAAGCAGGCCACTGTTAACACAATCTTACGGGTCTGACCTGAAAATCTCCTGCTGATATGATGGATCAGCCTGAAAAGCAGGCTAACCAGGAAGAGACACCATAGGAACCACAACGGGACATTGGGGTACACACCCGGCCAGACAAAAGCCCATAATGACTTGATGCCTGCCACAGTATCAAAGTCCATCCCGGCAGCATAGTGAAGCACATTGGGAATAATAACCGACGTTATAAGGTAGAAAAAGAGGAAAGGCACCAACAGCCTGTTAACCTTCTTAATAAAGAAAGTACGGAACGAATCCTCTTCCTTATACAGGAATCCCGATATAAAGAAGAAAGGAGGAAGCATAAAGGACGAGAAGAGAGCCCTATCGCCGGGGAACTCCCATTGCAATATACCCACAATATGGAACAGCATCACAATGCAAATGCAGAAACCTCTCGCTAAATCCAAATACCCAATGCGTTCCTGATCCATCATCATCTTAAATCCAAATAACGCACAAAGATAAGCAATTAGGGCATTTATTCCCCCATCACACGCAGGTGCGGTGGTATTAAAGGATCATTATCCAATATGGGAAAGCTTTCGATTTTTTGCGCTTTACGGCCTAATGGCCTTAAGCGTCAGGATGGAAAGGTATCTGCGTATGAGAAACAACCGTTTTTTAGTTTCCTTCTGGAAACGCGCTCCCTATGGTCGCTTGCCGGCCTTCCAGGCCGGGTAAAAATTACGGCGCCCATTGGCGCCTTAATTTTTACTCCTAGCTGGAAACCGATTTAAAATTGGAAAGACCAAGCTGGAAACCGCATTACGTTTTGAAACACCAATCTGGAGACCGCGGTGCGTCCGGAAAGATCCAGCCGTTGAAACGGCTGGCTACCCATACCATGTACCTACGGTACAAACATGCCGTAGGCATGAGATAATGGTAGCCAGCCATTTCAATGGCTGGGTTAAAGATACGACCCACCCTTTCACGCAAGTACAAACGTATTGGCATAGGCCGAGTATGCGAGGCCGTACGCGGACCCGGAGGGCCGCCAAGCGAACAGAGTGAGCGCGTTTACAGAGTAAACTAAAAAAAGGTCCAAGGGGGCTCCGCCCCCTGGTACTGCGCAAGTGGGAGAGCAGGTCGCTGCATTACTAATGGTGCTGTCCGCAGAAAAATAAAAAAAAGAGCCTCAGACTCAAAGCCTGAAGCTCTTTTCAAAAACGGCAGCGACCTACTCTCCCACTTGCGCAGTACCATCGGCGTGAACGGGCTTAACTTCTCTGTTCGGAATGGGAAGAGGTGGAACCCCGCCACTATAGCCACCTGAATATCATACAAGG
>Ga0310786_10010763_pt1 | contig 11468 bp, 12 predicted proteins | sample AusTroGonzalo_MG_FD_203881 | JGI IMG/M metagenome (GOLD analysis project Ga0310786, IMG submission 203881) | Bovine rumen microbial communities from tropical cattle in Woodstock, Queensland, Australia - Gonzalo_03 (v2) (version 2) | ecosystem: Host-associated > Mammals > Digestive system >... | reverse complement strand
GCATAAATGTGTTACGATAAAACAATCAAAACGCTTTCAAATGCCGGCATCGGCTCACCGCGTCTGGAGGCAAGGCTTCTTATCGCGCATATTTTACATATCGACGCAAATGACGTATCATCAAAAACAATTATCCCCGAAAATTTAATGCCTTCTTTTGAAATTGCCGTTCAAAAACGTCTTCAAGGCATGCCGCTTGATAAAATTTTCGGGCATAAAGAGTTTTACAAATACGATTTTATCACCTCCGAAGATGTTCTTTCGCCGCGGCCCGATACCGAAATTTTGCTTCAAAAAGCTCTTGATTTAGCTTCTCAAAACACATTTCAAAACGTGCTTGATTTAGGTGTCGGGTCTGGTTGCATTTTACTGAGCATATTAAAAGAAAATACAAATATTCAAGGTGTTGGCGTAGATATTTCATCAAAAGCATTAAACATAGTTAAGCAAAATGCCGACCGACTAAACGTTGCCTCAAGATGTCGTTTTGTGCAAAAAAGCTGGTTTGATGAAGACTTTACCTCAATCCTAAACGAGCGTTTTGATTTGGTTGTTTCAAACCCGCCATATATCCCCACGGTTGATATTTCATCTTTAGACATTGCCGTCAGACAATACGACCCTATCCTTGCGCTTGACGGCGGCGCAGACGGCCTTAAAGATTACAGGCGCATTGCAGAGCTTGCCCAAAATCTTTTAAAGCAAAACGGCTATATTGCCCTCGAAGTCGGCATCAATCAGGCGCCAAGCGTTCAAAAAATCTTTGAGAAACAAGGTTTACAACACATTCAAACCCTACCCGATTTAGCCGGCTTCGAACGCGTTGTTCTTTTGCAAAAACAATGATTTTTAACAAAAAATATATTGACTTATCGCCTAAAACTTTATATCATATTTTTGTTTTTGGGGTATGATATTCCGCTAAAAAGGAGGCACAATGAAAAAAATTTTATTAGCATCTGCCGCGCTTCTTGTTTCTTTTAACGTGTATGCGGCAGGCGGCACGATTGAAAGCGGCGATGATGTTATCACATGGGACATCACAAACGGTGTTTTAACCGTTTCCGGCACGGGTGCCATCCCCACATATGAGCAAACGGAAATATCTTACCACAACTACCAAACAACCGCGCCTTGGGGCGAATATGCATCTCAAATCAATTCCATTGTTGTTTCCGACGGCATCACGGATATCGGCCAATACGCCTTCAACGGTGTGCCCGCAACAAGTGTCAGTTTAGGAAACAATGTTAACGTTATCGGTCAATATGCCTTTGCCGGCACAAACATTCAAGACGTTGTTGTTCCCGACAGTGTCACAAACATTGCGTCGGGCGCATTCGGCTCCAATGCCAATTTGCAATCTTTAATCATCCCCGAGGGCACCATTTTTGACAACTACATGTTTGATAATCCCGCTTCGCTTACGGTTTATTGCAAGGGCAACACCTCAATTTGTGACGAACATCTTGCAGCCTATGGCATTTCAACACAAGCTATGCCGCAACAATCTCAAGGCGGTAATCAAAATCAAGGTCAGGGATCAAATGTCAGCGGTGACCAACCGATCGCCGCCGGCGGGTCAAACCACCCCAAACACCGTATTTACACGGTTCAAGAGGCCGAGGCCGTTTCACATGACGGGCACAACAAAATCATGATCCGTTACAGATAAAATTAAAAAGCCCTTTCTCAAGGGCTTTTTTTTGGCCTTTAAAAATACCGTTTAAAAAAATGCACATTTTTTGCACACTATAGCTGGACAATGTTCAAAAAAAAGATTATAGTGGCCTTCGGCTTTAAATTTTAAGAGAGGACCAAAACATGCAAAACGTCATTCGTCCCTACACTTTGGGTGAAGAAATATGCAACTGCACCATTCACGGCTTAGGCATCATTTTAAGCATTGCCGCCTTGGTTATTTTAGCATCATTTTCTTCCGTATACGGCAATGCTTGGAGCATTGTATCAACCGTTATTTTCGGTGTATCTATGATTTTGCTTTACACGGCTTCCACCGTTTATCATGCCGTTCCGAGCCAAAGAGCCAAAAAAATCTTAAAAAAATTTGACCATATTTCAATTTATTACCTGATTGCCGGCAGCTACACGCCGTTTTTGCTTGTCAATTTACGCGGTGCCATCGGGTGGACCATTTTCGGCATCATTTGGTTTTTGGCCTTACTCGGCACCGTTTTAAAGCTTGTTTTGTCGGGCAGCGGCACCAAAATATGGTCTATCGGCTTATACCTCTTAATGGGATGGCTCATTGTTTTTGCCACCAAACCACTTGTGGCAAACATTAGCCACACGGGGCTCGTTTTCCTCATTTTGGGCGGCCTGTTTTACACATTCGGCGTTATTTTTTACGTGATGAAAAGCAAAAAATACACACATGCCATCTGGCACGCGTTTGTTTTGGCCGGCACCATCATGCACTTTTTTGCCGTTCTCTACGGTTGTGTTTTAATATAAGTTTACAAATCGCCTGTTTGTTCAATCAACGTATTGAGTTCGTTTTGAAGCGAAAGATATTCTTCATAATCCGCTTCGGTCGCATCTTGCTTTGATATTTTAATTTTGGCCTCATTCAAATCATATTTTAATTGTTTAATTTGAATGCCGGCAAGAAGAACCTGAATCTGTTTTCGTATCTGAAACATATCCGTTTTTTGCATTTTAAGCATTCCGATTTCCCACAAATCGTCCAATGCTTTTTCAAAGCCGGCATTTTTCAAAATTTGAACCACTTCCTGCGACTCTTTTTGTTCGTGCAAAACATCAAATAGTTTATTTAACATATTGATATATTTGAATTTTGATAAGTCAAACAATAGCAGTTTTTCTTCTAATTCATCAGCAAGCGGCGGAAACAAAATCAATGCGGCCAAAATAAAACGCAAATCAATATCGCTTAAGGGCTGTCTGCTTTTGAAAATGCTCTTTTTCACTGTCGGCTTCGGCGCCAAGCTCCCTGCCCCGTATGTTTCAAACAAACGTTTTTTGATTTCTTGCGCATAATACATGCGCACATCTTTATTTTCGATTTTCAAAACCTCTTCTTTGAGGTTTTTCTCAATCAAAGCCTTGCGCTCGGGGGTGTCTGCGAGTTGATTTTTGGTGTGTTTATCCCACAAAAGGTCAATCAGCGAAGTTGTGTTTGAAAAGAATTTTTCAAACTCCGTTGCCCCTTTGGCACGCAAAAACTCATCCGGATCCTGGCCGTCAGGCAAAAACATAAATTGCAACGAATATCCCGGCCTCAAAATAGGCAAAGCCCTGTCTATCGAGCGAAACGCCGCTTTAATACCGGCATTATCCCCGTCAAAGCACAAAATCGGCTCACCGATAACCTTCCACGCCGTTTCAATTTGTTCTTCGGTTAAGGCCGTTCCCATCGGCGCGGCGGCATAAGAAAAACCGAATTTATCAAGCGCAATCACATCCATATAGCCTTCGCATATAATCAGGCGCTTATTTTCATAAGCCGTATCACGCGCAAAGTTATAGTTGTAAAGCATTTTGCGTTTGTTAAAGAGCGTTGTTTCGGGCGAGTTCAAATATTTCGGCTGGCCGTCACCCAAAATACGGCCGCCAAAGGCAATCACTCTGTTTTGCCTGTCAAAAATCGGTATCATCACACGATTTTTGAAAAAGTCGTGCGTTATTTTACCTCTGTCTTGCGGGGTTACAATCAGCCCGAGCTCGGCCATATCAAATTCATTAACGTCTTTTGATTTCAAATACGCTTTAAGGGCATTGTTGTCAGGCGCGTAGCCCAAACGAAATTTTTTAATCAGCGCATCATCAATACCGCGATTATAAAAGTATTCAAGCCCTTTGGCCCCGACCGGCAATTTGAGTTGGCGCTCAAAAAACGAAGCCGCCAATTCCATAATATCAAACAAAGATTGTTTCTTTTGCGTTTCAAGCGAGTTTTCTTTCGAAAATTTCGGCATCGGAATCCCCGCTTTGTGTGAAAGCTTTTCCAACGCATCCATAAACGAAAGCCCGTTGGCATCCATCTCAAAGCGAATAATATCGCCGTGCGCCCCACAGCCGAAACAATGATAAAAACCTTTGGCTTCATTTACCGTAAAAGAAGGTGTTTTTTCGTTATGAAAAGGGCAAAGGCCGGTGTATTCACGGCCTTTTCGGGTCAATTTGACTTTCTCGGAAACCACGTCGACCAACGGTATTTTGGCGCGCAGTTCATCCAAAAACTTTTGCAAATCACCCTGCATCATACATCCTTTTAATTAAGAAGTGACTTAATCACCCCAGAAGCTGCGCCAAAATCCATCTGACCGGCATATTTGGCTCTCAAAGCGCCCATTACTTTGCCCATATCTTTAACGGACTCGGCACCCGTTTCTTTAATAACGGCTTCAATGGCGGCTTTCATTTCATCACCGGCGAGCTGTTTGGGCAAAAAGCGCTCAATAATTTTAATTTCAGCTTCTTCTTTTTCGGCCAATTCGGCACGTCCGCCTTTGATAAACATTTCTATTGATTCGCGGCGTTGTTTAATCATGGTTTGCATCATGGCGAGCAAATCGGCATCTTCTGCCTGTTTTTTGCCCTTACCTCTGGCATCCACATCTTTTTCTTTTTGGCCTGCAATAATCATGCGAATAGCATTGACTTCAAGCATGTTTTTTTCTTTCATAGCCTCTTTTAAGGCATTTTGAATATCTTCGCGTAACATTTTTTTCTCCTATAAATCATCTGCGAAAGTTATTTGAATATTCTTTTTATCGGGCATCGGATTCTTAATCACAACCGTAAACGGCAGCTTGTAGTTCGGCCGTGTGCGTTTTTGCGGCAAATAGTGTGTGGTATCCAAAACCGTATTGCCGAACTCGTCAAACACAACCACTTTCAGCGGCAAAACCGTCATTTCATAACGGGTCGGATTATCAATAATGCCGGTTACCTTTATTTTCGAAAAATTACCCTCAACGATTTCATCTATTTTAACGTTTGAAATCTGAAGCCCCGTCCCCTCATATATACTTTCGATATGCAATTTATCATAAATTTTCTCGGCATTCGGCACAAGGCGCACCACATCATAGCGCATCAAATAGAGCATACCCGCCATTAAGGCCAACACCAAAAACATCAAAAAATAATTAATGGTATTTTTGTAAGATGTCGAATGAATCACGCGCACTTTTGTCGGCGCCATTGTGTTACTTGCGTCCGAAAACAGGTTGTTTGTTGCCTTTGAAACGCGCTCAAACATTTTTGAAAGGTCAACACTTGCCGTATCTTCCTCAGTTTTTTTTTCCTCAATCAAATCTTTCGGATAAGCTCTAAAAACCTCCCCGCAAGCATGACAACGCATTTTAAGGCCGCCTTCGGGCACCTTATCATCTTCAATTTTGTATTCAGCTTTGCACTTCGGACACTTTATCAACATTTTTCTAAAAACTCTTGTTATTTACCGATAAATTGCATATTAAATGAAAAAAGTGTAGAATCAAAGAAAAAAAACATTTTATTAAATGCATAATTTGGTGTATGCTCTCAAAAAAACAGATAACGGAGGTTTGATGGACGCACATAAAAATATTTTAACCGAGCCGATTGTTGACATGCAAAACGTCTCCATTCGCTACGGCAAAGACCCGGATGTTTTAAGTAACGTCAAACTCAGGTTGGAAAAAGGCTCGTTTCACTTTTTAACGGGCAAATCCGGTGCCGGTAAAACCTCTCTTCTTTCGCTGATGTATTTGGCCCTAAAACCGAGCAGCGGCACTGTTTTTGTATTTGGTTCAAACATCGGCTATGCCGGCCGCGATTCGATGGCGATGCTCCGTCGTCGCATCGGTGTCGTGTTTCAAGACTTCCGCTTACTCGAGCATTTAAGTGCTTACGATAATGTTGCCGTACCGCTCCGTATCCGCGGCATGAGCGAAACCGAAATCAAAAAAAGAGTCAAAGAGTTATTGAGTTGGGTTGAACTCGATAAAAGCATGGATAAAATCTGTTCCACCCTTTCCGGCGGTGAAAAACAGCGTGTTGCCATTGCCAGAGCCGTTATCAACAGACCCGATATTTTGCTTGCCGACGAGCCGACCGGCAACGTCGATAACGACATCGCCTCAAAGCTGATGAAGCTTTTTGTGGAACTCAACAAACTCGGCACCACGGTTGTCATTGCAACCCACAGCAAAGATTTAATTGCCGAATATAACTATCCTCAAATTCATCTTGAAAACAAAACGGTCAAAATCATTCCGGCTTTAAGGAGAGTTTAGTCATGCAACACAAGTTTTCGTTTTTCAAAAGAGCCGAACTGCCGTTAAAAAACGACAAAGCCAATTTGTTTTTAGAAATTTCGACAGCCGTGTCGGTGTTTCTGTTTTCCATCACACTTGCCGCATTTTTCATGATTTCGGCCGTCATTTCTTCATGGAACAAAAATATTGTAGACGGCTTAACCGTCCAAATTATGGCCTCTCCCGAACCCTTAAGTGTTGAAGAAGACCAAATGCGTGTCAACAAAGTGCTTATGTTTTTTGAAGGTTTGAGCGGGGTTGAAAAAGTCAGGCTCGTTTCCGATCAAAAAATCAAAAAACTGATGACTCCGTGGCTCGGTGCCGATGCCGACCTTAATGCCCTGCCCTTGCCGAAGCTCTTAAATGTGCGCTTAAAAGACGGCAAAACGTTTGATTATGCCGCGGCCAAATCGTCGCTTCATGAGGTGGCGCCCTATGCTTCCATTGACAATCACGGCATGTGGCTCAAAAAATTAATTCAAAGTGCCTCATCTTTGAAAGCTTTGTCCGTGTTTGTTTTAATCCTTGTGCTTCTTGCCGCCGTTTTTTCGCTTTTTTATGCCGTCGGCACCAGCTTAAAAGTGCATCAAAACCTCATTGAAATTTTGCACATTATGGGCGCAACCGACAGCTACATTGCCAAGCAATATGCTTACCGCTGTTTTGCTTTGGGGCTCGTCTCGTCCGTTTTCGGCACAATCATCACCTTGCTTGCGCTTTTTACCGTATCCGGCCTGTCATCCGGTCTTGAAACAGGCTTAATCGGTGCGGCAAGCTTAAGCAAAATGCATTGGGGCATTTTATGTGCCATGCCGATATTTACCGCCTTGCTTTCAATGGTGATGTCATATTTATGGGTCAAACGCACTTTAGGAAAGATTATGTAAGATGAAACGTGCAAAACTCATCGCCCTCATCTACTTCTACGCTTTGTTTTTGGCGTGGCTCGGCGGCTTTATCATTTTTCAGCAATATATCCGCAAGCGCCCGATAGACAACACCACCAAAACAGACGTCATTGTTGTGTTAACGGGTGGCAAAAACCGCATTACCGAAGCCGCGCGCTTATACAACAACAATTTGGCCGGCATGCTTTTTATTTCGGGGGTCGGCAAACACGTTGGCATTAAGGCTTTAGAAAAGCAACACCACGTTGTTTTGGGCAAAACAAATGTTTTGCTCGGACGTGAGGCCACAAACACGATTGAAAACGCGATTGAAGTCAGCGAAATCATTCGCCGCAACAACTTCAAATCCGTTCGTCTTGTCACTTCGTATTACCACATGCCCCGCAGTGTTGAGTTAATTAAAGCGCTCATACCCGATGTTCAAATTTTGGAACACCCCGTTTATTCGCCCAATGTTTCAAAACGTTGGTGGAAGAAGCCCAAAAGTTTTTATCTGATTGCTTCCGAATACCACAAATTTTTATTTATCTACACCAAAAATTTATTAAACAAACTTTCTCAAGGACTTTAGTATGATATACATTCGTTCGTTTTTTTCCAATTTATGCTTTTTTTCAACCATTGTTTTAGGTTGCACGGCAACGCTTTTTGTGGGTCCCATATCCCGAAAAGGCACCATGTATTTGTGGGATAAAATGGTTATGCCGACCTGTTTTTGGTTTGTTAAGCACATTGCCGGCCTCAAATTGGAGTACCGCGGGCTTGAAAATGTTGCAAGCAAACCTGTTTTATATGCCTGCAAGCACGAATCCGCGCTTGAAACATACGCTTTCACGCAACCCGTGCCCACATGCACCTATGTTTTGAAAAAAGAGCTTGTTTATATGCCCTTTTTCGGTTGGACACAATATTTTTACGGTATGGTTCCGGTAGACCGCAAAGGCGGTGCCAAGGCCATGAAAAGTATGTTAAAAGGCGTCAAAAAAATGGCAGGTGAAAATCGCCCCGTCGTTGTTTTTCCGGAAGGCACGCGTTGCAAACCCGGCACCACCAAAGGCTACAAACCGGGCTTTTTGTTTTTGGCTGAAAACTTAAACTTAAAAGTTGTGCCCGTGGCGGTCAACACCGGTCTGTTTTGGGCCAAAAGCTCGTTTTTGCGTTATCCGGGAACGGCTGTCATTGAGTTTTTACCGGCCATGGAAGTCGGCAAACACATTGATAAAGCCGCTTTCATGCAAAAGCTTGAAGCTGTTATTGAGGCAAAATGTAAAGAACTCAATGAAGAGGCTGTTAAAAAATACCCCTGGGTTAAGAAAAATTTAGGAGCATAATAATGCGTGTTTTGGTCGGGCTTTCGGGGGGCGTTGATTCATCCGTTGCGGCATGCCTTCTCAAAAAACAGGGGCATGAAGTCATCGGCGCCACCATGTCTATATGGGATAAAGAAATGTTCAAAAACCTGCCGCAAACGGGCTTGAAAGACGCTTGCTTTTCCCCGCACGAAGAAAAAGATATTGAAGCCGCCAAAGCTTTGTGCGAAAAAATCGGCATTGAATATCACGTCATTGATTGCGCCAAGCAATATAAAGAGCTTGTCTTAAAAAACTTTAAGGAAGAATATTTATCGGGGCGCACCCCGAACCCGTGCGTTCGCTGCAATTCAACCGTTAAGTTTGAAGCCTTGCCCAGAGGGGCTGAAGCGGCAGGCATTTCGTTTGATAAATTTGCAACGGGTCATTATGCGCGCCTTTTGTTTAATGAAAATCTTTCTCGTTTTCAATTAAAACGTGCCAAAGACGAAAAGAAAGACCAAAGCTATTTTCTTTATCGTTTAAGCCAAGCGCAGCTTTCCAAAATTTTAATGCCTTTGGGTGACTACACAAAAGACGAAGTACGCCAAATCGCCGCCGATTTCGGCCTCGCCGTCAGCAACAAAAAAGACAGCCAAGATTTTTATTCGGGTGACATCAATGATATTTTAGCTCAAGAAAATGTTGAAGGCAACTTTGTGAGCACGTCGGGCAAAATTTTGGGCACGCACAACGGCATTTGGCACTACACCGTCGGCCAAAGAAGAGGTTTGGGCGTTAGTGCCGACAGACCGCTTTATGTCGTTCAAATCAACCCGCAAAAAAACGAAGTTGTTTTAGGCTATGAAGAAGAAAGTTACAAAAACGAGCTGATTGCCGATGATTTATGCTGGCTTTCCGTTCCCGAACTCAAAGAAAAAACGGATGTTTATTTAAGGCTTCGTTCATCGCAAACGCCGTTTGAAGCCACACTTGAACCGCTCGAGGGTCATGAAGTCAAGCTTGTTTTCCACACCCCGCAAAAAGCGGTTGCCAAGGGGCAATCTGCCGTCTTTTACGATGAAAACGGCTTTGTTTTAGGCGGCGGCATCATCAAATCGGCTTAACCTTATTTATACCTTATCATCACCCTATTTTTCTTACCTGTCGCTTCATTTGCTTCTTTAACGGTGTAGATACGCTTGCCTCGTTCGGCGGTAAAATTACTGTTTATTGCCTCTGTTGTTGGTGTTTCTGCTGTCGGCTCGGGTATCATAACAGGTTCAGACTCCGGTTCAGGTGTTACAAGTGTTGTCAACATTGCATCAACAGAGTCATATTCACCTATTTTATTGCCATCAGCATCATAAGCAGTGATTTTTCCATTTTCATTCTCATCAGCGATTATGAAATGCTTCAATAAAATATCTGTTGTTTCATAAACACTGGTAGAAGAAGAATAGTATGCATATTCTTGAATCATCTCTTTAACCGCATCGCAGTTTTTTCCCTTACAAATAATGTTCATATCTTTCAGGTTTTCTAAATTAGCTCCAAATATATCATACCCCATAGATGTGATATCGGATGGAACGATCACAGTTTGTAGTGTTTCGCTGTAAAACACACCATCAATAAGCGTGTTTAAGGAATCCGGAATTTCCAGTGTAGTTAGTTTGTTATCTTGAAAGGCATACCTTTCTATACTTGTAACATTTTCCGATAAATCTAATGATGTTATCGGACTATTTCTGAAAGCATACCTTCCAATGCTTTCAACCGAATCTGACATTGTTACTTTATTTATTTTGCTAAATCCGTCAAAAGCTTGCAAACTTATGGAACTGAGACCTTGAACATCAACTTCATTAACAAAATCAGCATATTGAAACCAAGGTTGCCCATGATCAACATGGTCATACCAATCGTTTTCGGTCCACTCTTTCATTACACCCGACCCTGTAATATTTAATTTACCTGAAGAATCTAGTTCCCAATGGCAACTTGATTCTTCATCATCTGCCGCACAATCATTTCCGCTTGCGATAATCTCTGCGTGTGTTTCTAAAACCATAACAAAGCTTAAAAAAACACCCAAAATCCATTTCTTCATCATTTTTCTCCTTTTTTCTTCCTTTATGCATACAAAAAAAATCGTCTCAAATTCGAGACGACCGGGGAGTTAGACAATCATGTCAATGAAATGACTCTTATGACCTTTAGCTTAAAACCTGAACATACGCCACAAGCTCCCCGATCACACGGGGAATTTAAAACCCAAAAAGCATCCTAAACGGATACCTTTTCAGGCATCATTGACAAAGAGCCGTCTAAAGCCCCGAACCTCTCGGTTCTGAATAAGAAAAGCAACATTGCTCTCCTTATCTGTCTTTGAATATAACACATTAAAAATTCATTGTCAAAAACAATCTGACAACTTTTGATATATTATTGACTTTTTACTTAAAGCCAATATGCTTTTCTTATCAACAACTTATTAAAGGAGATTTTTCATGGAACTTAAAGGGTCAAAAACCGAACAAAACCTCAAAGACGCTTTTGCAGGTGAATCGCAGGCACGCAACAAATACACTTATTACGCCTCAAAAGCCAAAAAAGAGGGCTACAACATCATTGCCGCCAAGTTTGAAGAAACGGCCAACAACGAAAAAGAACATGCTAAAATCTGGTTTAAGTTGCTCCATAACGGTGAAGTTCCCTCAACAATCGAAAACTTAAAAGATGCTGCTTCGGGTGAAAACTATGAGTGGACGGATATGTATGCGCGCATGGCCAAAGAAGCCCGTGAAGAAGGCTTTGATAAAATCGCCAAACTCTTTGAAATGGTCGGCAAAATTGAAAAAGGCCATGAAGAACGTTATCAGGCTTTGCTTGATTCCCTTTGTGAGGGCAAAATTTTTGAACGCCCGACAAAAGTCATTTGGGAATGCGCCAACTGCGGTTGCCGTATCGAGAGCCCGAAA
>Ga0310786_10010762_pt1 | contig 11468 bp, 8 predicted proteins | sample AusTroGonzalo_MG_FD_203881 | JGI IMG/M metagenome (GOLD analysis project Ga0310786, IMG submission 203881) | Bovine rumen microbial communities from tropical cattle in Woodstock, Queensland, Australia - Gonzalo_03 (v2) (version 2) | ecosystem: Host-associated > Mammals > Digestive system >... | reverse complement strand
CTTTCGTGGCAGCACTGCTCACGTCACTGCTTTGGAGCGCCCCGCTTCAGGCACAGCAGACCTATACACTGCAGCAAGTGAGGGAAGCCGCCCTGGAACACAACTTCGCCACCCGCGATGCGCGTCTTGGCATCGAGCAGGCCACGCAACAACGCAAAGAGGCCTTTACCAATTTCTTCCCTTCGGTGAGCGGCACAGGATTCTGGTTCAATGCCAACCGAGGTATGGCCAGCACGGACATCACCCCCTCGGAGTTGATGCCTGCCAGTCTGATACAGTCGCTGGCCGAGTCGCCCATGGCCGAATCCCTGCAGGCTTTGGCCATGCCCGTCAACATCACCATGATGAAAAAGGGTCTGGTGGCAGGTGTCACCGCCATGCAGCCAGTCTTTGCGGGCGGACAGATTATCAACGGCAACAAGCTTGCCAAGGTAGGCGAACAGGTGAGCCAACTGCAGCTCCGTCTTTCCGAGCAGGAGGTGGAAAAGAAAGCCACAGGCTACTTCTGGCAAATCATCACCCTCGAAGAGAAACTCAACACGGTGAATGCCGCACTCGACATGCTGGCCGGACTCTGTCGTGATGTGGAGACAGCCGTCAATGCAGGCGTAGCTATGCGCAACGACCTGCTGCAAGTGCAGCTCCGCCAAAACGAGGTGGAGAGCCAGAAGGTGACCTTACAAAACGGCATTGAGGTGCTACACATGGTGCTGGCACAGTATTGCGGTTTTCCAAGCAGCCGTTTCAATCTTTCGGCCCCTACCGATGACATCTCGCCGCTCAGCGTGCAGCAAGACCCCGACCAAGCCCTGGCTGGCACTGCCGAATATCAGCTGCTCGACAAGCAAGTGGAGGCATCGAAGCTGCAACAGCGCATGGAAGTGGGCAAGAACCTGCCTACGATAGCTGTGGGAGCTGGCTACAACTACCACAACCTGCTGGACAACGATCGCACCTTTGCCATGCTGTTTGCCACAGTAAGCATCCCCATCAGCGACTGGTGGGGCGGTTCACACGCCATCAAGCAGAAGCGCATAGCCACCCGCCGCGCCCAAGAGCAGCTCGACGACAATGCCCAACTGCTGAAAATCCGTATGACCACCGCTTGGAATGCCGTGCAGGAAGCCTACCTCAAGCTCACCATCGCCGAGCGTAGCGTCAGCCAGGCCGAAGAGAACCTGCGCATACAGCGCGAACGCTACCAGGCTGGCACTCTGTCTATGACCGACCTGCTGCAGGCGCAGCTGCTCCAGCAGCAGGCAGCAGACAGTCACACCGATGCCGTGGCCACTTACCAGAACAGCCTGTTAGACTACCGTCAGGCTGTGGGACAATGAAAATAGGTGTACTATGTGCATTGTCAGGTTTTCACCTAGCTACACACGCAACCAGAAGGTGAGCAACAGTGAGAATGAATTGTTGATACAACAAGAATATCCTTACAGTTTGTCTGCCTTAAACAAGGATATTGTTTCATTGAAATATGCGGTGATTTCCTCAGCTTTAGGATGATTGTATGGCATGATGAGCGTCACATAGTTCTCTTGGCCGTCATCGGGAATCATCTCGTTCAGGACTAAGTACTTTTCTTTTAGCTCGTAAGAATTGAACCAACGCAGAAACAAGCGATTACGCATAGACTGTTGATCTTCGGCAGTGTCACACATATAGAGCAGGATATCAGGATTCTTGTTAAAGAATTGTAAGCATTCGATAAACTACAGGTAGTTGTGCCTATATATTATAGCAACAGCAGCTGTAATTTCAAAAGTTGTAGCTGCTGTTGTATTTTCTTTGTACCTATATGTGATACCTATATCATGTAGTCTTGGTCATGACAGATTCCGGATGTGTAAGTTTCCACTTGTGAGGTAGCAGTTGCACAAGTTCTTCTGTTTTTGCTTTAGCATAATATGGCATCTGGCTTATGACGTCGTTCAGATAGAGACGCGGATTGACATCATGGTTCCTGCATGTAGCCAGCAGGGAGCAGACTACTGCCATGTTCTGTGCTGCCTCGTGGTTGCCACAGAAAAGATAGTTCTTCCTGCCCAGTGTGATGGGACGTATCTCGTTCTCCGCAAGATTGTTGTCCAGCAGGAGCCTGCCGTCTTCAAGATAGCGCATCATGTTGTCCCATCGGGTATAGGCATAGGTGATGGCCTTGCCTATCTGTGAGTTCTCGCTGTACTTCACGCCCTCTGTCTCCATCCACAGCTTCATGGCTTCCATGATGGGACGTGCAAGCTCCTGACGCTTGGCCTTGCGCTCATCAAAGGACATTTGAGCGTCGTCGCACATGTGCTCTATCCTGTAGAGATGCTGTATCTCTGCAAGGCCATGCTCCGCCATCTGGCGGTTCTCATCGAGTGCCTGCTCCAAGTGGCGACGTATATGTACCATGCAATTGACCAGCCACACGTCAGGGTTTGTCTTGAAGGCCGTCTCATAGCCCGCAAAACCGTCACATTGTAGGTAGCCTTTAAAATTATATCTGTTTGCCAGTTCCTCTATCACCGCTCCTGCCCTTGAGCCCTGGTCGTAATGGAAGAGCACCAGCCGTTCCATCACAGCCCTCACCATCCAGAGGTATTCCTTCGCAGCCTTGTGGGTATCCTTGTTCATCACAGGCGTGGTGGTTTCGTCTGCCTGTACATAGCCGGCTTTCATCACCTCTGCCTTGAGCACTTCATAAAGTGGCCTGAGCAGTTCCATTGTCTGCTTGAACCAGCCGTCCACCGTGCTTTCAGTCAGGCCTTTCATGCCAAGGTGACTGTACTGTTTGATCTGGCGGTAGTAAGGCATGTGGTACTCATACTTCTGAAGCAGGATCTCTGCCAGCAGGCTCGCTCCGGCTATGCCCTTGTAGATAGGCAGCAGGGGCATAGGGGCTATCAGCACACCGCTCATTCCTTTCGGAGCAGTAGCGGTGTTGTCCTTCAGGCCCCACTTCTCACGGATGATCTCCTTGATATACAGCTGGCCGGGCTTGTGCTCCACGATGCGGGTCACTTCTTCACCTATCTTCTTATAGAGGTTCTTGTCAAGATTATCCGGAGTAAGTATCACCTGTTCCAGTACTGGCAGGTCCTCCATCATGACACGGTTCTTCTTCTCCTGACGGCGTTCCTCCCTGGTCTTGACGATTTTTTCCACAGCCTCGTCATGAGCCTCAGTTATCTGCTGCGCATTCTCAGGCAGCATACCAGCGAAGAGGTCAGGATAGTTGGGGTCGATGACAGTGAGTTTCTCGGACTTGCGACCAAAGAGCTGGCGGTTAAGCCATGCAACTTGTGCAGTCAGTTCCTTGATTCGGGACTGCAGAGATTCGTTCTGATCAGTCAGTCTCTTGATGGTCTCAGCCTGGGACGCGTTCACCTGCCGCAGGGGCTGCAGCATCATCTCCATCTGTGAAAGCATCTCTTCCTGAGTCATTTTTTGTACCTTTTAAATATAGTGCAAAGGTACAAAAAATATCTGAGGAAAAAGAATAATATATGCTATAAATAACTAATAATCAATAATATATGTATAACGGATTTTTACCTATACCACATACTCCCTTCGCTGTGCACGAAGGCGCCTGAGACGCTGCTCCGGGAACTCCTGTATGCCCTCTACCATTACTACAAGGTCCCGCCACTCCATCTGATAGCTCTGAGTATTCTCGTCATATTCAGGCAGTTTGAAACGTCCTGCCTCCAAACGCTTGACATACATTACCATACCCCCGTCCTCGGCATGGAGCAGTTTCATCAGACGACGGCTCTGCCCAATGAAGATGAAAACGTCGCCATTCCTGACGTCGCTTCTCATCCTTTCATGCACCACACCGCAAAGCGAGCTGATGCCCTTTCGCATGTCTGTCCTCCCAGGACACAGATAGTAGCGCATTGTATCGTTAAGGCAGAACATGGGTCACAAGGCTTTTGTCCAACAGATCGCGTAGCAAATCCTCCGTGCCGCTGCCGAAGTGGGCACGAAGGCCATTGGGAAACAAGAGGGTAGCACCAGTGGGTACAGTGCCGGACAATACAGGATCAGCATGTTGGGTAAAACTGATGGGAGCTAGTTCATGCTTAGGATCATCCTTTGCCAGCGACTTCTTTCGCCAATAGTTGTAGGTCGTATAACTAATACCTATCTGCTGTAGGTACAATTTCAGTGACAGACCACTCTTCTGGTGATTTGATTGCAGTTCTATAAAATCTTCTTGGGTCATAAATGTAACAGTTGTAGTTATTTGCACTATTGCGATGCAAAGGTACAACGTAACTACAACCGCTACAACGGGTATTTCAACGAATGCTTACAAAGAATTCTTCCACAATGCAAATCACAGTATCTCTCAATTTTGAATCAAGAGGAGAGGACTTTTGACTAAGATTAGATAAAATAAACCAAAAAGATTTTACTTCCAGTAATTCTTCATAGTACTCAAAACTTATCGAGTAAGTGATATTTGTATCCGTTTTGAATACTATCTTTTCATTATTATACCTTACCTTGTAGGGGGCTTTTAAATTGATAGCTGTAATGTCAAGCGTGTTCATATTGAAGTGTTGTGTAAGGGTTTGACTGCTTAATTCGTTAATAATTTCTCAATCTCAGGCAGTTGAGCCCTCAACTCTTCTTCAATATCACGCTTGCGCTGCTTATACTTCCGCATCGCCAAGATAAATTCATCTCTTGTGGGAAACTGATTCCTTTTCTTTGTCTCCATTTTACTTTTGTTTTAATGTTGTTAGTAAATCGGAGGCAAAGATACTAAAAAGAAATTACCAAACAAGCGGAAGCATCACTTTTTTATTTTTGTACCAACAACTGAAAAGCTATTGGCTTGGCCCTGCAAAGGTTAAGGCACTATAAGAAACTAAACTCCCCCGATGATCAAATCCATCGGGGAAGTTACTGTTCTCTATATATAAATAAGGTGTAATACCACTAAAGGTTGATAATGTACTTTTCACAAAAATGCCATAACCCCTTTGACTGACAACAGAACCCCGATAAGCAAAGAGCTATCACCAAACAACAGTATTTTTAATCTCTGGTGACAGACAGCGGCGTAGCAGCACCGAAGTACTTGATTTTGAAGAACAGCCCCACGTTTGTAGTCTGAGAATAACTGGCACGGAAGGGGTTGGTGTCATCAAAATAGATGGTGTAGGTATGGTCCGACGTATCTTCCACCGAAGCTCCGTCCACGGTCTTCATCGGTTTGCTCAACAAGGTTAGGGTGTACCAGAAGTTCCACGGCTCACCCGTCTTGCGGTAATTCCATTCTGTCACTGTATTAGAGAAGCTCATGCCCGTCAGCGTTTCACCATCGAGCGTGGTATTATTCTCCGTATTCGCCATTTCTACGCCGAATTCCGTGCTACTCTCCGAGTTTCCGTCACCGTCGGTATCGATGCAGAGGAAGGGATTGAGCGTGGTGGAAGCCATACGTACAATGATAGGATACTCACCTATAGGGAAATCACCTGGGATGGTGAAGGTCAGTTTGTAGGTATTGCAAGTCCGTTGGTTGAACGTGCGCCGGTGATTGGTGTTATCATAGCCCGTAATGTAGGAGGACAGCGCATCTCCCGACCTTACCAGCGTAGGAGTCCCCGCACTGAACGCACTGATTGTAAACACATTGATATAGCGCACCAATCCGCTGTGCTTGTCTCGCAGCACGATGGTTCCCTGCTGCAACGACTCGTTAATCACGGTACCTATGGTGAAGGTAACAGTGCCATCACCCGTAGATGGATTATAAGATACCACCTGCAGCGCTTTGGAGGTATCCGTATGTTCACCGTCCAGCACATATACGAACGAGTTATCCACATTGTTCTGCCATTCAGCAGTAAAGTCAGAGGGTCCTAATCCCGTCGTACTTCCACTGCCACCCGACACCGCTTCATATTTGAATTGTATGGTCTTGGTAGTTTCTTTGTCTGCTGCACTCTGGTAAAGCAAAGTCGTGTTACCGACTATGGATAGGCTGTAATCACCGTTGTTCACTTCCGTCACCTTGTCATCAATAGACACGGTGCGGTTGTTGGCATATTCCACACTGTTCACCGCATCCTCAAACGTCATGTGTCCCAATCCTTCCCAAGGCAGTCCCGTGATATTGAGCACATAGTTGTGGTTACGATAGATTTTACAAGGCTCGTTGTTGCTGTTGAGCATCATCAGCGTATGGAACTTCGTCTTGGTCTCTTTCACGGTGGTGTGGTTGCTGCTGGTATATATCCTATACGCCACCTTCAGGATGATCTTGGGTGGATTGTCTTTGTTGTTATCATCTTCAAACAGGAAGAGGGAGGCGTTAGAAAGGTCTGCGACATTAGCCTCCGGATCACTACCACTGTCTTTGCGTGTATATACACGGAGCATCTGCCCCTCCTGCACCCCATCTGCATTGTAGGTTCCATAACGCTCCACTGGTGGTTTGTCGTAAGGCGTAAGGCGGTTCTCAGCCTGACGGGGCGAAGCATTCCTGTCATAATAGTCAGCAAAGTGGTCGGTGCTATTGTGCTCGTTGAAGGGAGCCACAAAACCCTTTTTCAGTCCGTTTACGATAATCCAGTCTATTGACATGATGTCGTAGTCAGAGACATTGGCGGGATATTCAGTTCCTTCAATAGTTTCCGACGTAGTGCGGTAATAATCGAACATATTGCCGAAATCCGCCCTGGCACGGTCGCGTACCAAGTGTACGATGCTTCCAACTTTCTTGTGATACTGACTTTCCAACGTGTACTCTGTGCCACCGACTATTATCTGGTTGTTGTTCACATAGTAGTCTTTGCCATTATAGCCTACGAAGAATCCCGTGCTATCCAACGGATAGAAAACCCCGGAAATCCAGACTCCCCTTTCATCCCCATTCTCTTGGATCTGATAAGCAGTACCTCCTATGGTAATCTGTCTGTTTGCCACATAGTACTTGTTGCCTCCATAGGTGATGTAAGTGCCTGTATTGTCTGTTGTTATTTCATAAAAGACATTATCAATGGTCACGCCGATGTTCTCTACAGCCAACCAAGCCTTGAGCAACTCTGAACTGTTCTCGCCATGGAAACCCCAATAGGTGATATCGCGCCGGGAAATGTCCACAGAGAGCTTTACCGACTTGATAAGGGTGTTCTCATTGCCGCCTATCTGGTCGTTACCGGGGATGTAGTTGCCTTCGGTACCCAAGTCGTAAGCATCATCAGGCACCAGATTGCCCAGGAAATGTACACGGGCAGTTCTTGAAGGCACCGTACCTTCGAAGAGCTCTCGTCCCTGGCACTCAAAGTTTGTGCTGCTCTGATCGGCCAACGCCAACTCATCGCTGCCGTATTTCTGCTCATCACCTATAAGCGTGGCCTTGCGGTAGCCCAGATAGATACCCTCCTTGGTGAAGCAGAGCATATAGAGGGTGGTGATAAGGTTTGTCTTGTTTGTCGTGCTGTTCAGCGTACCCTCATTGCCCCCTACCACGCTCTGACGGGTCTGAGCCTCTCGCAAGGCTCTCGTTACGGCCAGGTCTGTGGCATCCACATCGGCCAAGAAGCCTATGCGTACAGGCATCTCTTCCTCATCCTCTTCGGGTATGACCACCGGCTTCACCTCTTTCAGCGCTTCTCCCTCCTCGAAGAAGAAGTTGTCATCGCTGCAGGCAGTGAAACTTAATAGCATTGCTATAATATAGATGGTATATCTCTTCATCGTTATTTCTAATTACCGTTCAATTTATCCAGTTCTTCCAGCGTAAGGTCGCGAATACAACGCACATAGGCGTTGGTAGTTGAGCCTTGGCTACCGGTGGAAACATAAGCTGGGGTGCCTCCATCTAATGTCCAGTAATACTTACCTCCCAATACTTCAACCATAGTGATACCTTTGGTATTATCTCCATTCTGATAACCAATAATTACATTAATCTCCTCAGCGGTAGGCAATCGCCAACCCACATAGCGTGTGCCGTCGGTTCCCACCTCCATATAGGTACCACAATGGGTAGCAGCTGTGGTGGGGCTATTGGTAGTTGTCACTGCACCCAGCTGAGAGGCAATCATAAAGGCTGGAGACACCACATGATCTTGCGATTGGAAGGTATCGTTAAGCACTGGTTTGCCAACGGTGTATTTAGTACTGGTTGAGGTAATCTGAATCACATACATGTGATTGTTGGTTAAGGTTGCGCCTACAGCATCACCAATGCTATACGTTCCATTGTTATAATTTATATATTTACAAAATCTCTCATCATATATTTTGGCATTGTATATGCCTTCATTGGTTATTGTCCCAGTCTTTTTCTCCCAATCCACCCAATCACCGGCACTTGGAACTTCCACATCCACTATTCTGTAATACCCTGTGGTATAATAGTGGGTTTTATAATATTGGGCTCGTTTGCGCGTTGGATATCTATAGTTTTGATAAGTAGCGTTACCCCATATATTTGTACCTGTTTGAATTCGATAATCATAAGTATTATTATTTGTTGTCGTTGGAGTACCTTCGCCCCAATAATAATAACCGTTTGAATAGATTGCTTCAAATTCACCGTCTCCTACTTGTTCACCATTTCCTGCTATACCCAAAGATGAGAAATAATTATTATTAGTAAGAGTTGTAGGTCCGCTTGCATACCCGTCATTATCCAGTGGCGATCCGTCTGTCAATCTCTCGGAGCTGGTATATGCATCTCTGGCTGTCACTTCGTATTTATTATCCACGAACCAATCTGTTCCCTGAGTACCCCAACTCTGAGCAGTAGCAAGATCCAAAGTATATTCACGCTGTTGTACAGTTATTGTAGCTCCTTTCACAGGATATCTTGACGACCAACTTCCCAGGAAACTCTGAATATTATCCAGAGGGAAATGCTTGATCACGATATCCTGGTAGAATACAGTCTCAGCGGTAGTCAGTACTGCACGGAACTTGATGGTCTTCACCGCTCGGCTCTTCAGTGCCTGTGATTCCACATGGATGATGCCATTGGGCGAGATGGTAATCTCCACCGTTTCACTTTGGGCTCCTGAAGTGGGTGCCGTACTGGTATAGCGGATATCGGTGGTTCCTGTAGCGGCATTGGAGGTCCAATTGCCTTCCGTATTCTTCACCTCTTTTGTCACCGTACCATCGCTCGATCCGCTACTTGAAGGAGTGGAGATATTTATCGTATTGCCCGAGGCATTCACATAGCTCACGTTGAAATACTTGTATTTATTGCCAGTCTTGGTCATATCAAGATCCACGAAGCGACCATCATCGGTAGATACGGAGGCAAAGTACTGCAAGTCCACCCCCACATTCTCACCCTTCAGCGTATATTCCGTAGGAGTGACGGTGAAATACTTGGTATCTGCCACCTTCACGGTAGTGGCCTGTTGCTCCACGTTGAACTCGGTCCAAGGTATCACATGGTACTCTATGCGCAGCTGCTCGTCCTTCAGTTCAAAGTCGGCATTTTCCGCACCCAAGGAAGCTATCTCTGCATCGACGATGTAGATATTGTTTCGTTCCAAGCTGGTCACCTGATTCTCGTCGCACACGGGTATGCGGTAGTAGGCTATCAACGTGTTGTTTGACGAATTCTGTATGGCATGTTCTCGCGTATAAGCGATACTCAGCAAGATGCTGGGTGCCTTAGTCGCGTCATTTCCCCAGGATATTGGATAGCTGTAGGTCGTAATGGTATAGGTGTTATCCGTATTGGTATAGGCATTCTCGTCCAGCACATCTGTTCCCTCGTTGTTATAGACGGAGAAGTTACTGCCATAGGTCTGCACAGCCAGGTCATTCTGAGTATCGCTGCTGGCCAAGTAGGGGCTGCTCTGCACATCGGCTGCCGTGAAGCCGAAGTTCACGTACTTCATACGTGGGATACCCGGGATGCGCCCCAGATATTGCAGGTATTCCTTGATGCTGCCCATTTTGATTACAGGCCTGTCGCTATCCGGCGGGGTGGTCATCTCGGGAATCGTGGTCTCATCCACCGTGGTGTTGGGATCATCGTAGTCTGGATAGAAAGCCGCAGTCTCTTCATCGCTGTATCTCAAGCGAATGATGATCTTGGCAGCGGCACGTTTCAAGTCCACATCCATCTCCTGATCGGTGGTGTTCCTATCGAAGCTCCACTCCAAGAGCTGCCCGTCCATCAGGAAACTCTTCAAGTCCTGCTGGTGATAATCGTAGTTGCCCACGGTAGCGTCCTTGTAGTAACGGAATATGTTACCCTCATAGGTGGTGAGTGCCTGCAGGGCAGCCAAGTTGGCTGGTGGCGTGGTAATTCGGTCTTCTTCATCATAAGCGGGATCCGTAGTATGCTTGTTGTTGGCCGTCACGTAGATGTCGTACTTCTCCTCGGCATCATACTCCGCCTTGAGCCAGTCTTTCTCCAACAGGTGACGGGCCTGATCCAGCAGGCTGGTGGGATTGCTTGAGGCATCCAAGTAGTTGGTATTGTCCGCTGCATAGGCATTATTGTTGGGGTCAGTTGCTCCCACCTTGAGGTGGTAGGTCTTAAACCAAGCTGCAGAGGCAGCATCGGAATGCTTCTTCACAAACACGTCCAAGGTGCCGACGTAGGTCTCACGCAGCGATACCACCGCATTCACCTCATCGTCCTTCACGATGCTGGTGTCATCATCGTCCTTGCCACGGGTGTTACCCTCTATGCTGCTCTCCTTACCTCCAAAGATAGACGGCACAATGGTCAGTGCATTCTCTGGCAACACGCGCAGCTCCTCTTCTCCTCCCCCTTCGGTATAGAAGAAGTCGTCGTTGCTGCAACTGGTAAGCAAGGCAACCAGGCTGATGCATGCATACAGCATCAAGTAAGCCCTCGGTCCATATTTCAGTTTAGTAATCTTCAATGCTCTGTCTATTTTATACACGGCGTAGCCGTAATTATCATTATCATCAATCCCACACCTTCTTCTCTATCCAATACTGACTGGCCTGCAGACCTTGGCTGCGGTCTTTCGGATTGTTCATATTGGTACTATAGTTGGCGCTGTTCACATTATAGTATAATATGGTGGTGTGATCCTCATCGCCCGGCAGGTCATGGTTGAACGGTATATTGACAGGATTCATGCCATCACCCGTATGCACTTCTATAAGCATCACCTTGGCCACACGGTCGGTAGGTTGCTCACCACTCACAGGTATCAGGAAGAAACGTGTGATGATATTCCCCACTCCTGTGATATCGTAGGTCTGCGCATAGCTGTAATCCAGCACGGGATCCTCTGTAGTACCCGTGTTGATGACGAAACGGAACTGCTCGTTGTTTACCTGCAGACGCAGCGTGTAGGGGCTGATGGTGGTCAGCTCTATTTGCGGCGAGTAGGCCACGGGGTTGGCATTGTTCCACGCCACGGCCGTGTAGGTGTCGTTCCAGGTATAGGAGAGTTTGTCAATATCGTAGCGCAGGTAGTTGTTCCAACTCATTCTCACCGAACCCA
>Ga0310786_10010760_pt1 | contig 11469 bp, 14 predicted proteins | sample AusTroGonzalo_MG_FD_203881 | JGI IMG/M metagenome (GOLD analysis project Ga0310786, IMG submission 203881) | Bovine rumen microbial communities from tropical cattle in Woodstock, Queensland, Australia - Gonzalo_03 (v2) (version 2) | ecosystem: Host-associated > Mammals > Digestive system >... | reverse complement strand
TCATAGCAGAAGACCCGATAATAGTCAATGGTAAAGGAGAATTTTTGCAGATTGACGCGCAGTTTTCTTGCTGTTCTTATCCCCAAACCACAGAGTAGCACTCAGCAGCGAAAAAACAGGCGAAAAACAATGCCAAAATCAAAGAGTACGAACTGATAATATCTAACATCAGAGTAAGGATATCGACGAAGCGCCAAAAGGTCGGACTTTCGCTTATCCTGCCACGGTGTTGCCAACACCGTGAGTTCAGCGGAAGGAGAATCAAAATTGAGTTCACAAAAGAAAAGCCGCAAGATTTCTGTGAAGTTTACCGAATCGGAATACTGTCGGCTGGAGAAAAATGCAGAGCTGGCCGGGATGAAGCTCGGCCCATATGTGAGACAATGCATCGAATCAAGCACCATTGTCGTTACGCCAAAGGCAAGTGATCTTGCGTCTCTGCTGTGTAAGCTTCATGTTGCGCTTTCCGAAAGAGGGCTGGACGATGATGAGACTATAATGAAGGAGTTGAAGAGTTTATGGCTAACCTTGTTGTGATACAGAATGAATACCGTGATGATATGGCCATTCAGCATGTGGTGGGTTATATTCTCCGCCATGCGGTTGCCCTGGATGGGTATGGCTTAACGCCAAGCTATCCGATCCATTGTATGAATGGTCTGAAAAGGGCGTGGAACAAAGACACTGGCTCTCGTCTGAATCACTATATCTTCTCCCTTAGCCCCCCGGAAGAGAATCAGATTACGATCAATGAACTGTTATCCTTCGGGGCTGTTTTTAGCAGATTCCTCCATGAGTTCCAGACAGTTTATTCCGTTCATGCGAATTCCCATCATCTTCACTTGCATTTCGTAATGAACACTGTTTCTTTTTTGTGTGGCAGAAAATACTCCGGAGGCTATGTTCCGCTTCTCCAATTTCGTAGTTTCCTCCAGAATCAATACCCGCAGTTTCAGCACATGATCTATTATTCCTATCCGAAGACGATCAATGAGTTTCGGGAGGAGGATTGCGAGATTCTGGAGATTGGGTAAGGTTACGGCAAACCGCAAGCCTGTGTTGGGAGCTGCTGCATATTACGCTTTGTTTTTCCGAATATCACAAAAACGAAAAAACCCTTTTTTGCAAGTAGCCGGTTGATCGTGCAGAAAACAGTCATAATTACAGGAAAACGAACGAACATCAGAATAAGCGTTCAGATCTGCGCGACACCGACAATACATTGCCAAGGAGGAGTAACCATGTTCAGCGAATACGATGAGATCCTGACGGTCGAGGAAGCCTGCGAAGCCCTAAAAGTAGGTTCGTCATTCCTCTATCAACTGCTGCGTACCGGGCAACTGAAAGCCTATAAAAACGGTCCAATCTGGAGAATCCCGAAAATCGCCATAATCGAATTTGTGAAAGCCAGAATATGTGCCTAACCCCGCTGCCGGAGAGAGGTATCGCTTCTCTCCGGCGATTTCTTGTGGTTTTCCGCAGATTTTTGAGGTTTTTGCGCACTGTTACTTAACATTGTAGTAAGGCGAAACCAAAATCATAATCTGGAGGTCACATATATGGCGGGATATTTCGATTATAAAGAACTCAAGAGCTTTTATACGATGAAGGATGCAGCTGAATTGATCGGCATACCCGAGGACGAATTAAAGAAGACAATGGAAGCAATGGACATACTGCAAGACAAGGACCCGGAGGGACATATCGGACTGAGAAGAGAGAAGTTTTGTCAGGTGCATCAGTTCGTGTACAGGAATGAGCGGGGGTTGCCGCTCCAGGAACGTCAAAGGATCGGCGTCCCATATCTCGACTATAACACGTTGAAGGGCGAATATACGGTCAAGGAAACCGCATCGCTGTTCCAGATGCCCTTATCGATCCTCGCAAAGTATGCGGAGCGTTACGGCGTTTTCCCATACACCCGTAACGGGAAAGCATATCTTGACGTTTACCAGGTCCGATCTCTGCACAATTTCATTTACACCGAACAGTTATCAAAGAATCCGTGGTCGATCCTTTTGGAACAGATGGAGGATGGCGAGGCTTGATTCAAACAGCAACACCGATAGCAAGAGCGTGGGGCAAGTCCTCACGCTCTTTTACCGTCTGCCGCAGGAGTTCCAAGGGCGAATGCTTCGATCGTCGTATTCACAGCGGAACAAACAAGGGAAAACTGAGCTGGTGTCAATCTCTCAAGGCGAGCCAGCAGCCCCGCAGTATCATTCGTTTCAGTTGTGCCGAAAATCAGTGTGTCGCTGGATACGGACAGGATTCCGCATAAGCGCTTCAAGGCAGAAAGCGAGATACCAACGGTTCCCCGTTCAATGGCTGAGAGGCTTTTTACACCTATGCCCATCAATTCCGATAGCCGATCCTGCGTAAGCCCTGCTCTCTCCCGCTCGCGCTTGATATTCATACCGATCTCAACATTGATCGTTTTCTTTCCTGGCATGTCAACACCACCTTATAGCATTAGTCTATGTAATGGTGATGTTGACATGAACCTCTTACTACCATTATAATTAGTCGCATCAGTAATGCGATTAAAGATGCTGCACGGAATTGAAAAGGACAATGTCTGTTTGCTCAGGTGGATATCATCGGGTCAAATCCGGACCGAAAAGCTGAGCGGATAGAGAAACAACCTAACAGTTCGCATCTGGCTCGTCAGGCTGGTATTCAGCGACCTCCTCCAGACGGCAGTGCAGAATATCACACAGCTTATTGAGCGTATGCGTGGAGACGGGCATATCCTTTTGAAGTCGCTGGACCGTTGCATGGCTCATTCCGTGCTTGAAGCGCAATGTATAAGTCGTGACGCCCTGCGCCGCCATCGTTTTCCACAGCGGTTTATAGTGAATCATCCTTCATTCCCCCTTTACAGGGGCAATTATGCTAACTATAATGGCCATATGAATATGGCTATTATTTAGCCATACACGAAGCGGTTATAAAGCATCTCGCTTAGAGCCGTATTGCGCCTGAAAGGAAATCGGATGGAGGAAAAGACCTGTTTCTTCATCGGACACCGAAACGCGCCGGAAACGCTGCGCCCGCTGCTGTGTACCGCCGTTGAGCGGCACATCACCGAATTCGGCGTCAGAGAATTTGTCATCGGCCACTACGGGAACTTTGACGCCATGGCGCTGGGAGCGGTACGAAAAGCAAAAGAACACCACCCGGAGGTGACGCTCACGCTTTTACTGCCCTATTATCCGTTCCCCGGAGACACGTCTGACTTTGACCGCACTTACTATCCCGATGGAATGGAGCTTATACCCAAGCCATACGCAATCATCCGAGCAAACGAACATATGATCCGAAACAGCGGTTACTTGATTTGCTATGACCGGGGGGAGATCGGAAAGACCCGAGATTTTGTAGCGCTTGCCCGAAAGCAAGAGAAAAAGGGGCTGATTCGCATTGAAAACCTTGCAGATATCTAAGGTGCTTGATGAAAAGGACAAGATCTGTCTATCCTCACGGATATAATCGGATTATACCCGAACTGAAAGGCTGATCGTCATGCTGAAAAAGTCGAAATATGATCGCATCCTCTCCCTGTATGCTGTCATGAACGCCGGTGAGATGATTAACAAATCGGAGTCTGCGCGGGAATTTGGAGTGAACGAGCGGACGATCCAGCGGGATATTGATGACCTCCGGGCTTTTTACCAGGAAAACACGCTGGGCGTAGGCCACGGGAAAACGGTCGTCTATGACCGGACGAAGGGCGGCTATCTGCTGGAAGACACGGACAATACTATCCTCACCAACAGCGAGATCCTTGCCGTGTGCAAGATCCTCCTGGAGAGCCGCAGCTTGGTGAAGGAGGAAATGCTGCCCATCCTGGATAAGCTGGTAGAGCGCTGCGTCCCGGAGAAGAACAAAAAGGCCGTGACCGGCCTGATCCGCAACGAGGAATACCATTACATTGAACCCCGGCACGGGGTAAAGTTCGTGGAAATGCTCTGGGACCTGGGGACCGCCATCCGGGAGCAGCGGATCATCGAGATCGGCTACGAGCGGCTGAAAGGGCGGGAATTGGTGCGGCGTCGCCTCCAGCCCGTGGGGATCATGGTCTCTGAGTTTTACTTTTATCTCACGGCCTTCATTGACGATATCGACCGGGAGAAACACTTCGACGATCCGGGCGACCTGAGCCCCACCATCTACCGCATAGACCGCATTCGGGAAATGACCGTTACCAAAGAGCATTTCCGAGTCCCCTATGCCCAACGTTTTGAGGAAGGCGAGTTTCGGAAGCGGGTGCAGTTCATGTATGGCGGCAAGCTGCGCACGGTCCGCTTCATCTATACCGGCCTCTCCCTGGAGGCGGTGCTTGACCGGCTCCCCACAGCGCGGGTTCTTGCGGAAGAGAACGGAGAGTACACCGTGGAAGCAGAGGTCTTCGGGGATGGGATAGATATGTGGCTGAGAAGTCAAGGAGATAATGTGCGAGCACTGAAGTGAGGTTGAGTATGAGGATTTCCAATATCAAGGTAAAAAAATGCGCATTTTGCAAGAATTGGTACGATCCGACCAACGGCTGCATCCGGCCTCGGGTGCCTCAAGCCGGCACTTGGGAGTACGACGAAAAAGCCATGAGAAAGTGCCTGCTGCTGGGGTATGACAGAAACGCTGACGCTTTTTGCAAGGACTATGTTTGTAAAATCGAGTCTCAAAATTGAAGCAGAATAGATGTTAGTTTAAAGATCACGTATGAGAGGAGAAATAATCAATGAATGTCCAATGGGTAGCTGTTTGCAGGTATTGTGGAAAGGCGGGAGGAAAACATACCCGCTCAGAATCCCAAGGACGCCCTACCATGAATCCTCCGTCCATGGGTGGGAAGTGCCCCTCCAGTCCAACGGGAAAACACGCTCCTCAGTGGGTGCGTGCATAACCTCGAGCGATCCCAAGAATTATGTCAATCAAATATGCCGATTGGTAAGCATTCCCTTGTCCATGCACAAAATGAGGGCCCTACAAAAGAGACTAAATAATTGGAGGAATCATAATGGAAAAGCAGAACAATACGGTGAATTCAAGCAACGCGTTGGTTCAGGTGATCGAGACTGCAATCAAGCTGCCGGGCGTCAAAGTAAACCGGAATGCGTTTCTTAGTTCCACATTTGAAAAGGCAGATCAGAGTCTCAGAGAAAGAATCCTTCAAGTTGGGCCGGTCGAAGCCGGCGTGAGCAGCGATGAACTCATGAAAAAAGCAAAAACGCTGGTTACAAACCGTACGCTAACTTCCTCGGCGGTTTCTGTTGCGGCAGGCTTGCCGGGAGGCATCGCTATGGCTGCGACAATTCCTGCGGATACGGCCCAATTCTTCGGCTTTGCATTGCGGCTTGCCCAGGAAATCGCTTATCTGTATGGAGAAGAAGACCTGTGGAGCGACGGAAACCTCCAAGAGGATCGGGTCATGAATACGATCATTATCTACTGCGGCGTCATGTTCGGGGCCGGAGGCGCCGCGGCCACACTTAGAGTACTGTCCTCACAGTTGAGCAAGCAGGCATTGAAGAAGATTCCGCAAATGGCACTGACAAAGACATTCTATTACCCGATCGTCAAATCGATTGCCAAGGCTCTCGGGGTAAGAATGACAAAGGGGATCTTTGGCAATGCGGTATCGAAAGCAATCCCTATCGTAGGCGGCGGCGTATCGGGTGCGATCACGTTTGCCACACTGAAGCCCATGGGATATAAGCTTGTCCGCGTATTGGACGAAGCGAAGTTCTCTTACACCGAAGAGGAATATGAAGCAGACCTGGTGGAAATCCAAAGCATTGCAGAAGCTCAGGATAATGAAGAGAAATCGGCGGAAGCAGCAGAAGTGAAATCAGAAGAGGTCAAGCTGTCTTTCGCAGAAGAGATTAAAACATATAAAGACCTGCTCGATCAGGGTGTTCTGACGGATGAAGAATTCAATGAGATTAAAAAGCGTTTGATAGAGAAGATTTAGGGCTGGTTCATGCGAAAAAGCGAAATATCAGCAGAAAGGAAGCAGATAATCATAAAAAAGCTTAGTTTAGAAAGTGTTTTTAAAGCAATAGATACTTTTCATGAAAAAGTCGATGCTCTTGATTATAAGTTAAATTACTCCGAAAAAGCAAAAGCTTCTCAAAAAAAGCTCGATGCTGCTTCTGAAAAGGTAGACGAATTATTTGAAAAAGCGGGAGAAAAAGTGGCAGAAGGAGTAGGCGTAGCATTTGCAGTGACCGCAAAGGTGCTGAGACTGGATGAAGAACCGCTGAAGCCAGGCACTTGGCAAGCGGAACGGGCAGAAAGGCATTTACAAGCTGCTCAAGCATATGAAAGAAGAAGAGCACAAGCTGCGGCAATAGAAGAATCTGAAAGACAACTAGAAATGAATAGCCTGCGATACAAATACGATGCGGAGTCTCGTGACAGGCTAAGGCAGCTTAAAGAGGAGAGCGAAAAATATCAAGACCAACTAAGAAGAACGGAAGAGTGGGAAAACCGAGAGAGAGAAGAACAGAGGAAGAAGAAGGAGCAAGAAGAACAAACAAACGAGCAATATCAACTTATCGCATTTAAGAAGGCAATACGAACCAACCCTATGGTTAAGGAAATGGTTCGATTGATCAATGAACGAAATGGAACTATAGAAAGCATTAAGATTATGCAAGACAAAATGGAGTGTTATGATATAAACAGGAGATTATTGTTTTCACTATATTACAAAGAATACAATTATCCCAACTTGAACAACTCGCAAATCAATGTATTGTGTCAGTATTTGGCGGGAGCTCTAGCGCAACGCTATCATTACAACGTATCTAATCCCGGGCAGCTCATCAGTCAAAAGGAAATGCACGAAACCGGCTTTGTCAAGTAAAGTGTGTAATTAATTTGCAAGGGCAGATCCCTCTGCCGCGATTTTTCCGACAGGAGCGAGGGGCGTAGCCCCGAGCGGGAGGCGGAAAAATCGCGCGGCCGCGCCGCTGGCAGGGGGGTCAGTATTTCTCATATTTCATGATCCTGGCCTGTATCCCAGCATCCATAGAGAGCTGATTTCGAACCATGGCCCAGTTTGGCATCGGCCTATTAGCCCATTTTTTGTAAAGCTCTGTGAGGCGTAGGTATAGTGCTTTCAGGACGGCGTCTTCGCTGGGGAAGGAACCCTTCTTCGTTACCTTACGGAAGCTGGAATTCAGAGCCTCTATAGAGTTTGTGGTGTACATGATCTTCCGGACGGCGCTGCCATAATTGAAGAGTTGCTCTACATGAGCCCAGTTTCTGACCCACACGTCTATAGCACCGGGATATTGACTCCATGCCTGCTTGAAGCGCTCAAACTCGGCCTCAGCAGCTTTGAGGCTGGGAGCTCCATAGACTCGCTTGAGCTGGGCTGTATATGCCTTGTAGTCTTTCGACGGGATGTACTTTATGGAATTGCGAATCAGGTGAACAATGCATCGCTGTACGACGACATCCTTGAAGATGGATCTGGCTCCCTCTTCCAAGCCGGATACACCATCCATGCTGATGAAAAGGATATCTTCCACGCCGCGGCTCTTGATCTCGTCAAATATCTGCATCCAGTAATGTTTTCCCTCAGAATCTCCGATCCAGATGCCCAGCACGTCCTTGATACCGTCTATATCGTAGCCCAGGATAACATAGACAGCGCAGCTCTTCGTTTCCAAATCCTTGCGGATGTTGACGTAGAGGCAGTCTACAAAGAGAAAGGTATAAAACTTCTTTAGGGGACGATTCTGCCACTCCCGGGCCGTCTCGATCACACGGTCTGTGATCGTGGAGATGGCTTCATGGGATATTTCAAACCCGTAGATTTCCTCGATGGTGTCGGCAATATCCCGCTGGCTCATCCCCTTGGCATACATGCTCAAAACCTTGTCCTCGATCCCACTGACGTCCTTAGCCCGCTTTGGAATCAGCTGAGGTTCGAAACTGCCGTCCCGATCCCGAGGAGTCCGGATATCTATTTCCCCCATGCTGGACTTCACGGTCTTGTCCGTATATCCGTTTCTCCGGTTTGTTGTACTCTTAGCGCCCCGGTCATTCGATTCGTAGCCCAAGTGGCTGTCCATCTCGCCCTGGAGCATTGCCTCGAACATAGGGCCAAAGATATCCCGCAGCGCATCCTGCATCTCTTCGGTCGTTGTCGGCTTGTACTGCTCCAGGATTGCTCTGGCAATGGCCCGGCTGGCCTCGCTGCGTTCATCTTTCTTCCTGGCCATTTGTGCTGTACCCATTCCTTTCAAGTCCTTTCTGTAATGTACCGCACTTTAACGCAAAAATAAAGTGCGCAAGTCAGCGATCTCGCTTCTTACACACTTTACTTTACACTCTTACGAAACCTGGTAATATCCGCTTCCTTTTTTCCGGCAAATTCTGTTTCCAAGACGATACAATGGAATACTTCCGATCCTGGCATTATCACACTTTCCGACGGGCGGGTAATAGGAGGTTACGCTGGATCTGCCATCAAATTACGTCCTATGACCCTCTCAGCTGGAGATTCTGTGCCGAAGGCTGCAACGATACGGTGTTTGTTCTATGACGCCGCGAATCGCTGCATCCGGCGTCTTAGCTTGGCTGACGGCTGAATGTAATACTCATTTTCTTCGATTACATATCATAATGACGAGTCTTCAACGGCAGAGTTTCGTTAAACCGAAAATAGTTCAACTTTTAGGGACATGGACATTCTCTGTCCATGTCCCTAAGTACAATCGGTTCAGGTATTGTCCATCAGGATACCGGACCGCACGGACGGAAAGGAGTAAAAGCATGACGTATCAGAAAGACGACAATAATAACCTTATCATTCTTCGCATTTGTGCCGAAGATACGCAGGACGGTCTTTGCCTTCCGCATCTGAGCAAAGCGGATTCGGTGATTATCACCGCAGAAGCGGGATGCGAGGCTGACATGCTCCTCTCGGCGGCGGAGGCGGTCCGGGAGAAGTGCGCAATCACTTTTGCCATCGTCGCTATTCCGGATCCGCTGGACGCATCAGACAAAGGCAAAACTGCGCCTGTGATCGAAATGCTGCGGGGGAAGGTAGATTCCCTTATCCTTGTTGCCGGCGACCGGCTCAACCAGGCTGCGGAGGGCCTTGCGGACCTTTTGCGTAGCGCTGCCTCCGGCTCCGTCAATCTGGACGCCGCGGACCTGAAATCTCCCCTGCGTTTTCCCGGCCCTGTCCACCTGGGCGTCGGCGCTGCCTGCGGGAAGGACGAATACGACAAAGCGATAGAAGCTGCCGCTCACAGTGATTTGACGGGCACAGAAATCAAAAATGCCCGCAGCATGATCGTCGGCATGACCGCAGCCCCCGACTTTGACATGGCGGATGTAGCTGCCGTGATGGAGCAGCTTCAAAGCTTCACCTGCCCCGACGCCAATATCATCGTTTCCCTTGGCTCTGATGAACGCATGGCAGACGTCGCCCTGCGCCTGACCGTCCTGGCCTGCGATTACGATCCGCAGGGGTAAGAACAGGCAAATGTTGAAGACGGCTGGAAATCAGGAAATCGATTCCGGCTGACACGAAGAACGGAGGTAGGACAATTTGGATAATAATATGCAGTTCCCCCCTCGCTTTTCCGCCGAAGACGTATCCAGGCTGGAACTGATGTACGGCAGGATAATGCAAGGAAGAGGCACCGTGCAGTTAAGCACTCTGCAACAGTTTCAGGAGACCCTTGCTGTGGCGGCGGGCGGCTACAGCCTGGATTTTCAGGCCGAACACGAGTATTGGCATAAACCGGGCGAGGAACCCCAACATGACCCGTTCTACAAAACCAATGAACAGGCTGACGCTTATCTGTATCGGGAAGGGGATACGCTGTATTTGTTTACCCTCTATGGATGCTACAAAATTATGGAGGATTCAGGCTTTGCAGATGGCACACTTCGCTTGGGACTGGCTGAATGGGTCGGCGGTACTGTACGAATCAATCTGCTTGACCGAAAAATCGGTAAAAAAAGGTCGCTGATCTGCTTCTACAAAACCCCTGACGGCCCCCTGGTGGGAGAGTGGGGAATCAGCCCCCTGGACATGGCGGAGTTTGAGTGGGACTATGACGAAGCGTGCGAAGCATGGAATGCGCGAATGGAGGAACAGCCGGATTATGGGCTGAAAAGTGAAAGTGATCTGGAAGCGGCCAGAGCAAGAGAGAAGTGTCCGGCTACTTATGAACTGATTCAGCGCATGAATCAACTCGACCTGTACCTCCCCGGTTGGAAAGCGGAGTATGAGGAGCTGATGAATCAGGCAGAATGGCTGCATGTCCGTCTGGAACAGCTCTCGGTAATACTCAGTCGGGATCGGTCGGTGAAACGGAGACTCATGGCGGAATCAAATGCCTTGGAAAGCTCCCGGAAAACTCTTCGATGGAGACGGGAATGCAGAATGCTGGACGAACTGTTGGAGGAGTTTCCCGGAAAATTCGTATCCGGAATGAAGAAAACCTACTGGGTCAATTACTTTAACGCAAAGAAAAAGAATGAGCAGTGGAAGTACGAGCATAATCCTGATGAAGAATTCGTATGCAATCTGTCGAATTTGGGATTGCCCGAAAGCCAGCTCACCGGGACCGATTTGCTGAGTTTCAGATTGGAATTGCCGAAAAGACAGATCACTACCGATTGGTTGAGCGTCAGTCCCTCATGGACCTCATGCTTTATCGTAGCGGGATCAAAGCTGGTTTATCTTGATTCGGAGGAATGCGTTTCTCTCATGGAGGACGCGGGCTTCAAGGACGGCTCACTTCATCTGAAGGGCGAAGTATTATGGGACACGGGAACGAGACTTCTGACGCTGGCAGACACTAAGAACGATCGTGTACGCAAGCTGCTGTGCATCTGTGAAAACGGGTGGAAAGTCACAGAAGTCTCTCCTCCTCCGTTCGAAACTTACTAAATCTCAGCAGAATCCGAACACAGTACAAATAGAAAGAATTTGTCACAAGCATCCTTCCTAAGCAGACATACCGATTTGTGTCCCCGAAGGCGGAAGCATCCACCTTCGGGGATTATTTCTGAAAACCGAAAAGGAGAAATATTACATTGAACCTGGCAATTTCCGTAGACCAAAATCAACTGAGAACAGTCCTGCTCAATGTCGCCACGGTCCGCCCCGTGTTCATCTGGGGCGCGCCGGGGATCGGCAAATCCGCCATCGTGGAACAGTTTGCCGAGGATGTGGGCCTGGATTGCGTTTCTTTGCTGGGGAGCCAACTGGCCCCCGAAGACATCATCGGTGTACCCCAGATCGTGGCCGGTAAGAGCGTTTTCTGCCCGCCCCGAATGATTGCCCAAGACCAGCCCTACTGCCTGTTCCTGGACGAGCTGAACGCCTGCTCCCAGGAAGTGCAGAAAGCGTTTTATTCGCTGATCCTGGAGCGCCGCATCGGTGAATACCGGCTCCCCGCAGGATCCATTGTGATCGGTGCGGGCAACCGT
>Ga0310786_10010758_pt1 | contig 11469 bp, 9 predicted proteins | sample AusTroGonzalo_MG_FD_203881 | JGI IMG/M metagenome (GOLD analysis project Ga0310786, IMG submission 203881) | Bovine rumen microbial communities from tropical cattle in Woodstock, Queensland, Australia - Gonzalo_03 (v2) (version 2) | ecosystem: Host-associated > Mammals > Digestive system >... | reverse complement strand
ACTTAATAAGGTTAACACCACCATCATGGCAGTTGGCAAGAAAGAAAGCGAAGAGATTTGCAATTTCTGGTCAGACTATCAAGACTTATTCGAAGCAGCCATTAATGAGAAGAATAGACATGATGATGATGATTGCGGGGATGATAGCACAAACAATGCCGCCAAGCGTACTCTGTATGAATATCATGGACAACCATTCACCATGAGCCGCCTTGTTGAAGCTATTATCCTTGACCATCTGCCGCAATACTCAACCAGCGAGATCAATCAGCTTTTTAAGAGTATAGTAAGTTGCGGCATCATATCAAAGGATGCTAAATCTTCTTATTTTGAGAGGGTTGAAGAAATCAGGACTAGAGATCTTGACACGATTTGTGTCTTTAAGCAATGGACAGAACAAGGACCATATAAATTCTGTGACTTTTGCGAAAAGGTTAAAGAATTAGGATGGTATGAGATGACAGAATATAAGAAGCCGCGTCTCTCTCCCGAGGATTCTCTGATGCTTGTAGAATTCTACACGAGGAATGAGAGACTATTAACAACGGCTATGGAAATTGTGCGTCGTGCAAACAAAGGCAATATCAGTTCTGGTGTTGAAGCCTTGATGAAGCGTACAAAGAGCCATCGTGACCGCTCCACCTATTCCATCACTCTTTATGTAGACAACTCGACGAAGCGTGGGCTTTCTTGGGGGCGTTTGGTTCTGACCATGCTTCAGGATTATGTATCGGAAGTTCCATCTACGGCAGACGAGCTGACCAAGCTTTTCGATCTGCCCAAGGACGGCTTAAAAAAGCTTGACTCCAAAAAGACGGTCTATTCCGGTTACTTTGATTGTGATTTGGATATTCTCCATCTTGCCGATGGCACCAAGTGCCTTGTAAAAAAAGGATGGAGCAGCGGGAACTTGAAAAAAGTCATTGAAGCAGCCAAAAAGCGGCAGTATCAGATAGAAAAGGATGTAAAATAGTTGTCCAGAACGTCTTCTGAACAGCTGCGATTAATGATTAAATATGGACAGATTAGAGTGACAGACTGATACTCATTTAAAAAAGTTGTTCATAATTTTGAATATTTTCGCGAAAGTTTCTATATTATGCTTGTAAACATTAAAATTCAAAATTATGAGCACAACAATTCGCACCAGTTCAAAAAACTATTTCAACAAGATCCAAAAGTACCTCCACAACAAAAGGGTATTCTTTACCTCATCAATTGATCTTGGGGTCTATACCCTCACCATCTTCGACCTCGACAGTTTTGGGACTAATGTCCTCCTCAATAAAATGACCAAACACTTCCACCTCACCAAGCAGTTGGAGCCTTTGGCTCTTGCTGCCTAACCCATGAAACTAAAATTTGAATTTTTCATCCCACATGTCTATATTGGTATTGTAACAAACAAAAAGTAAATAATTATGGACAACAAAGAATTAGAAGAGTATTTAATTGAGATTAATAAGACACCATTGCTCAGTATCGAAGAGGAAATTGAGTTGTCAAAGGCTGTACAGCAGAAGGGTGCAGACTGCGACGAGCTGAAGAAGTTGATAAAGTACAACGAACGGTTCGTTGTGAGTGTTGCCAGACTGTATCAGAACAAAGGCCTTTCGCTTGAAGAGTTACTCAAGGCTGGTCGCGAAGGTCTGGCGAAAGCCGCCTTGAAATATGATGCTAGTCGTGGTTTTAGTTTTATTGCTTTTGCCGTGTGGTGGATTCGTAGAGAGATTCTTATTGCCATTGGGAGTCCTGATGTCGATGTCACCAATCCCATTCAAAACCCTGCAATTCTTCAAGAACTCTGTAATAATGGGAGTAAGAGTGCAGCTTTGAAACTTGGTCAGATGTATGATAAAGGTGACGAGAAGAACGGTATCTTCCGACATCCGCTGAAAGCCAGAGAGTATTTTAAACTGGCTGGCAAGAAATACAAATATGAGCCAGAAGAGGAAGATCCGCACGAAGCAGACTATTTCCTGAAAGGCTCTGCTCAGGAACTTGCCGCTGTTAAAACCCTCGTCGAAGAGTTGACTCAAAAATATGGTGATGCCTGTAATGAGTTTGGTCTCTACATTCCAATGAACATCCTGATGAAGACGCTCGTTGGCTCACGTTACTATGACGGCAATCTGCTCTCGATGAACACTGACGATCCTGAGTGTATCGTCCTTCATGCCGAAGCTAACAGAATGGAGCCCTTGCTCTATGCCCTGCGACAGTCTTTTCCTAATCTCGAAATAGAGATGAAAGAAACAGAGTGGTAGAAAAATATAAGAACCAGTCGTGGATAGCTTCTCTCGAAGCCGGAGGCTGGCCGGCATCCTTCTAATCCTGTAGTATAAAGGTCTTGGGGTGCTGTCTTTGAATACATAAACAATATGGCAAATCAAGTAAGAGTCGGAAGTAACAAACAAAAATAGAATGAATATGGATAATAAGGAATTAGAATTAGCTTATGACTTGTTGACTGCTGAAGAGGAGTCTAAACTAACCAAGGCTGTGCAGGACAAGGGAACTGACTGCGACGAGATGAAGAAATTGTGCGAGGTCTATGGTAATTTTGTGGCCAGCGTCGCCAAGGAGTATTTGAACAATGGTCTTTCGCTCGACGAACTCGTGGAGGCTGGAAAGATTGGATTGGGAAAGGGGGCTATGAAATACGATCATTCTCGTGGCTTCAGATTTATCTCCTACGCCGTCTGGTGGATCCGCGAGTCTATTTTGTATGCTATAGCTGATAAGAAGTAGCCAAATAGAAGAACCTTCTGAAGGAATAATTCAAAAAAGTCTCGCGCTTTTTTGATTTTTTTTTGCTTTGTTCCTATATTAAGGATGTAATTCACCAAACAAAATTAATATATGGAAAAAAAGATTCAAGTAAAAAGTAAAAAAAAGGAGATAACACTATTGCAGGCAATAGAGCGGGTGGTGGAATTGTCTGAGGATTCCAAGATGAGTCCAGAGTTTATGAAGAAGGCCAAGGCAGAGATTCAACTGCTGGCCAAGAGTTTTGGCATCACGGAGAGGCAGGCGGTGCTTTTCTGCGTCTGTATGGAAAAGGGACCACATAGGGTGGACTATCGTGACATCGCCGACCACCTTGATATGAATAAGATCAGCGTGCTGAGCTATGCCAGCGACATCGATGCACTGGTACGTCGCAGACTGTTGAAGTTTCGGGATGTCAAGGACGAGGACGATTTTGACATCCCCACCGTCGTCATCCGCTGCCTGAAACATGGTGAGGTGTATGAGTTGCCACAACATAAAGGTCTGGATTGTGCAGAGATGTTTGAACTGTTGAACCTGTGGTTTGAGGATTTGAATGATGACGCCATCTCGTGTAACGAACTCTGCGAAGAACTGCAAACGCTCTTTAAGGATAATCCGCAGGTGGGCTTCGTACAGCATCTGAAGGAATACGGTCTGAGTCCCAACGATCAGATGATGACGACTCTCTTTTGCCATCGGCTGGTGAATCATGACGATGATGACATCCGTTTTGGCGACATCGAGGATCTGTTTGACGGTATAGGAAGTTTCAACAGGGCAAAGGGTGAACTACGGAATGGCGAGCACAAACTGCAAAAGGAAAAGATCATAGAGCACCGGTGCGTGGATGGTCTTGCGGATGTGACCAAATACAAACTGACGGAGAGCGCCAAGCGTGCGCTGTTGGCAGAGATGAAGATCAATGAGGCTGAGGAGAAGCTGGCGGATATGCTGGATTCAAGTAAGCTGACGGAGAAGAAACTCTATTTCCCAAAGGATATCCAGCGACAGTTGGAGGATCTGGAATCATTTTTGCAGCCAGATAACTTCCAGAAGGTTCAGAACCGTATGAAGGAGAAGGGTTTCAGATATGGGTTCGCCTGTCTGTTCTATGGCAGTCCTGGTACTGGTAAGACGGAAACGGTCTATCAGTTGGCTCGTCAGACGGGAAGGAATATCATGGTGGTGGATGTGCCTCAGTTGAAGAGTATGTGGGTAGGTCAGAGCGAGAAGAACGTGAAGGGGCTCTTTGACCGCTATCGTGAACAGGTGAAGCGCGCCAAGTTGACACCTATCTTATTATTTAATGAGGCTGATGCCATCATCGGCAAGCGGAAGAGTGGGGCGGAGAATGCCGTAGATAAGATGGAGAACTCGCTGCAGAACATCATTCTGCAGGAGATGGAGACACTCGACGGCATCATGATCGCCACCACCAACCTGCAGGAGAATATGGATAAGGCCTTCGAGCGCCGATTCCTCTATAAGATCAAGTTCGATAAACCTACGGAGGAGGCTCGTGCCAGCATCTGGCGCTCGATGATTCCTGATCTCAGCGAACTGGATGTGCATACGCTGGCCTCGAAGTATGACTTCAGCGGTGGTCAGATAGAGAACATCGCACGTCACTATGCCATCGACAACATCCTGCATGGTCAGAGTGAGGATGTGCTCTCCTTGCTCATCCGCCATTGCGACAATGAGCGATTGGACAACAAGGATCAGAAAAGGATTGGTTTTTGATGTAAAAAGGCCATACGCCAGTCGTACAGCTTGGTATGTTTATAACGGATCTACGTCGAAGTAGATCTGGAGGGAGGCGTAGCGCTTGTCTTGTAGCATCTGCTGCTGGGCAAGCGTTAAGTATTTGCGGACGGTGGGTAGGTCGAGGCCTGGCTCGATCTTGAGGAGGAGTTTGCGGATGGCAAGCGACTTGACCTTGGCAACAGCGGGACGGTCTGGGCCGAGGACACGGGCACCGAACCACTGACGCAGACGGCTACCGAGTTCAAGGCCGGCAGTGTCGACGAGGTTGTCGCTACGATGCTTGAGGTAGACATAGACGAGACGGGTGAAGGGGGGATAGCGGAACTGTCGGCGCTCAGCCATGATGCTACGGAAGAAAGCATTATAATCATTGCCGACAATCTGACGGATGACAGGGAGGTCTGGACTCTTCGTCTGGAGGATAACCAGTCCGCGACGGCCTTTACGACCCGCACGACCACTGACCTGCGACATCATCATGAAGGCATGCTCATAGGCGCGGAAATCAGGGTAGTTAAGCATCGTATCAGCATTGAGGATTCCGACGACGGAGACGCGATCGAAGTCGAGGCCTTTAGAGATCATCTGCGTGCCGATAAGGATATTGGTACGACCTGCGGAGAAATCGTTGATGATACGTTCGTAGGCCTGACGGGTGCGGGTGGTGTCGAGGTCCATGCGGGCGATGCGGGCCTCGGGGAAGAGGGTGCGCACCTCGTCCTCAATCTTCTCCGTGCCGTAGCCCCGAGACTGGAGTTCATGGCTACCACAGGCAGGACACTCCGACGGCACCTGGTATGTATAGCCACAGTAGTGGCATGAGAGCTGGTGGAGGTTGCGATGGAGGGTGAGCGAGACGTCGCAATGCTGGCAATGAGGCACCCAACCACACTGTTTGCACTCGATCATCGGGGCATAGCCTCGGCGGTTCTGGAAGAGGATAGCCTGTTCGCCACGTTCCAGGGCCTCGCGTACCTTTAATAACAATATGGGCGAGAAGGGCCCGCTCATCATCTTACGATGTTGCAAGTCCTTAATGTCGACAACCTGTATCTCCGGCAGTTCGATGCCTTTGTAGCGTTCGAAGAGTTGGACAAGGCCGTACTTCCCCGTCTGAGCATTCTGCCAGGTCTCAGCGCAAGGCGTTGCCGTTCCAAGAAGTACTTTACAGCCAACAGAGTAATCATCATTTCTCATTCCACATTCCTCATTCCTCATATTTGCAAGCATGATAGCAGCGTTTCGGGCGTGATAGCGAGGCATGGGATCCTGCTGTTTGTAGGAGGTCTCGTGCTCCTCGTCGACGATGACGAGGCCGAGGCGCTGGAAAGGCAGGAAGACGGCACTGCGGGCTCCGAGGATAACGTCGTAGGGATCAGCGGAGAGTTGTTTCTGCCATATCTCTACACGCTCAGCATCGCTATATTTAGAGTGGTAGATGCCCAAGCGACGGCCAAAGACACGTTGCAGGCGTTCCATCATCTGCACGGTAAGGGCAATCTCTGGCAGGAGGTAGAGCACTTGCTGATGACGGTCAAGGGCCTGCTGGATAAGATGGATGTATATCTCCGTCTTACCACTGGAGGTAACACCATGAAGCAGGGTGACATTCTTTTTGAGGAAAGAGAACTGTATCTTGTTGTAGGCCTCCTGTTGGGCAGGACTAAGGGGTTTGATGTTCTCGGGATGGGGCTCGCCACCATGGTTCAGGCGTCCCACTTCCTGTTCGTAGGTTTCCAAGAGCCCACGCTTGACGAGGGCAGAAATCGTGGCGAGGGTGTGGCCCTGATTGAGCAACTCATCCTTCGTGATACAGGGGGACGGTTCTTTTGTTACATCTTCATGCGATGTAACAAAAGAACCGTCCCCCTGTATCATTGTCAAGTCAAGAAAGTCGAGGAAGGCTTTCTGCTGGGAGGGGGCACGCTGGAGCATGTCGAGGGCGATGTGGAGAGCCTGCTCGGAACGGAATTTAGGGGTAAGACGGATGTATGTCTCGGTCTTCGGACGGTAGCCGTCTTCGGCCTTCAGTCCCGCTGGAAGGGCAGCTTTGTAAACCTCGCCAATGGGAGAGAGGTAATAGTCGGAGATCCAGTTCCAAAGTTTTAACTGGCTATCCAGTAAGATCGGAGAGGTATCAAGGACCTGGAGAACATCCTTGTAGTTTACAGTTGACGGTTCTTGCGTCCCTTTCGGTAGCAAGCGCCCCTTCGGGTCGAGCGGACAGTTGACAGATGATTTGCAGGCGACAATGCCGACATAAGTCTTGTTGCGTCCAAAGGGAACGAGGACACGACAGCCAACGACAACCTGCCGCTCCAACTCGGGCGGAACGGAATAGGTGAACACGCCGTCGAGGGGAAGCGGCAGGATGACGTCGATATACAATTTTCGATTTACGATTTAGAAATAGTAGGCGGCAGAGATCTGCCAGGCGTTGTTGTGGGTATCCACATCGTCCCAATTCTTGAACTCACCAGACTTGCCTGCTGCGAGGTTGTAGGTGAATCCCACTTCGAGATGCCCCATCAGAGTAAGACCAGCACCGAAGTTGATGCTCAGGTTGGCATCCTTCAGACGATACTCGCCAAACTCGGTCTTAAAGACCTTGTCGGCCACGGGGAAGCCGAACTGAGGGCCTGCTGCGAGATAGAGACCTGCCATGCTGCCGAGGCCGATGTTGTAACGCAGGTTGAGAGGCACCTGAAGTGACTTCTGCTTGATCGTCTCTTGGTCATTGCCTCCTACATAATAGCCTGTAGAAGAAGAGCCTTGGGACGCGTCAATAACCGCAGCAGCACTGCGCTCATCGTAGAGGACAGCGATGTCTGCTCCGAAGCCTGCGGGCAGCGAGAGCTTAATAGATGGACCAATGAAGAAGCCAGCCTTGTTATCAGAAGCGAAGACATCCTTACTGAATGACATCTTGGTGATGTTAAGACCACCCTTCACACCAAACTTAATACCTTGTGCTTGCACAGACACTGTCATGGCAACTAAACACACTACTAATGCAAAAAACTTTTTCATATTTTCATAATTTAGTGATGATTCTGCTGCAAAGATACGAAAAAAGAGCGAATCAACGCTCTTTTTTCATATCTTTTTTTATTTATGTGCTTGTTTAGTGTCTCTGACGACGGACGGAGACGCGGGCATTTCCACTGGAAGCAGCAGCAGGACTGCTCTTGGACTTCGACGACTTGGCTTGCTTCACACTGCTGTTCTTCGCCTTGACGGTCTTGTTCTTCGCCTTCTTGGCTGCCTTCACGTTCTGGGGATTGATATTAGCGAGACTGTCGAGAGAGTCTTTCTTCTCTGGGTCGCCAAAGATATTCTTACGGAAGGCCTCGAGTTCCTTTTCGATGCGTTTCTGCTCGGCAGAGAGTTTCGTGGTGTCACCGTCGCAGAGCTGCAGGAGCGTCTTGCCCTGGGCGTTGTTGGTCTTATAGATCTTACCACGATACATATTGAGCGTGAAGAAATCGTCCATCGTCATGGTAGCGGCGTTGTTGAGGTTCGACGTCATGACGGTCTGACGAGGCAGGTAGGGTTCCAGGTCGCTGTACTTCACCCAGAAGAGGGGGTACTGCGTGGCCTCACCACCAAAGTCATCGTCACGCGACATCACCGGGCAGAGAGCCACCACTTTCACATGGAAGGCCGCATTGGCCTGGTCGTAGTAGGCGCTTTCCTTGAGGTAGTATTTCGTTACCTCGGCAGAGGGGATGTCACTGTTATCGACCTTCAGCTTACCATCCTGTTCCTCATAGAAGATATGGCGGTCGTCGAGCAGAGTCTTCATCTGCACCTTCGTCTGATCATCGAACACGTCAGCACCATCGTTGGCGATGGAGTACTCATAGATGGGTATGTAGCCATTCTGTGCCAGTTTGAAGATATAGGTAAAGAGGTTCATCTGCTTTCCCTCGGGCATCACAGGATAATAAAGACCTGCATTCTCGTCTTTCGTCAGGTCGATCTCACGGTAGATGTCACGACGCCATACCACATCCTCTGGCATATCCACTGCCGTGGGGAAAGATATCTGAGCACGGATGGACATGGCCGACGAAGGGTTCTTTGCCTTCTTCTGCTGCTGTTCTACATTCTGCTGGCTCCGGCGCTGCTTGGGCTGAGCCATTGCCGCACCAGCCACCAGTGTTATCAGTACTATGAACAAAACTCTTTTCATATCATCTATAAACTATAAACATTCAACTATAAACTATCAACCCTACTTCACTATGACTTCCATCGGGTTCTGCAGGGTGCGCGTCAGGCCATCGGGGCCGACAACGGTCACACGGGAGATATAGAAGCGACGGTTACGTGTCAACTTACGGAAGGTTTCTTTCTGACGACCGGAGAACGAAGCACCATCGCTGACGATGGGCACAGCGTTACCCATGTTGTCGAAGAACACAGTCTCAAACGACTGTACCTTGAAGGCGATGTCGAGGATGCCGTCGTCGATGGCTGCACCAAGGGTATTGGCACTAACGAGCTGACCCTTCACCAGGCCACCACCCTTGAAACGGGTAGGATTGCCATGTTCGTCGTTCATCGTAATATAAGGTGTTGGATCGGGCAGACGGCGCACACGGAAAGTGAACTGTCCCATCTGTTGCGTACGACCCGTGTTCGTAGAGATAACGGTGATCGTTGCGTTCTCACCAATCTTCGACGGACGGGCGATATACTTACCAGGTCCTACAGCCTGCAGGGTACCATTGGTCATCGTAGCCTGCACCTTACTCAGAGGCACACCAGGCACACTGACACTGATGGGGTTGTTATAGCCAGCGTAGAGCATGTTCATGAGGTCGGCACTGACGGTGGCGCTGGGATCGACGACGGTGTACTTCTGCGAGAAGTCACGACGCACCTTCTCACCATTACCATTGACGGTCTCGAGATAGCCTGCGAGAGTGAAATCGCCAGTCGTGCCACAGATACGCTCATAGAGATTGTCCTGAAGCGTCACCTTCTGATTACCTATATAGATATCGGGCACCTGGGTGGTGTCGACAGCTGCCATCACGATATGGGCAGAGAACTTGTCGCCACGAACGATCGTCTGCGAGTTAGGAATGACAAAGGCCTCGAGGGCATTCACACGGATATCCTTTACATCGATGTTCTGCACAAGGGTATGAAGCACCTCACCCTCGGCATAACGCACATCGTTCTGAAGTTTGGAGAGCAGGGTGACGGCAGCTGCGGCGGGCATAGACTCAAACATATACTCCTGCCAGTTCTTACCCATGGCGGAGATGTCGGAGGGGATATCGGTAGAGAGATTGGAGGCAATCATCTTCTTCTGACGGTAGGTGCCCACCATGGCCACCATCTGACGACGATAGGCCACCACGGCATCGTGCAGTTCTTTACCTCGTCCACGACCTGGTGCCAGCATCACCTGATTAGCAGCCTCCATATCCTCCTTGTTACGGATATTTTGCACATCACCGTCCTTGCCGTCGGCCTCGATGACAATCGCCTCTTTCAAATCGCCAATCAGATTGTAGATAGAGTCACTCATCTTCTTCACCATCTGGGCCTTGTCGTACCACTCCTTCGTCTTCTGGGGGTTTGCCTTCATCTGCACGGCAAACTCATCATACAGCGCCAGATTCTCCAATGTTGAGTTCTGGGTGGTGCGGTTCAGACTCTTCTCGACGATGGAGAAGCCGTTGAGCACCTCGTTGGAGACATTCAGTGCAAGCATGGCCATCAAGACGACATACATCAGATTGATCATCTTCTGGCGCGGAGAGACGGGTCGTTTTCTTATTGCCATCGTAGCTTATCCTAAGGGGGCGGCAGCCTTCATGTTGACGGTCATCGCCTCGATCATACGGGTATATATCTGATTGAGCTCTGCTATCTGCTCGGCCATACGACGTGTCTGGGCGTTGATATCATCGATGGTACTGATCTGTGAGCTGGCACTCTTCAACTGCAGCTCGTAGACCTTGGTGATACCAGTCAGCGTACGGTTCAGGTTCTCCATCTCCTCGGAGTCGCGTGCCAGACGTTCACTCTGCTCTGACACCTTCGACAGCATCTCCGTGAGACGCTTCAGCTCGTCGACATAGTTGGCAGTAGCCTCTTCAAGTTCCGGATTCACCTGAGGAATACCTGTAATACCAGAGACACCAGCGATGCCGGAGACGGTAGCCACAGATGACGATACGGCAGCAATGGCTTCGGTATCGACAGCTGTGCCAGAGGGTACGGATTCGCCGCTGTCTCCAGAAAATCCACTATCTCCAGATACTCCTGCATTTCCAGATGATCCTACGCCACCACCGATGATGATGGTGCCACCATTGCCGCCAATGACGGTGGCAGAGGCCGTGGAGCCCTCTACGACATCGTCGCTTGTAACCATGTGAGTATCCAACTCCATGCCATCGGTCGTCTTGTCAAACGGACGGTCGAAGGCAGAGATGAAGAACACGAACACCTCCGTTCCCATACCTAAGAACAGGAAGAAGTTGGCTCCTGGCAGGTGGGTCAGCTTGAAGAGCGTTCCTAAGATCACGATAGAGGCACCCCAGCTATAGGCATAGTTGAGGAACGTCTGTCCTGGCACACTGTCCATCCACTTCTGCAGGCGGTAGACAAAGTTGAATTTGCTGTATGTTGTCATTGGCTATAAACTATAAACTGAAAACTATAAACAAAAGATTACTTCTTAGAGTCCTTGGCCTTGTCGCTGGTGCTGTTGGCAAGGCTGCGCACACAACGGAAGCCGATGTACGAGCGGGGCTGGTTCTGATATTCCGACGAGCGCCAGGCAGAGCGGATATACGACTCAGGATCCTTCCACGAGCCACCACGCACACTCTTCTTCTTCAGACGGTAGGGATCCTCCTTGGCAGCGTTGTAACGCAACTGCGGATTGATATCGTTCATCGC
>Ga0310786_10010756_pt1 | contig 11469 bp, 10 predicted proteins | sample AusTroGonzalo_MG_FD_203881 | JGI IMG/M metagenome (GOLD analysis project Ga0310786, IMG submission 203881) | Bovine rumen microbial communities from tropical cattle in Woodstock, Queensland, Australia - Gonzalo_03 (v2) (version 2) | ecosystem: Host-associated > Mammals > Digestive system >... | reverse complement strand
CAGCTGTTCCTTGGTGGCCTTCTTTCTGAGTTTGACGAATACCGCGGCGGTATGGCCGTAAAGGACCGGGACACGTATGCACTGGCTGGTGATCTTAGGCGTGGTCGCAGGAACGATCTCCCCGTTCTCGACCTTTCCCCAGATGCGCAGAGGCTCCCTCTCGCTCTTGTCCTCCTCTCCAGAGATATACGGGATCACATTGCCCACCATCTCCGGCCAGGTGTCGAAGTTCTTTCCCGCACCGGATATGGCCTGGTAGGTGGTGACGATGACCTCATAGGGCTCGAACTCCTTCCATGCCTCAAGAACGGGGGTGTAGCTCTGGATGGAGCAGTTGGGCTTCACCGCTATGAATCCCCTCTTGGTACCCAGGCGCTTCTTCTGCGCTTCGATGACCTCCATGTGCTGGGGATTGATCTCCGGCAGGATCATCGGGACATCAGGGGTCCATCTGTGAGCGCTGTTGTTCGACACTACTGGGACTTCGTGTTTGGCGTACTCCTCTTCGACTCTCCTGATCTCGTCCTTGGGCATGTTAACGGCACAGAAGACGAAATCCACCTTGCTGCAGATGTCGTCGACATCGGCCATGTTCTGCACGATCATGTCCTTGTACTTCTCCGGCAGGGGAGTCTCGATACTCCAGCGGCCTCCGAGGGCCTGTTCGTACGTCTTTCCCGCCGAGCGTTCGCTGGCGGCCATGACCACGATCTCGTACCAGGGGTGGTCGGCCATGAGGGACACGAACCTCTGCCCCACCATACCGGTCGCACCCAGTATTCCTACCTTGAGTTTCTCTGACATGATGATAATGCCCCGTATGATATTAGCATCTGGTGTAGTATGAACAGGATATAATTCTTTGGCGGAGAAAAATGGCTAGCGGACCGTATTTCTCAGCGGAGACCGGACATGTACGTCAGTTCCGGGCAGGGGTCACTGGCTCTCGGCCGGTTCATCGTCCTTGATATCCGGGAGCAGTCCCTTGCGGCCGGACTTGATCTTCCAGAGCTGATGCAGGGTTATGGCCACCAGTATCACTGCGAAGACGGCAAAGTGCAGGATGGCATCTATTCCGTTCGGCATTATGAGGATAATGAGAATGTCCACGCCTCCCGCCACTATGATCGGGTTCATGACCTCGTAATACCTGACCTTGTCAGGATCCTTAGCCGTGTTCGATTCCTTCTGCTTTCCGACCGCGAGGATGTAGGTCACGGTACGGATGTTGCGGGTGAGCCCGATGCAGGGGGTCAGCAGAGCGAAGAAGTTGGCCACCAGGATGACCAATCTCCATTCGGTGTTGTCGAAGAATGTGAATCTCGCTGTCGCCCATTCGCTGACCGGACCATAGATCTCTATGAACACGATCTCGATGATTATCACCAGGAACAGGCAGAAGTACACCGTGGACAACCCTCTGGTGAACACGCCTCTTGTCCTCGATGACACGGCTCCCAGATCGCTGTATATGCCGTTCCTTCCTTCGGAGACCTTTGCGAAGAATCTCTTCAGGAATCCTGGACATTTCGCCATCATTCCGTCAAACGCCCTGTCCGAGTATTTGGATAGCAGGGGCAGAGCCAGCATCGAGATCAGGGATGCCCCTATCACAGAGGAGTAGAACGCTTCATCTACGACCCCGCAGTCCAGGGCCTCCTTGGCGATGATGAACGCGAACTCACCGATGGCGCATAGCGACACTGCTGCGAGGAAACCGGTGCGGCTGTCACCGTTGCCGACCCACCATCCGAAGTAGACCGTCACGATCTTGCAGATGACGAATGTAGCGAATATTACCAAAATGGGTATGATGTTGGCGACCAGGGATCCGATGGCCACCTCCATTCCGACAGATATGAAGAACATGGCCATGAACACGCTTTTCAGCGGTTCTACGAAGTGTTCGACCGCATGGTGCGGCCTGGACATCCCTACGAACACTCCTGCCAGGAATGCCCCTATAGCGACGGACAGCCCCATGCCGCTGGCGGCCCATGCCAGAGTGAATGCGGCCCCTATGCACAGGAGAGAGATCAGTTCGTCGTTTGCCTTCTTGTAGAAGTAATCTATCACGCGTGGCACGACGTAAAGACCCACGGTGAAGCATGCCACCATGAATATCGCTATCTTGATTATCAGTACAGTCAGCTCATCCATGCTCATCTCGCTCCCGTTGAGCATGGGGGTGAGCATGGACAGCATGATGACCTGGCCGATATCTTCCATTATGACAACGAGTACCAGAGTCTCGATATCCTCCGTCTTCAGCTTTCCCTGGGACTTCAGAACGGCCATGACGACGGCGGTACTCGAACCGGATATTATGCATCCCAATGCAAGGCTCTGGAGCGAATTGTAGCCGAGGATCGTCCCGGCCACCATTCCTCCTACTACCATCAGGGGTAACTGAATCGCCGCCACTACCACTGCGAATCTGCCTTGGGATTTCAGTTTGCGGACGTCGATCTCCATACCTATGGAGAACATCAGAAGAATCAAACCCAGATTGGAGAAGACCTCGATCACCGTATGGGCGTCCGCGCTCAGAGTCATGGTGTTGGCAATGATTATTCCAGCCACCAGGAATCCGATCAATGACGGTATCTTCAGTTTACCCAGCACTATCGAGCAGAATGCGGATAGCAGGACCAGCACAGCCATCAGTGATATCAGGGCGACTTCTTCCATGGTTTATTCATCCGTGAGGATGAGGTTCGTATTAAGGGGTCTGTTAAATATTTAACTCCGTGAACTAGAGCCTCATTTTCAGGTGAGCAGTTTTGTCCATGCTGGTACATACTATTTTTTGACTAATTTACGTGCATTTTTAACGAAAAACGTATATATAAAGTTCGTATTTTCTTTTAATATGTCATTCTTTAGTGAGACAAAGAACGCTGGATTGGCATTCATGATTGTCGGTATCCTCAGCATCCTCGGAGGTATCATTGCAGTGATCCTCGGAGCCATGGGATACAAGGTTGACGACGCAACAGTCTTCACCATCGGTGGAGCTGTGACGGCAATCGGTACAATCATCTACGGAGTGCTTTATTTCGGCTACGGACAGAAAGTAAGGAGCGGAGCAATCTCTGCCAAGATCGAGATTCTTGCAATGTTTGTTGCACTTGTTGGAGTCGGAACAATCATCACCGGTATCTTCAGTGCTATCGGAGCAGCTGTCGATGGAACAGACCTCGGAGCTGTTATCGTCAGCGTCATCATCTCGATCATACTCGGACTTATCATTCTCTTCATCTCTAAGAAGATCAACGATGGAAAGCAGACCACCGGCGACAAGATCATCTGGATTCTCCTCCTGATCATCTTCGCAATCTGCATCATCTTGGCAATCCTCGAGATCATCACCATCATCGGTATCATCACCGGAATCTGCCACCTGATCATCTACGTCTTCATGATGATTCTCCTTCTTGACAACGAAGTCAAGAGCGCAATGGGAATGTGAGTTTGACAATCCACCAAACCCTTTACTAAACCCTTTACTTCTTGTGTTTTATTTGCGGCCGATCGTATTTTCGCTCGCATATCTGCTGTGCTGGCCGATCGTATTGTGCAAAACTGTTCGGTCACCTCGTTGTTACGTTCTTAAAGAAGGCCTGAACATCATGTTCCCGTGACTGGAAATACGGATGTCCGGCTGATGATGATCAGAGCATTGGTGGAACTGGACCGCAGTTTCGGAAGGTTGGATTCGGGCAGGGTGATCTCTGGCAACAAGGTCCCGTCGTACAAGGACGTGGTCACCAAGGAGGATCCCCTGAGGCTCACGCAGAGGGTGATGGTAGCCCCCATGATGGTGTATCTTGGATATTCCTCGGTATTCTCCGGTGATGTGTTCAACGGGAAGATCCCGGGGCTGTCCCTTGCCACGGTCACCATGAACTCTATGATGTCATCGGCCGCCTCGAGGGTGCTCTGCGCCATGAATGCCGACGAGGCTCCCAAAGGGATAGCCACAGACGGCTTCCGGTGGGCCTTGGCGGTCCGCAAAGGGGATATGAACCGCATATGCGCCATGGTCGATCTGAGGCCCTATTACGTCGAGATATTGGACCGTGACAGGTTCCGCGCCGCAGTCCCTGAGGACGACGGGGCGTTGGAAGATTTCATACATATCTTCAACAACGGGCGCTAACCTTTATCATAGGGATGCATTTGTAAGTGTATGGTGGTCAGCGCGAAGCTCCAATTGGCCGTTCTAGCAGTGGTCATAGTGGTAGTCGTAGGCGCTGTTACCGTTCTGCCTGAATTGGGAAAGAGCTTGTCCGGTGATCCTGACCAGCCTCCGGCCCCTGCGCCGACGCCCGATCCCACACCCACTCCCGATCCCGAGCCCGATCCCACACCCACTCCCGATCCGCAGGTCCCTGAGTATCCCGAGGGCATAGCCTTCGACGCTTCGACAGGTGCGCTGATTGCGGATGCGGAGATAGATTGGGTGATCGAGGATCAATTGTACAAGCACATAGACAAGGTCAAGGAGAAGAAGACCGGTACGAAAGTGGTCCTGCCGAGCGGATATTACAAGGTCACCGCCAAAGGGGAGACCTTCGACGTCATAGTCGACGGGACAGTATCCAAGTCCGCCGGATGGAACTATCATTACAACGGACAGGTGTTCTCCATATCCGTCACCTACGAAATCGATATCCGCGAATTGGCGGAGATAATGATGGACAACCGCGAATGGAACAACCAAAGGCTCGAGAAGAAGAGTTTCAAGCTGTACGAACTGCCTGACAAGGTCTATGTGGGCGACACCGTCATGAAACTGGAGAAGGAAATGGAACGTATATTCGTCGACGAATTGGAAGGCTCGCTCGACGACAGGCAGGCTCTGGCGGATTTCCTCGTATCATTCGCACAGCTGGGAATAGAGTATCCCCATGCCTCGTACACTTGGGTGGACGAGAAGGGAAAGCCCGTCTACGAGGTGATCAACGGCAAATCCGTGCCCAAGAAATCCACGGATTACGAGGTATGGGGCTGCGTGGAATACTGGGCCAACTCTTTGGAAACGATGTTCTTCGGCACGGGAGACTGTGAGGATTCCTCCGCGGTCGCATGTTCGATCCTTTCCGCAGCAGGTTTCCGTACGGCCATGGCGGGTCTGTACGGGCATGTTAACGCAGGTGTCGCTCTGGACGATTTCCAGGTACGCGATCTCAACGACTATGATTTCCTGTCCGTCCGTAATTCCATGAAAGAGGGGTACGGTCCCGCCGTCAGGAGTTCCGATCCCACAATATACTACGGCGTGGAGACAATCAGCGGGCAGGCGCCCGTCGGTTATATGATATCGAAGTACGTCGACAGCGTCACCGAAGAAGGCTCGACTTACGTGGATCTGGATTACGTGCAGTGGTTCTCGGGATTCTATCCCGTTCAGGGCGATGTGGACGGAATCCATTCATCGTCAAAGGTCTGAGCGTCGGAAAGTATCAGCCCCTCCCCTACATCAAGCACCATGAGGTCGTGTCCGGCTATCGTCCTGATCCCGGTGGCGTCCTGCGCCATACGCGCTTCCTTGTCCGGACTCCTGCGGATTATCACCACGCCCAGGTGTATGAAGATCGCCAGCTCCGGTTTCACGATATCTATGAATTTGATCGCATCGTCGGTGCACAGGTGCCATTTGATGCGGTTGCCCATGGGGGTGGTCACGGGTAGAATCAGCACGCGGGATCCGATGTACTGTTTGGCGATATCCTCTGTGAACTCGGTATCGCTGACGTACGAGACGAGTCCGTGCTCCGTATGGAAGACGAATCCGACGTTGGTAGGGTCGCTGTGCTTCGCTTCCTTGATATCGATCCTGAGGCCGTCAACATCGAGCGTGTCTCCCGGAGCGAATACCGTGCATCCTTGGACGATCCTCATGTGATAGGGGGAGATACATGGCCCAAGTCCATCGGCCCCTTCTAGGACGGTCTTTGACCCGTATATGTGCCCTTTTTTCTCCCACCCGCCGCGGGACATTCCCTCGGCTACCGATTCCGCGTCGGAATAGTGGTCGGGATGGGAATGGGAGATTATCAGGGAGTTCGTGCTGCAGACATCGTAGTGGATCCTGTGCATCTGCGTGAGAGCGCCCGGTCCGGGGTCAACGTTCAGGTTCCCGCCGTCATGCTGTATGAGCATCCCGCCAGTGGATCTGACCTGATACATGGTGGTATGTCTGCCGCCACCCGTGCCCAGGAATGTTATGCGGAATGTCATGGCCGAGGAGAAGGAGTACGACAATATGATTCTGACGGCCAGGTTTATATCGCTATTTCTGGATTAGCGGTGCATGATAACAGCGATCCGCAACGGATGGATAGTGACCCAGGACGCATCCAGGAGGATAGTCCGCGGGGACGTGGTGATCGACGGCGAGAAGATAGTATCCGTCGGCCCTGAGTACAACGGTACCGCCGACAGGGAGATCGACGCATCAGGCGACATAGTGATGCCCGGAATGATCAACACCCACACCCATGTTGCGATGTCTGTGATGAAGGGAGTGGTGGACGACCTGACGTTCCCCGACTTCCTCGATAAGGTTTTCAAGATCGATTCCGACAGGACCGATGAGGATCTGGACATCGGGACGAAGATCGGCTGCATGGAGATGATCCGCAGCGGTACGACCACCTTCATGGACCTGTATTACTCGGAGGATGTGATCGCCAGGGCGACCCAGCAGGCCGGGATAAGAGGAGTGCTGTGCTGGTGCTGTCTGGACGAGGACAAGACCACCCAGAAGGGAAACCCTGTGCAGAACTGCAAGAATTTCCACTCCAAGTTCAAGGACGAGAGGAAGATCGTTCCAGGAGTAGGGTTGCAGGGAGTCTACGTCTGCAACGAGGAGACCTGCGTAAGCGCAGCCCAGTTCGCGGAGGAAGTGGACGCACCGCTCAATTTCCACCTGTCGGAGACGAGAGGGGAGGTCGCGGACCACAAGAGGAAGACCGGCATGAGGCCGGCCGAGTGGCTGTCGGAGATAGGTGCGCTGAACTCCCATATGGTCGCGGCACATTCCGCATGGCTGACCAAGAGGGAGGTCATGCTCATGGGAAAGGCGGGCATGTCCGTGTCGTCATGCCCGGTATCCAACATGAAGCTGGCAACGGGAGGCGTCGCCCCAGTTCCGGAGTTCATGGAGGCTGGCGTGAATGTCTCGTTCGGTACGGACGGCAACACGACCAACAACACCCTCGACATGTTCGCGGAGATGAAGACCCTGGGCCTGTTGCAGAAGTCCAGCAGATGGGATCCGGTGGTATGCGGTGCCCAGCAGCTCCTCGATTTCGCAACCATAAACGGAGCCAAGGCCGTAGGCATGGCGGATAAGATCGGTTCCATAGAGCCGGGGAAGTACGCAGACATCATCATACTGGACGGCAAGGCCCCCAATATGAGGCCTCTGCTTCCGGAGAACATGATAGCCAACATCGTGTACTCGGGCAACGGTCTGAACACGAAGACCGTGATGTGCCAGGGCGACATCGTCATGCAGGACGGCAACATCCTCACTCTGGATAAGGATAAGATCCTGGATCAGTCAGAGGACATCTGGAAGACGCTCTGTCTCAGGTGAAAAACATCGAACGGACGGTCAGGTCCTGGTGTCGCCGGTGTCTATGGACACCACGCTGCGGTCCGTGTCGTCCGTTCCGTCATCCTTCTGCATCTTGCGGCGGATAAGCGCCTTGAACTTCTCGGTATCAATGCTGTCGAAGAACGCATCCTCCTCGGTGGGAACGGGTTCCTCGTCGGCCTTGTTACGCAGTGCCTTCCTGTTGAGGAACAGCAGTACGCACAGCGCTATCAGCAGGACCAATATGTGAAGCCAGAAGTTGATTCCGTTCGGCACCAGGATCAGGATTATGATATCGATTATAAGTGCCAGTATGGAGTTGTTGGTACGCAGCGCGTTCTCCATGAGGTTGTTTCCGCTGCCGAAGGCCACCATCCTCTCCGCATTCTCCGTCACCATCTGGTTGATGAACTTGACGTTGCTGACCAGTTTGTACAGCGGGAGATAGATCGCCACAAGGTTCAACATGAGGATGATGGTGCCCCACATCTCCACGAATCCGCCGAAGTAGGTGACGGCCCATTCCACGAACACCTGCGAGATCAGAACGAAGAAGGTCTGGATGACTATGATGATCAGGATCAACGCGTAAGCATGGGTCATCCTCTGATTGATCTCCCTTCTGGTCCTCTTTGAGGAATAGGATATCTGCTCGTAGAACGATGTCTTGACGTTATTGATCCCGTTGAACAGACCCAACAGCGGATCTGGCATCTTCCGGACGACGGTATCCCAGATACGTCCGGAGCTCTTGCTGAGTATCGGCAGGATGATCATCGACAGCAATGCCGCTCCGATGACGGAAGTGTAGAACGCGTCATCAACCACGTTGTAGTCCAGCGCCTGCTTGGCGATGATGAATGCGAATTCTCCCATGACGGCCAGACTCACGGATGAGACGAATCCTATACGGCAGGTCTCGTTGCCCAGCCAGTATCCCAGGGATACCGATGATATGATGAGGAATGCGAACATGCCGTAGAATATGAGGATGGTCCCTATGTTGTCCACGATGGTGTTGAGACTGATCTCCATACCGACCGAGATGAAGAACATGGCCATGAAGATGTTCTTCATAGGCTCTATGTCATGCATGACGTCCCTGCTCTTCCTACTGGAAGCCACCATCATTCCCATCAGGAAGGATCCGATAGCGACGGACAGCCCGACGATGTTGGCCAGCAGTGCCATTCCGAAAGCCAGCCCCACAGCCGTAATGACCAGGACTTCGGAGCTGACGTTATCCGATATCCAGTTGATGATACGGGGCATCATCCTCAGACCGAAGAAGATGCTGGCGATCATGAAGGCGAGGATACAGACGACCATTGCGGTCAGTCCTCCGGCGTCCAGTTCCGAACCCGCCATCAGCGGGGTTATTATGGACAGGATTATGACCTGTCCGATATCCTCCATGATTAGCACGAGGATGATGGTCTCGATGTGGTCCCTGTCCAGCTGGTTCTGTGTCTTCAGGACAGCGGTGACAGCGGCAGTACTCGATCCGGATATGATCGCACCCAGACACAGACACTGCAGGGAATCGAATCCCAGTAAGCTGCCGCCCAGGATACCTCCGAGGATCATCAGAGGCAGCTGGACCGCCGCGACCTCGATCGCGAACAGACCTTGCTTGCGGATCTTTTTCAGATTGATCTCCAGACCGATACAGAACATCAGCATGATCAAACCCATGTCCGACAGGATCTCTACGATGATCTCGCCGGTCTCAGTGGTCTGCCAAAAATTCGCGACTATGATACCGGCCATAAGGTAACCGATCAAGGGGGGAAGCTTGATCTTGTTGAATACAATGGAGCAGCCTGCAGCTAGCAGCAAGAATAATGCTAGACTGGTCAGTATTGCTATCTCATCCATTGCATCCCCGCTCTTTTTTTACCCCTTTATATAATATAAATATTGCTGGATGGGTGGTCGAATACTTACTATTTTTTAAACTGACGAACCGAGACCCCAAATTACCGTCGATCAACGTATGGAAACTATATCAAACCGTTCGATATGGTATGGGCGTGAGCATAATCTCGGGCATCTCGGTCAGGCTGACCAAGTACACGTTCAAGAGCAGGTTCAGGCTAGCCGGGCTCACCAGGAAATCCAAAACGTTCAACAAGATCGTCCGGAGGATCATGTTCGACGGCGACGATATGGTCGTCGTCCCGAAGGACAACGTCGTCAGGAAGAGCATAGACGTGGATATCCAGATACCAGATCCAGGGGATTCCACGGTTCTTCCCAGCGATGTCGTAAAGAGACTGATCTGCAGCGCTGACGACATCTTCATCATGAACTTCTGTCTGTGCAGGAAATCCAACAAATGCGACGATTATCCGGTGGACCACGGGTGCGTGTTCCTGGGTAAAGGTACACACAGGATACCGGACAAATACGGGCGCAGGGCGGCCCCTGAAGAAGCCGTCGCATATATCGACGAATGCAGCGATCTGGGTCTTGTGCATATCATAGGCAGGAACAAGCTGGACAGCATATGGCTCCATACCGGTGACAAGAGGGACCTGATGACCATCTGCAACTGCTGTCCCTGCTGCTGTCTCTGGAATATGACTCGCAACATCTCCGATGACATCGGAGGGGTGTTCAAGCGCATGGAAGGCGTCGACGTCAACTTGGATCAGTCCAAGTGCATCGGATGCGGTTCATGCAGCGAGATATGCTTCTGCAAGGCAGTGAACATCAGCGAGGGGAAGGCATCAATAGACATGTCCAGATGCAGAGGGTGCGGGAGATGTGCGGAGAGCTGCCCCTCGGATGCGATCACGATAACCTACGACGAGGGCGCCATCGACGGTATCGTCGATAGGATCGGATCTCTGGTCACCCTTTCCGAGTGACCAGAGGATTGGTTTTTCAGAAGGTCGCTATGAAATCGTCGACAGGGTTGTTCTCTTCCTGGACGATCTTCTTTCCTTTGTTGAAGAAAGTGTGCTTGGAGATACCCAGATTGTTGGCGAGACCGTCGCATTGGCTCTGGCCTTTGTCATCGTTGTACATGCAGCAGACGAAGAATGCGGAGTTCTTGCTAGAGATGACATCCTTCTTCTCTGCGACGAAGTTCACCAGGTCCTTGGGGAGTTTACCCGCATGCACCCTGCCGCCGATGACGATGGTGTCGTAAGCGGAAAGGTCCTCGGATCCGGCCTGGGAGACCTTGACGGCCTTTCCCGATGTCTTCTTGGCTATGTATTCGGAAACCGCGGTGGTGTTCGAACCGCCTGAGTAAACAATTATCGTGGACATGCCTGGCACAACGATTCGATTCAATAAAAATCCTAGCACGGCCCTAAGGCCGTGCCGGGTTATGTTGAGGATCAGGCCTTCGGCTCAGGTTCTGGTTCCGGCCTGATACGGATGAACCTTTCGACCGGTGTCACGATTATGCGCCCGTCGCCGGGCTTCCCCGTCTTTGCGGATTCTATTATCGCATCGATGGCCGTGTCTACCTTCCCATCTTCGAGGACGATCTCGATCTTGGTCTTCTCGAGCTCGTCAATTATTATCTCGCCCGCTCTGGTGGTGAATCTCAATCCGGCCTGGCTCCCTCTGCCGAACACATGGGTTATGGTCATCCCGTTGATCCCCGCTTCCTTGAGGGCATCCTTCACGGCTTGGCACTTCTCCGGGCGTACAACTGCAGTAATCATCTTCATCATCATCACCTCACATGTATGCGTTCTCCCCGTGCTCGATCAGATCCTGTCCCACAAGTTCTTCCTCTTCGGTTATGCGGACTCTCATGACCTTCGACAATCCCCAGATTATTGCATAGGATACCGAGAAGCAGAATACCAGCGTTCCGAGCACTGCCACGATCTGACCTA
>Ga0310786_10010755_pt1 | contig 11471 bp, 11 predicted proteins | sample AusTroGonzalo_MG_FD_203881 | JGI IMG/M metagenome (GOLD analysis project Ga0310786, IMG submission 203881) | Bovine rumen microbial communities from tropical cattle in Woodstock, Queensland, Australia - Gonzalo_03 (v2) (version 2) | ecosystem: Host-associated > Mammals > Digestive system >... | reverse complement strand
AGATCATCATCCTGACGATAGAAGCCCTGAGCGGTCATCTGGTATCTACCAGCAGGAGCGTTGGCAAGAACCTGAGAAATGGTAAATGTTGAATGGTAAGACTCAGCGCAGAAGTTGCCAGTGTTACCACCACCCAAATTCTTATTGGTGCAGTCAGCACTTACAGTCCAAGCTGCGGTGCTGGTGTTGCGGTTGAAGTTCGGATTGCTAATCAAGAACGTTGCATTAGCAGGAGCCGTTTGCTTCATAGCAGCAACAGCCTCATCAATAGTTATGAACTGCCACTTGGCAGCAGCAGTCAGTTCTTCAGTCTGAACAACAATTGCATCGTTGGTGGGACCTGTTTCCGTACCCTCAGCTAGATACTTGCCATCGAGCTTGATAACGAAGGTATCATCCTCATTCTTCTCGATAGCAAAACCACCATCAGGTGTTTGTGAGTCAACATAGAGGTTAGAACCCAGGTGCGTGTTGCCTACAGTAGAGAGCAAATACTTCAAAGAATAACCACCCTCGGGCAACAATGTTACTTCGAAGGGAGCACCAGAAGGAGCTACTGAAGCCTGAGTACCCCAATTGTTTGCACCAGTAAAGAAGTTGCCAGATGCAACATTCTTAATGTAATAAGTACCGTCAGCTAATAACGCCTCCGATTCTTGAGCATTTACAACGCTTGCGATGCCTAGCAACAGCAAGGTCAATAGGTACTTTGTAAATACTTTCATAACTAATCGCTTTAAGTTAATATTATTGTTAATAAATTGTTTTAAAAAATTTCGCTTTAGGCTTTGTGGCTAACCACAGTTTAGGTTCTTGTGTCAAGACACAATTTAGGCTTTAGGCTGCAAATATATTAAAATATATTTAAACTCACAAGTTTTTAAGTAACTTTTTTTAATTTCTATGGAAAAATTAATATTTTACCCATCAAATAGTGTCCGGTTAACAATTTTGAAATAATGATTAAGCTGTTAATTATCAGCAAGTTACGACAACTTTAATGTTTTTCGATTTGATTTTGTATCTTTGTACTTTCTCACATATAAGTTAGCACAGAAAAAGAATGTCGGAAATACCTGTATTTTCTCAACAAATTTTTAATTGGATACTAGTGATCTCAGACTAATAAAATTTGCGCCTTAACTAGAAAAAACTTTTTCCCTAACTAGGAAAAAAAATTTTCCTAACTAGCGAGATATTTTTCTCTAGTTAAGTGGCAAAAATGGAGTAGGACTGGAGACGTATGAAAAATATTAACATTTCGCATTTAACCAGACACTAGAGAAACGGTTTGTTTCCAATGTCGGAATGAAGCAGAAACATTATTTCTTTGGGGTGAAATTTTGAGTCGAATTATGAGTCTTTTCACTCGCTTTGATTAACCTTTAAGGAACAAAAAAAGAAGATTCATCGGCAAAAACTTTGTTAATTGATAAAAAAGCATTACCTTTGCATCGAAAATCGAATGCTTAAAACAAACTCATGGGAGAAAGAATAAAGAAACTGAAGAAAATCAGAATACATCGCGAGGGCACGGAAGAGCTGCTTTACAGCCTCTTTATCATCATTGCCATAAGCGTGGCGCTCTGGAGATTCTTCGACACACCTATACCTTTTATTATCTTCATACTCATCTTCGGCACCGCCTGGATGCTGATGCTCAACTTCTATCGCTGTCCTATCCGCTACTTCAGCGGCGACACAGACAAGGTGGTGGTGGCGCCTGCCGATGGTAAGATCGTGGTGATAGAAGAGGTGGAAGAGAACGACTATTTTCACGATAAGCGCCTGATGATCAGCATCTTCATGAGTCCGCTGAACGTCCACGCCAACTGGTTCCCCGTTGACGGACGCGTGAAGTTTGTGAAGCATTTCAACGGCAACTACCACAAGGCTTGGCTGCCCAAGGCGAGTGAGGAGAACGAGCATGCCGACATCATGATCGAGACGCCTCACGGCGAGGAGGTGCTGGTGCGCCAGATTGCAGGCGCTATGGCCCGTCGCATCGTGACCTACGCCAAGGGCGACGAGGAATGCTATATCGACGAGCACCTGGGATTCATCAAGCTGGGCTCGCGAGTGGATGTCTATCTGCCCCTCGGCTCTAAGCCCTGCGTGAAGATGAAGCAGCCCACCACAGGTGACCAGACAGTCATCGCCAAGCTGGCTTGAGGTTTGAGATTTGAGATTTGAGGTTTATGAAGAAGCACATCCCTAATACGATTACGTGCTGCAACCTGATTTCAGGATGCATCGCTACTTATTGGGCCTTTCTAGGAGACTACAAGCTGGCGTTGCTGTTTATTATCATCGGAGCCGTGTTCGACTTCTTCGACGGCATGACGGCTCGTCTGCTGCACGTCAGCTCGCCCATAGGCAAGGAGCTAGACTCGCTGGCCGACGATATCACCTTCGGTTTCGCGCCCTCAGCCATCATCTTCAACTGGCTGTGTGGCTACAGCTTCCACGAACTGCCCTACCCCATTGCCTTCATTATGCCGTTCCTGGCATTTATCATGGCTGCCTTCTCGGCCCTCAGACTGGCGAAGTTCAACCTCGACGAGCGTCAGGCGATGGGCTTCATTGGCCTGCCTACCCCTGCCAACGCCCTGTTCTGGGGTTCACTCATCGTGGGAGCAGGCGACTGGCTGCAGTCGTCACCTATTTATATATACGGCGTCATCGTCATGATGCTGCTGTTCAGCTATCTGCTGATAGCCGAGCTTCCCATGTTCGCCCTGAAGTTCAAGACCTGGGGCTGGAAGGGCAACGAGGTGAAGTTCATCTTCCTGCTGACCTGCATCCCCTTGCTGCTGATACTGGGTGTCAGCGGTCTGGCTGCCATCATCGCATGGTATGTGGTGCTGTCTGCTTGTACACAGAAGAAGGGGTGAAAGTGAAAGTTGAAAGGTGAAAGCTCATGGAGATTCTGGGTGCTATAGCTATCGTCATTGTCGTCATCATCGCCTTGGGGCTGGTGGTAGGCTTCTACTATCTGCGCAAGGGCTATAAGTTTGTGAAGCGGATGACCAGGGGCGAGATGACGGAGGAGGACTTCGAGCGCCTGTCGAACCGTTTCTACAAGAAGAAAGACAAAGTAAACTTCGACAGCGACTACTTCAAGGGCTCTGGCACACAGCAGCAGGGCCGACAGCAACAGCAAGGGCCGTTCCGTCGTCAGCAGCAGCAATCCACTCGCACCACTATCCATACTGCCGATGGCGTCACCATCGTTGATGAGCGCCAGCCGCAGTCGAACAAAAAAATATTCGCCCAGGATGAGGGCGAATATGTAGAGTTCACGGAAGAGTAAATCTTGGTGGAAAGAGGAAAGTGGAAAGAGGTTAGTTGTGTACTAACGTTCCTATTTCCGCGCCAGCCATCACCTTCTTCAGATTTCCTACGATATCCATATTGAACACATAGATAGGCAGGTTATTGTCCTGGCACATACAGATAGCTGTGAGGTCCATCACCTTCAGGCCTCGCGCGAGTACCTCTTTATATGTAATACTGTCGAACTTGGTGGCTGTGGGGTCTTTCTCTGGGTCGGCCGTATAGATACCGTCCACACGAGTGCCCTTCAGCATCACGTCAGCCTCAATCTCGATACCACGCAGGCTTGAGCCTGTATCTGTGGTGAAATAGGGCGAGCCTGTACCTGCCGAGAAGATGCACACATAGCCTGCCTCCATCGCCTCAATGGCCTTCCACTTGGTGTAGAACTCACCAATAGGCTCCATGCGGATAGCCGTCAACACCTTGTTCTTCACGCCAATAGCGCCCAGAGCCGAACTCAACGCCAGCGAGTTGATGACTGTGGCGCACATGCCCATCTGGTCGCCCTTCACACGATCGAAGCCCTTCTGCGAGCCACTCAGGCCACGGAAGATGTTGCCGCCTCCAATGACGATGCCAATCTGCACGCCCATCTCGGCCACCTCCTTAATCTGCTTGGCATAGTCGCTCAAGCGCTCAGGGTCGATGCCGTAGCCCTGCTTTCCCATCAGGCTCTCGCCTGACAGCTTCAATAGAATCCTTTTAAATCTTGCCATAGTTTTTTGTTTTATTTCGTTATTACGTTATTTCGTTATTTCGAGGCCTAAATCACATACTGAACCTCCTTGAAGGCATAGCGTCGCTGCTGGCCGTTGTCATCGCAGAGCTGCAGGTGACCATCGTCCTCCACATCTACCAACTGGGCCATGAAGGCGCCGTCTTTGTCGACATAGGGATGAAAGCCCTTACGACGATAGAGCATCTGCATATAGCGATCCTTGATCACTGACCCCATCATCTTTTCGAACGCCTCCAGGATATCCTGCAGCAGTTGGTTGCGATCAGACTCGTGTTCACATATCTGCCACAGCGACACAGGATTGGGGGCATCGCTGTGAAACTCACGCTGATTGACATTCAGTCCCACACCAATGATGCAGTCCTTGATGGTGCTGCCCTGAATACGGTTCTCTATCAAGATGCCGCCAATTTTGCCGTTGCGCCAGTAAATGTCGTTGGGCCATTTGATGGAGAGGTCGCCGATATGCTGTCCCAGCGCCTCACAGATGGCCAGCGAGATGGCCATCGAGATATGAAACTGCTTTGCGGCAGGCAGTTCTGTGGGATGAATAAGCAACGAGAACAGCAGGTTCTTGCCACTTTCACTCTCCCATTTGTTGGTGCCACAGCCGCGACCTGCCGTCTGATACTCAGCCACAACGGCGACTTTTTGCTCTTCCCCGTGGTCTTTAAGCCAGCGGTTGGTGGAGTCCGTTTCGTCAATATGTATGATTTTCCATTCCACGTTGCAAAAGTACGAAAAATTTTTCGTAACTTTGCCATCTTAGATGGCGAACTTACTGCATCTCGGCATAAAAAAGATTAAAATCTTTTGTTCTGCACTCGATTTCTCGTAACTTTGCAGCATGGAAGAGAAAAATAAAGACGAGAAGTATATGCAGATGGCGCTGGCCGAGGCCAGGAAGGCCTTTGCCAAGGACGAGATACCCATCGGCTGCGTCATTGTATGCCATGATACCATCGTGGCTCGTGCCCATAATCTGACGGAGACTCTCACCGACCCTACGGCTCATGCTGAGATGCAGGCCATCACAATGGCGGCTAACACTCTTGGAGGTAAGTACCTGACTGACTGCACGTTGTACGTCACTGTAGAGCCCTGTCCTATGTGTGCTGGCGCTATTGGTTGGGCTCAGGTGCCTCGCATCATCTTTGGTGCTGCCGACCCCAAGCGCGGCTTTCAGGAGTATGCCCCTCGTGTGCTTCACCCCAAGGCAGAATGCAAAGGCGGCATCCTTGAGGAAGAATGCCGCCAGTTAATGCAAGATTTCTTTAAGCAGAAGCGCTAAGGTATTTCACCTTTCACCCTTCAATTTTCAATTTTCACTTTTCACCTTTCACCTTACTTAACCTGAACAACCAGATACTTGCTGGTGCTCCAGAACTGCTGGGGGTTGATGATACGCAGCACATACTGCTTATTGGCATCACGCTCCAGCGTGTAGCTGCCAGCAGGATGGTTGGTAAGGAGCTTGGCATCGCGCGACATCAGCTTAATCTCTTTGTCCACACGAATGTCAATCTTCGTAAAGTAGTTCTTGTTGAAGTTGCCCTGCAGCACCTCGCCACTCTTCAGGATGTTCTGTTCTTTCAGCTCACGCTTGGTACCAAACACATACCAAGCTGTGTTCAGCTCCTTGTCCTGCGTGCCGATGGTCTCGTCTTTCTGGGCATTCTCGTCCTTCAGCATCACCACATCATCGCTCAGCTGCGATACCTGCTGGTCCAACTCAGCAATATGGATATCCTTTGCCTCCAGTTCCTCGCGCAACACGGCAATCTCACTCTCCTTCTCCTCCATCTGAGCCGTCAGGTTTTCGATGGTCTTACGCAGTTGCTCACTAGCCGTATTGCTGTCACGCAGACGGATGCGCAGCTTGTTGATGAGCTCTTTGTTCTGGTTCATCGTCTCCTGGATGAACTGCATATTCTCACGAATGCGGGCACTGGCATTAGCACCCTCACCGCGACGCTCCACAGTCACGCGACCCTGAGCCTCGTTGATGGCACGGAAGCCATCCTCGATGCTGTTCAGCGTCTCGAGCATGTCGTTAATCTCATTGTCCTTCTGGACGTTCACACGCTGCAGCGAGTCTATTCTCTGATTCAAGTCAGCGCGTTCCTTGTTGTTACCATTGTCCTTGCACGATGCCAGCGCCAGCAGGCATACGGCAAAAAATAAAACTTTCTTCATATCATTTAAGTTCATAAACTATTCTTTTCCAGCTAGAATGATGACGATTTCCCCTCGAGGTTCCGTCTCTTTGAAATGGGCGATGACCTCCTGCAAGGAGCCACGCACACTTTCCTCGTGTACCTTTGATATTTCTCGGCAGACACTCACCTGACGGTCAGCACCATAGACCTCGGCAAACTGCTCCAGCGTCTTGACCAGACGATAGGGCGACTCATAGAATATCATGGTGCGCTCCTCGTTGATGAGCGACTCCAATCGCGTCTTCCTGCCTTTCTTCTGAGGCAGGAAGCCCTCGAACACAAAACGGTCGCAGGGCAGGCCGCTGCTCACCAAGGCAGGCACGAAGGCCGTAGGACCAGGGAGCGTCTGCACCTCGATACCAGCCCTCACCGCCTCGCGAACCAGGAAGAAGCCTGGGTCGCTGATGCCTGGGGTGCCTGCGTCGCTAATCAGGGCTACGTCCTGTCCTGCCTGCAGTCGCTGGACGATGCCAGCACTGGTACCATGTTCGTTGAACTTATGGTGCGACATCAGTTGGTTCTTGATGTCGAAATGCTTCAGCAGGATGCCCGAGGTACGGGTATCTTCTGCCAGCACCAAGTCCACCTCCTTCAGGATGCGAACAGCTCGCAGGGTCATGTCCTCCATATTCCCCACAGGGGTCGGTACAATATACAATATTCCCATTTCGGGTGCAAAGTTAGTGTTTTTAGTTCATAGTTCATAGTTCATAATTCATAATTGTCGCAAATTAACAACATTTTACTAAAAAAAACTATGAACTATGAACTACGAACTATAAACTTTTTATTATCTTTGCACCATGATTACGTATCCAGCAACGGGCGAGACACACCGCCCAGGAAGAATCGAAGTAGTGTGCGGCTCGATGTTCTCGGGCAAGACAGAGGAACTCATCAGACGCATGAGACGCGCCCAGTTCGCCAAACAGCGGGTTGAGATATTCAAGCCCGCCATCGATGTGCGCTATTCTGAAGAGGATGTAGTGAGCCACGACCAGAAGCATATCCAGTCGACGCCCATCGACTCGTCTGCTAGTATCTTGCTGTTGGCCAACGATATAGACGTAGTAGGAATCGACGAGGCACAGTTCTTCGACGAGGGTATCGTCGATGTGTGCAACCAGTTAGCAAACCGTGGTGTGCGAGTCATCGTAGCTGGCCTCGACATGGACTTTAAGGGTGTGCCCTTCGGCCCTATGCCTGCCCTTTGTGCCATTGCCGACGAGGTGACCAAGGTTCATGCCATCTGCGTGAAATGCGGCTCGCTGGCTTATGTCAGTCACCGTAAAGTGCAAAACGACAAACGTGTGCTGTTGGGCGAAACGCAGGAGTACGAGCCCCTATGTCGAGAATGCTATCAGAAGACCCTACAAGAAGACAACCGCAAACAGTAAACCACAAAAAGTAAACTGTAAACTATTATGTACGATAAACCTATCACCTTCGACAAGTTTGTGCGCTGGCTGGGCTACGGTCTGCTGGCTGTTGTCGTCCTCTACCTTGTCAACTATCTCGGCAGCGTGCTACTGCCCTTTGCCGTTGCATGGCTGCTGGCCTACCTGCTCTACCCTGTCGTCAAGTTCGTGCAGTACAAACTTCATGTGCCAGGCCGCGTGCTCAGTATCGTCGTCACGCTATTCATTGTCACCTTGGTGATGTGTGGCATCGGCTGGCTAATCATTCCATCCATGATTGAGCAGTTCCGTAAGTTGGGCGACCTGATCACCACTTATATATATAATGCGGCCAACATCGACAGTATCCCCGAGGCTGTAAGCGAATGGACAAAGACCCACCATGAGGAGCTGGAGGAATACCTGCTGAGTGCCAACTTCACCGATGGCGTCAGGGCGGCCCTGCCCCAGATGTTCTCGGTGGTAGGTCAGACAGCCAGCATTATCATCAGCATCATCGCCTCGCTCATCACCTTATTATATATGTTCTTCATCCTGATGGACTATGAATACCTGACGGAGAACTGGATTAAGATATTCCCCAAGAAGAGCAGACCTTTCTGGAGCGAGTTGGCCAAAGATGCAGAACGCGAGCTGAGCAATTATATCCGCGGACAAGGCATGGTAGCCTTTATCATGGGCGTCCTCTTCTGTATTGGCTTCACGATTATCGATTTCCCCATGGCCATCGGACTGGGCATCCTCATCGGCATACTCGACTTGGTACCTTATCTGCATACCTTCGCCCTGATACCCACAGCCCTGCTGGCACTACTCAAAGCTGCCGATACAGGCCAGAACTTCTGGGTAATCTTCGCCTTGGCAGTAGCGGTCTTCGCAGTAGTCCAGGTCATCATCGACTTGGTGGTAACACCTTATATTATGGGTAAAGCCATGCGCCTCAACCCTGCCATCCTGCTGCTGTCGCTGTCAATATGGGGAGCACTTCTGGGCTTCATCGGACTCATCATCGCGCTGCCTGCCACCACCCTCTTAATGGCTTATTATCAGCGTTATATCACCAAAGAGAACGAGGAAAACGGCGAAATTGAGGTCGAAAAGGAAAAATCATCCGAATAAATTTGGTCAATTCATAATTTATTAGTAATTTTGCACCCGCTTTTCAAATAAAGCACTAAGGTAGATCCGCTAGCTCAGTCGGTAGAGCACAACACTTTTAATGTTGGGGTCTTGGGTTCGAACCCCAAGCGGATCACGACAAAAGAGGTCAAATGACCTCTTTTATTGTTTAGAAAATGCCGATTTCATCGGTGTTTTTTATTTCATCTTCATCTCGAACGGACTCATTGGCAAGCCATTCTTACCATAGACATTGGCACGAATGGGATTGTTCTTCCAGGCATAACGAATAGAGGAAGGATTAGCCACAGACGACTTGATGACGATAGTACTACCAGCACCCTCAGCCACAGCATTCACATAACGTCCATCGCTACCAGCCACCTCGAACTCATAGAGCTGACCATTGGTCTGCAAGGGTTGCGAAAGTGTGCAGACCACCTGACCACCCTCGGCAACAGCCATTTCCACTTCAGGCGACAACTGGACCTTCGGATTCCACAGTAGACGCTCGAAGGCCAACGCCACACGCTCTGCCACATCTTTCTTGCGCAGTGGATGGATATCGACTGTCTCACCCCTATCTATCGTCACAGCCAGTTCGGCCCGTGTATCTTCCTTAGCCACCAGTCGCTGGGCCTCTCGCACCATCGACCAGCCCGTATTCTGTGGCTGTTCCGACGGCTCCATGAAGTTGGCCAGCTGGATGATGACAAACGGCATCTCTGGACGTTCGAAGGTCTGACGCCAGTTGGCCATCATCAGACGTAGCAGCGAGGCATATTCACGAGCTTGCGGCGTGTCGGCATTCGACTCGCCCTGATACCACACCACGCCAGCTACAGCGAAAGGCGCCATGGGATGAATCATACCGTTAAAGAGTGTCGATGGCTGATACTGTAGGTTTATGCCAACGCCTATGGGGTTTGGCATCTCCAGTCCTGTCTGTATCTTCCAACGTTGTCCCAGCGGCTGGATATCATCGGTAGCAAAGACCAAGCGATAGGGTTTCTCCTTGACGAAATAAGGCATGCCGCCCTTGTTGACAAAACGAATGGTAATGACATTATCGCCCTCACGCAGCAAGCCTTCCGGCACCTGATAGCGGCGTGGCGGATACTGATAGCCTGTACTGCCCACCTGCACACCATTAATATAAGTAACATCGCTGTCGTAGAGCGTACCCAGCAGCAGTTGAGCCGCCTTACCCGCATGTTCTTTACTAATATGGATATGCTGACGCAACCACAGACTGCCAATCCAGCTACGACGGCCTGCCACTGGTGAAGGCTGGGCCGTCAAGTCATACTGGTCTACCTCGGCCCACGAAGCATCGTCGAACGACAACTGCGTCCACAATCCGCCCTTGGAACCTTCTACAGACGCCAGGCCTGGATCACCCTGATTCAGGATCTCCTGCCAGCGGCGGTCGGCCAGCATTGAAGCCCGCTGCTGAGCCTGTACAAAGTCATCATTCTGATAGAGCTGCGTCTGACGGTAATAGACAGGATAGTATTTTGCCAAGGTGTCGGCAGCTATCCATGCCTCGATGGGTGTTCCACCCCATGCACTCTCGATAATGCCTTGCGCCACACATTTCTCACGCTGCAGTTGTTTACCCAAGAAATAGCCGATAGAAGAGAAGCGCCAAGCATTCTCACGATTCAGGGGCTGCCATGATGTAGGTCGCAGGTCAGCCGAGGGCTGACGGGTATCGGTTTGATACTGCACATGAAACAGACGCACCATATTATTACTATCGTTCAATTCATCGGGGTACTGTGGCGACACACGTTCCAGAGTGGTCTCCATGTTCGACTGACCTGAGCAGAGCCACACATCGCCAATCCATACATCGGTGAGCGTCCTAACCTCTGACTTCTGACCCTTCACCTCTAACACATAAGGGCCGCCAGCCTTCATCGCTGGCAGGTCCACCCGCCACCGTCCTTCGGCATCGGCCACTACAGTGGCCGTCTTTTTGTTCAGGGTTACGAGAATCGTCTCATTGGCATCAGCCTGTCCCCACACAGGAATCTCAGTACCTCTCTGAAGCACCATTCCCGATTGGAAAATCTGTGGCAAGCGCACCTCGGCATGACACAGCATGACACTCAGCACGAGTGTCCATAGCATAGTGATAGTCTTTTTCATAACAGTGCAAAAATACGCATTTTCCACCTTATTATGCAGAAAGCAAAAGACTTTTTAAGACAAATGAAACAATTAGAATAGCATTATGAAACATAAGAAAAGACATTATCGAAAAAAAACGAGTACCTTTGCAAGCAAAATACACAACAATAATCAATAATTATGTCAACAGTTACTATTAATCAGGAATCAAAAGGATTCTACAAACTTTCGTGGCTCCAGCGCATCGGCTTCGGTTCGGGTGATCTGGCGCAAAACTTGATTTTTCAGACGGTAGCATGCTACCTGATGATTTACCTGACTACGGTATTGAAACTGAACCCAGCCTTTGTCAGCGGACTGATTCTCGCCGTTCGACTCATAGACTGTTTCTGGAGTCCCGTAGTAGGACGTTATATTGACAACCGCAATCCTAAGTTAGGCAAGTATCGTGCTTACCTCCTCTATGGTGGTATCCCCCTTACCGTTGCCGCCTGTCTGCTG
>Ga0310786_10010754_pt1 | contig 11472 bp, 8 predicted proteins | sample AusTroGonzalo_MG_FD_203881 | JGI IMG/M metagenome (GOLD analysis project Ga0310786, IMG submission 203881) | Bovine rumen microbial communities from tropical cattle in Woodstock, Queensland, Australia - Gonzalo_03 (v2) (version 2) | ecosystem: Host-associated > Mammals > Digestive system >... | reverse complement strand
GCTTCGGCTTGCAGATCAGCGCCATCGCGATCATGGCCCGCTGCCGCATGCCGCCGGAATGCTCGTGGGGATACTGCTTCATGCGGTTCTCGGCATTGTTGATCCCGACTTTTTTCAGCATTTCCACTGCTCTGTTATATGCCTCTTCCTTGGAGATGGATTTGTCGTGGCACAGTAGCGCCTCCATCAGCTGGTTCCCGATCGTGTAAACCGGATTCAGGCATGTCATGGGATTCTGGAAAATCATGCTGACCTTGTTTCCCCGGAACTGGCGCATCTGTTCCGGAGTATAGGCCAGAAGGTCCTCGCCTTCGAAGGTAATACTTCCGCCGATGACCTTTCCCGGACTCTGCAGAAGGCCGATGATGGAATACGCTTCAACGCTCTTCCCGGAGCCGCTTTCTCCGACAACGCCCATCACTTCATTGTAGCCCAGTGAATAGGAAATCCCGTCCACCGCCTTGACTTCACCGGCGGGAGTATAGAAGGAGACTTTCAGATCTTTTACTTCAATAAGCTTCTTGTTTTCAGCCATTCCGATCTCCTCCTTACTTCTTCAGTCTGGGATCCAGCGCATCCCGTAATCCGTCGCCGATCAGGTTCAGCGTCAGCACGATCAGGGTCAGGATCACCGCCGGGAAAATCAGCCGGTATGGATACAGGGTAATCGATTCCAGGGCGTCGGAGCACAGTGACCCAAGGCTCGCCATCGGGGCCGAAACACCCAGCCCGAGGAAGCTCAGGAAAGACTCCAGGAAGATCGCGGAGGGGATCTGCAGACAGGTAGTGATCACCAGAGCGCCCACCGCGTTCGGCAGCAGATGGCGCCGGATAATCCGCCATTTGGAGGCACCTAGAGCTACGGCCGCGGTCACATATTCCTGCTTTTTCAGCTGAAGAACCTGGCCGCGCACGATCCGGGCCATGGTAACCCAGTACAGCAGGGCAAACGTGATAAAGATACTGACGATTCCGGAACCCAGATCCCCGAGCGCACCGACGAAGCCGGTTTTGTTCGCGTCAAACCAGGCCTGTAACGGGTCCTTCAGCACAACCTGCAGCAGCAGCACAATCAGCACCTCGGGAATGGAATATATCAGTTCCACAACCCGCATCATGATAAAGTCCGTTGTTCCGCCGGCCAGACCGGAAATCGATCCGTAAATGGAGCCGATCACCAGCACGATCAATGCCGCCGCGATACCGATGATGATAGACACCCTGGCGCCGAACATCGTCCGGGCCATCAGATCGCGTCCGGCCGAATCTGTTCCGAACACATGCGGGAACACGCTTTTGACCAGTTTGATCTGCGTCGCGCCTTCTGCCGGTGTGTCCGTTGTTTCAATCGGAGTACTGTCGTTCCATGTCCCGTCTTCGTTCACATCTTTCATTTTGACCACGGAAAGCGGCGTCTCGCTGTCCTTGATATAAACCAGGATCGCTTTCTCAATCGCTTTGGAAACATTGAAAGCATAGGTCTTTCCGTCAGCAGAGATATAGTAGTCGCCCTTCCGGATTGCTGTCAGGCTGCCGGCCTGAAGGGTAGTCGCAAAAAAACCGTCGCAGTGTTTTCCCACGTTCTGGACCAGCTGTTCTTCCTTTGAAAATTCCCCCGGTGCGAGTTTCTGCGCCGTCCGGTATTGCTGCGCGTAATCATATGGAATCAGTGCAGGCCCGAGGAAGGCAAACAGCAGGATCAGGATAAAGATAAACAGTGCGACCATGGAAACCGTGTTCGCGCGGAAACGGCGTCCGGCATCCCGCCAGTAGGAAATACTCTTATGCTTTTCGACTACGGACTCCTTTTCATCCGACGTAGCCCGTTCAAAATCGCCGTCCTGCAGCTGAAAAGCTTTTTCAATCGGTTCCGGATCCACCATGAAGGGGCTGATTTTCGCAAACTTCTCTGTCATGCTCAGTCCCCCTTCGTCGTCAGCGTAATCCGGGGATCCACCAACCGGTAAACCAGATCCACCACGAGGTTCATGATGATGACCAGCGCGGACAGGATCACGGTCGTTGCCATGATCACGGTATAGTCACGGTTCAGAACGCTCTGTACAAAATACCGGCCGAGACCCGGGATCTGGAAGGTTGATTCAACCACAAAACTGCCGGTAATGATGCCCGCGGTCACCGGGCCGAGATAAGTGACCACCGGGATCAGGGAATTGCGGAGGGCGTGTTTCAGGACCAGTTTGCTTGTTTTGACGCCTTTGGCCCGCGCGGTACGGATATAGTCCTGGTTGATCGCGTCCAGCATACTGGTTCTCGTCAGTTTCGCCACGTAACAGGTATAGTAGGCTGACAGACTGATCACAGGCATAATGTAGCTCTTGAAATCAGGCAGTGTATTGCTCTTGACAGGCAGCCACCCCAGCTGCACGGCAAAAAACACCAGCATCAGTGTCGCCAGCACAAATGTCGGGATCGCAACACCGACGGTCGTCACCACCCTCAGGAACCCGTCGAGCCATGAGCCGCGCTTGTAAGCCGCAATACAGCCCAGCGGGATCCCGATCAGCACGGCAAGTGCTAATGCCAGAAGACCCAGCTTAAGCGACAGCTCGAATTTTCCCTGCCCGAAAATAATCTTCGAAACCTCGGTCCCTTCCTGCATCTTCAGGGAAACGCCGAGATCTCCCCGGAGATAGTTCAGGACATAATTCTTGAATTGTACCAGCAGAGGCTGATCCAGGCCGTATTTCTTGTTGGCCAGTTCAATCATCTGTGGTGTGGATTTTTCTGTCAGAAATGGGCTCCCGGGAATAGCATTCATCAGAAAGAACGTGATTGCCATAATAATCAGCAACGTTCCAAGTGCGCCCAGGATCCGTTTCACGATGTATGAAACCAATGAGAACACTCCTTATCCGTGTCGTGTGAGCATTAATTATATCATAAGCTCCCTTTTTCATGAACAACAGAGACCAAAAAACAGAAAAAAAACAGTAAAACAAAAAAAGATCATCTTTCTCAACCGTTCTTTCACCTGACCTCATCTTCAAATAATGCCCGTCTTCATCATGCACTGTATATGTCATTCTTCAAGCATTTCTGTGATCATCTGCATGTATCTCTCCGGTTGATTGATGGAAAGCTCTCCGTGATACAGTCCTGGCATCACCATAATCCGGCTGTCCTGTATTGCCTGGGATATTGTCTTCGCAGACTGTTGTATCTCCCGGTTCTCCCTGCCCCCGACAATGATGAGCGTTTTCGCGGCAGCGCCGGATATGGATGTTTTCAGTGAATAGGCAGTGCTTGCTTTCAGAAATGCAATCATATTTTCTTTTCCGATTTTGCAGGTGTCCCTGTAGTATTCTTCAAAGAGTTCTTTTTGTAAGTGCAAAGAAGAAAACTGAATCCTCGCGAAGGATTTGTTTCGGATGAGCCAATAACTGCTTGCCAGCGCCGGACGAATCATGGCATTTGTGAGTCCGGAAGGATGCACGGCAGCACTTTCCACCAGCGCATACCGGCAGATGTTTGCTCGCTGTGACATCATCTCCAGCAGAATCTGAGCGCCTAAGGATAAGCCGCCAATGAGCAGAACGCTTCCGCCAAAGTGCTCGTCAATAAAGGAAATAATCTCGGAAGCATTATTCTCAATTGTCGAAAACGGCTGATCACTGTCAGCATGGCCATCCAGAATTGGCAGAATCACATGGTATGAAGACTGTAAAAGCTCTGCTTCATTCTTGAAATTCCACCATGACAGGCCGCCTCCGTGAAGCAGAAAAATCGTCTCAGCCTTATCCCTTCCATATTCCTGATATTGCATTGCCTGATCATCCCCGAACAACTTATGACTTTTTGTTAACCCCTTAATTTTAAAACAACCGCTTTATAATTCGAGGCCGATTACAGTGATTCCTGTATAATCAGAACCGCAGAAACTTTTGTACATCCTTGTCACTGCCCAACAGGACAATGTGGTCATTGGATCTGAATTGATAGGAAGGACTTGGCATAGGATCCACATCTCCGTTCCGGCGGACAGCCAGGATGTTCAGGCGATACCTCTGGCGCACGCCGAGATCTGTCATGGTATGCCCAACCCAGTCATCAGGGATCTCCGTTTCATAAATGGCATGATCGGGAGACAGGCGTGTATAATCATACACATGATCGTCACTGTACCGCACAGCCGCCCAATCCGCCATTTGTTTTTCCGGATAGATAATCTCATCCGCCCCGCAGGAAAGCAGAAACTGGGCATGCGTATCCCGGGATACACGTACCAGGACAAACGGTGCTCCTTTCTTTTTCAATAAGGCTGTAATTTCCAGCGAAGCCTGCAGGTCATGGCTCATCGTTACAACGCATAAATCAAAGTCTTCCACTCCCAGCGCATCAATCAGCGCCGGGTCGGTTGCGTCTCCGATCTCTGCGTTTGTCACATAAGACATGGCTTCCTGAACCTTGTGCTCATCTTTATCAATGACCAGCACCTGATGATGAAGATCAGACAGCGTCTGAGCCATATGACGTCCGAAACGTCCAAGGCCGATTAACAAAACGTTTTTCATGTCAGCCTCCTGTAATGTCAGTATAATGGAGCATCTTTACTGTACCATGCCTTTTGTCAACATGGTATTAAGCATTTCCCTGCCGCATTAAGGCACTGTTAATAAAGCAAAGCTTTCTTTATACATTTTTAATGTCATCAACAAACCTTTGTTTTTCTCTTTATGCGGGATGCGCTATAATACATACTGTCAGATTCTGCAGGAAGGGGGCGGAAACATGCCGGAAAAAAGCCTGGACCGGGAAAGAATCCTGGTATGTGTTTCCGCGTCACCGACCAGTTCCGATGTAATTCACCGGGCAGCAAAACTGTCAAAATCCACCGGTGCGGAGCTGATCGCACTGTATGTGGAGGATTCAGAAACGCAGGACGATGCGCAGGAAAAAACAGTTCATGAGCATCTGGATATGGCTCAACGTCTGGGCGCTGTTATTACAACTGTTTATGGAAACGATCCCGCGACAGCTATCGCGCAATATGCACGGGTCAGCGGAATTACCAAGATCGTATTGGGGAAAAGTCCCGGTAAACGCAGCTTTTTCTCCTCAAAAGAAACCCTGATGTCCCGCCTGAATGAGCTTGCTCCGGATGTTGAGATTATCATTGTACCGAATCATCTTCAGGAAGATGCCCGACGCTTCAGCTTAAGAAGAAAGCTGCAAAAAGAACAGTTCACAATAGTAGATCTGGTAAAGACTGTTCTGATCCTTGTGCTGTGTACCGGGATTGGTTTTCTGTTTTCGGCGATCGGCCTTGCCATTACCAATGTTGTATTGATCTATATTCTGGGCGTGATGGCCGTTGCACTGTTTACAACCGGTTATATCTACAGTCTTCTGTCTTCCCTGCTCTCTGTGTTCATCTTTAATTTCTTTTTTACGGAGCCGTATTATTCACTCCGGTCAAGCCCCGACTATTTCGCCACATTTGCTGTAATGTTTGCCGCAGCGATCCTTTCCAGCTCTCTGACCAGCCGGATTAAAACCCAGTCAATACAGACAGCAAACAAGGCCTATCAGACAGAAGTGCTGCTTTCCACCAGTCAGCTGCTTCAGAAAGCCGAAGATAAGGAAGCCATTCTGAATGTTATGCTGCAGCAGTTATGCAGGCTGCTGGAACACAGCGTTCTGTATTATGACCGGGAAAACGGTATTCTTGCCGAACAGCCGGTCCTTCATGAGATTGAAAATGATCATGGTTTCAGCCGGATTGATTTCCCGGCAGAGCGGGAAGCAGTGGAATGGGTGGGCCGGAACGGAAAGCATGCAGGCTGTTCCACGCGCAAATGGCCTCAGGATAAGTGCCTTTATATGGCAATTCGCGGAGAAAACAAGGTTTGGGCGGTTGTCGGTATCCGTGCGGACAACTCGCCATCCATTGATGAATATCGAAAAAACCTGATGATTTCAATTCTTGATGAATGCGCATTGGCACTCGAGAAGGATCATATGACACGGGAAAAGCAGCGAATTGAGGAAAGTGCCCGGCAGGAAGCACTGCGGGCTAATCTGCTGCGCGCAATCTCCCATGATCTTCGGACTCCCCTGACAAGCATTTCCGGGAATGCCGCAATTCTGCTTGAAGACATTGGGGATCTGGACGAATCACGCAAGAAAGCCCTGTATGCCTCTATCTATGATGATGCCACGTGGCTGAACGGACTTGTGGAAAACCTGCTGACAATTACCAGGACGGAAAATGGAACTGTTAAACTGAATCTTCAATCCGAAATGATTTCGGACGCAATTGAAGAAGCATTGCGTCATCTGGACAGAAACGCCGCCAGGCGAAAGATTGTTGTGGCTCTTCAGGATGATCTGCTGATGGCCAGAATGGATTCAGCGCTGATTGTTCAGGTATTGATCAATCTGATTAATAATGCTGTCAAGTATACTCCGGAAAATGCCGGAATCACGATCGGCGCTGAACCCGAAGGCAATATGGTTGCTCTTTGGGTGGAAGATGAAGGGCAGGGTATCCCCGAAGGTGATGAGGACAAAGTATTTGAATTGTTCTATACAGGCGTCAAACGATCTCCGGACAGCAGACGGGGTATCGGCCTGGGCTTGGCGCTCTGCCGCTCCATTGTCCAGGCTCATGGCGGAGAAATCAAAGTTAACAATATCCAACCACACGGTGCAAGATTCCGGTTTACTTTGCCGATTGCGGAGGTGAAAGAATTTGAGCAATAAACCATTGATTCTGGTAGTGGAAGATGATGCGGCTGTGCGCAACCTGATGGCTGTAACACTGGAAACCCGGGGTTACCGTTATCATCTGGCGCAAAACGGCACGGAGGCACTGATCGAAGCTACAACTCATCAGCCGGATGTAATGCTGCTGGACCTGGGTCTGCCCGATATGGAAGGTATTGAGATCATCCGCAAGGTACGAAGTTGGTCCGGTATGCCTATCATCGTGATCTCTGCCCGCACGGAGGATGCTGATAAAGTAGAAGCACTGGATGCCGGTGCAGACGATTACTTAACCAAGCCTTTTTCTGTGGATGAGATGCTTGCCCGCCTTCGTGTGGCTTTGCGCAGAATCAGCACAGATCAGCAACCTGCATCCCAGGAGAATGCTGTATATGATAATGGCAACCTTCATATCGACTATGCTGCGGGCTGTGCTTATATCGGAGACTGTGAGATTCATCTCACACCCATTGAATATAAGCTTTTGTGCCTGTTGGCAAAAAATACCGGCAAAGTGTTGACTCACAACTATATTCTGAAAGAGGTCTGGGGAAGTTATTCCGCTGCGGAAGTAGGTTCGCTGCGAGTCTTCATGGCAATGCTCCGCAAAAAACTGCAATCCGGTGAAGACACCCAGCCTTACATCCAGACGCATATTGGTATCGGTTATCGTATGCTCAGGCAGGATAAAAATCCGGAGGAAACACCATGATCCTCCCGGCTAAGCAGAATGGGAAAACCGGTTTCCGGCATACCGAAAGCATCCTCGCGCTCGGCTTTCTGGCAGTAATCCTTTTGGGCACTGGTTTGCTGGTTTTGCCAATCGCCGCTAAAAACGGGCAGAGTATCGGTTTATTTAACAGTCTTTTTACATCCACATCTGCGGTTTGCGTGACCGGGCTTGTTGTCGTGGATACGGGAACAACTTTTTCACTGTTCGGACAGATCGTCCTGATGGTGCTGATCCAGGTTGGCGGATTAGGCTTCATGGTGTTTGCCACCATGCTGATGGTTATGTTGGGACGGAAAATTTCCATCAAGGGCCGGATGCTGATTCGTGAGTCCATGAACACATCATCGCTGTCAGACCTGGGAAACTTGACCAAACTGTATCTGCTGCTTTCGCTGGTCATTGAACTGATTGGTGCGACCTTGCTGTGCGTCCGTTTTATTCCGTTGTATGGATGGAAGCACGGGATGTGGCTGGCTTTGTTCCATTCAGTCAGTGCCTTCTGTAACGCCGGCTTTGATCTGTTTGGCGGCTATACAAGTCTGACGGCTTTTTCCGGGGATCCATTGGTGCTTCTGACTGTCGCGTCTCTGATCATCCTTGGTGGTTTGGGCTTTTCCGTGATCCTGGAAACCATCCGAAACCGTTATGGCTTCCGCAATCTGTCCCTGCATACCCGGATCGTGCTGATGACCACACTGGTATTATTGCTTACAGGTACTGCTTTTTACTGGATCGTTGAGCGCGCCAATGCAGAAACACTTGCCGGCTGCAATGAAGGAAAAAAAGTTCTGAACGCTTTCTTTCAGTCTGTGACCATGCGGACGGCGGGTTTTAATTCGTTCGATCTGTCCGCTTTACGGGACGGCTCAAAACTGTTCAGCAGTCTTCTGATGATTATCGGTGCTTCTCCGGCATCCACAGGCGGTGGGATCAAAACCACAACCGTTGCAACGCTGGCGTTGCTGATGCTGAGCGTTGTCCGGGGTGAAAATGGAGTAAATGTAGCGCGGCGCAGATTATCAGACGATATTGCACGAAGGGCACTGGCTGTCGCGGTGCTTTTTCTGACCACATTGCTGACTGGTACACTGATTATTTCACTTATTGAAAATGGTCGTTTCCCGCTGGAGGATATCCTTTTTGAAGCTTCAAGTGCTATGGGCACCGTTGGCGTGTCTGCCATAGGCACTCCGAATCTTTCTTCTGCTAGTAAAGCGATTTTGCTGCCGATGATGTTTTTGGGGCGTGTAGGCCCGCTGACGCTTGCTGTTGCCGTAGCAAAAAGGCAAGGCGGAATAAGAACTGTATCAAAATATCCGGAAGAAAGAATTATGATCGGATAAGTTACTTCTCACAGCACCGTCTTTTTCACGCACATGCTTTGCGTTCAGTGGCAGGACCTGTTATAATGAACAGGCAGATTGAGTCTTATCAGTAATAAAGAAGGAACAGACGAGAATGAAAGAAATGCTATGTTTTCTGACGGTACTGGCGCTGATCCTGTTGCTGGTTCCCGGTTGCGCGGAAAAAGCGGATGTGCAGGACAACCACCGCGTGTTCTACGAGATCTTTGTCGGATCGTTTTCCGACTCCGACGGGGACGGGACCGGCGACCTGCGGGGGATTATCAACCGGATGGACTACCTGAACGACGGGGATCCGGATTCCGGGAAGAGCCTGGGGATTGAGGGGATCTGGCTGACGCCCATCTTCCAGTCCCCTTCGTACCATAAGTACGACGTGACAGACTACTATACGATCGATCCGGCCTTCGGAACGACGGAGGATCTGCAGGAGCTGATCCGGATCTGTCATGAACGGGATGTAAAACTGATCCTGGATCTGCCGCTGAACCACACGGGGAATCAGAACCAATGGTTTAAAAACTTCTGCAACGCGCATTTGCTGCACAACGAAAAGAACAGCCGCTACAACTTCTATACCTGGATCGGAAAGGATGATCCGATACCGGCCGGCAGGCTGTTTGAGCCGGTGCCCGGGACGGACGGACTGTACGAATGCAATTTTTCCGAGAAGATGCCGGAACTGGATTATGACCAGGACGAAGTGCGGGAAGCGGCGCTGAAGATCGCTGAATACTATCTGGCGCTCGGGGTGGATGGGTTCCGCTTCGACGCGGCAAAATACATCTACCTGGGCGAGAACGACAAAAACGCCGCGTTCTGGACCGAGTTCCTGGAAAAACTGAGAGCGATCAAACCGGACATTTACACCGTGGCCGAGGTATGGGACGGGGACGGTGTGATTGAACAGTACCAGAAAGCCGTCAACTGCTTCCGTTTCTCCACTTCGCAGAGCGAAGGTATCTATGCCGAAACGGCCAAGGGCGGCGATGTAAATAAGCTGACAAAGGCGACGGAAAGCTATCTGAACCGGCTGCGGGAAATCAATCCCGAAGCGATGAACATCCCCTTTATTTCCAACCACGACATGGACCGGGCGGCGGGTTATCTGAGCATGTCTAACGGACGGATGCAGATGGCGGCGAATTTATATATCCTGTCACCGGGATCGCCTTTCATTTACTACGGCGAGGAAATCGGGCTGCGCGGATCCCGGGGCGGCTCGATTACGGACGCGAACCGGCGCCTGAAAATGCTCTGGGGCGACGGAGATTCGGTGCAGGATCCGGCTGGAAGCGACTATAAAAAGCAGACGACTTACTCTGTGAAGGATCTGGAAGGGATCCGCGGAAGCCTGCTGAACCACTACAAAAAGCTGATCGCGGTACGAAAGGCCAATCCGGAGATCGCCCGGGGCGAGTATCAGGCCCTGGCGTTCAAAGGCACGAAAGCGGGCGGCTTCCTCTGTACGGATGACGGGAAAACCGTGGGCGTGTTTCACAACACGACGGGGAAGGAAGCGACCCTGGACCTGAAGGACGCGACGGACCAATTATTCACGGAGATTGCCGCCGTGCTGGAAGCCGTTCCCGGGGAGGGCGGCGCCACCCTGGAAGGAACGAAACTGACCCTGCGCCCCCAGACCAGCGCGGTACTCAGATAAAACAAACAAACGGAGGAAAAAAACAATGTCATGCACGACAATCCTGGTCGGAAAAAAGGCCAGCAACGACGGATCCACAATGGTTGCCCGGACCGAGGACGGACACTTTGACGTCAAGAAACTGACGGTAGTCAACCCGAAGGATCAGCCGAAGAAGTACAAAACGAAGATTTCGCATCTGGAAATCGAACTGACTGAAAAACCGATGCGGTATACCGCGTGCCCGAACGTGGACCCGGAAAACGGCGTCTGGGCGGCGACCGGCATCAACGAGGCGAACGTCGGAATCACCGCGACGGAAACGATCACCTCCAACCCGCGGGTGCTGGCGGCGGACCCGCTGGTGGAATATCAGAAGGCGAAAACCCGGCGGGAGAAGGACGTGCCCGGCGGCATCGGGGAAGAGGATATCGTGCTGCTGGTGCTGCCCTATATCCACAGCGCGCGGGAAGGCGTGACGCGGCTGGGAAGACTGCTGGAGGCCTACGGTACCTATGAAATGAACGGAATCGCCTTCAACGACGAAAATGAGGTATGGTGGCTGGAGACGATCGGCGGACACCATTGGATGGCCCGGAAGGTTCCGGAGGACCGGGTAGTAATCAATCCGAACCAGTTCGGCATGGACGCGTTCGACCTGACGGATGCCTTCGGAAAGCAGGAGGCGCACCTGTGCTCCGCGGACCTGCGGGAGTTCATCCGGGACAACCACCTGGACCTGAATCAGGACGGGAAGTTCAACCCGAGGGACGTTTTCGGCAGCCGCCGGGACATGGACCACATCTACAACACGCCGCGGGCCTGGTTCATGGGCCGGTACCTGACGCCGGAAAGCCACCGCTGGGAAGGGCCTGACGCAGAGTTCACCCCGGAGAGCGACAACATTCCCTGGAGCCTGCGGCCGGACCGGAAGGTCACGGCGGAAGACGTGCAGTACATGCTGTCGGGGCACTATCAGGGAACGGACTACGATCCCTACATCA
>Ga0310786_10010753_pt1 | contig 11473 bp, 8 predicted proteins | sample AusTroGonzalo_MG_FD_203881 | JGI IMG/M metagenome (GOLD analysis project Ga0310786, IMG submission 203881) | Bovine rumen microbial communities from tropical cattle in Woodstock, Queensland, Australia - Gonzalo_03 (v2) (version 2) | ecosystem: Host-associated > Mammals > Digestive system >... | reverse complement strand
ATCACCACCTGCCGCAAAGCCATAGGCGAGTGCCAGGGCGGGGAACGCAGCGCCCGCGACATCATCTCCGAGGCGGAGCAGAGCATGGTCGGCCTTTTGAAGGACCAGAACCGCGGATTCCAGGCCCTCAACGACCTGATGCTGCCGAGCATCGAGAATCTCGAGAAGCTTTCCAAGGCCAGGCGCGAAGGCGCGACGGTGACCGGACTGGACACCGGATTCCGCGACCTCAACAACATGACGTCCGGCTTCCACGAAGGCGAACTGATCATTCTGGCCGCCCGCCCCTCCATGGGCAAAACGGCCCTGGCCCTCAATCTTGCCGAGCATATCGCAGAGATCAACAAGTGCGGCGTGGCCTTCTTCTCCTTGGAGATGGGCCCCGACGAACTGGTGCGCCGCCTGCTCTCCAGCAGGGCCGGCGTCAGGGGACAGAACCTCAGACGCGGCGACATGACCGACGTCGATTACTCCAAACTGATCAGGGCGGCCGGCGTTATGAAGGGAATAGAGCTCTACATCGACTCCTCTCCCTCTCTTACGCCCATCGACATCAAGTCCCGCTGCCAGCTATTGCGCGCCAAATGTCCGACGCTGTCCGCCATCTTCGTCGACTACATCCAGCTTCTCTCGGCCGGCAGCGACAAGCAGTTCAAGGACAACCGCGTCCAGGAGATAAGCTACATCTCCCGCTCGCTCAAATCTCTGGCGGTCGAAATGAAGATGCCCGTCATCGCGCTCTCCCAGCTCAACCGTCAGGCGGAGCAGGGTTCCGACAAGGGCAGCCGTCCCCAGCTCTCGCACCTGAGGGAGTCCGGCTCCATCGAGCAGGACGCCGACATGGTCATGATGCTCTACCGCCAAAGCTACTACAACAAGGAAGCGGCTTCTGACGAGGCGGAAGTGATCATCGCCAAGCAGCGAAACGGACCTACCGGCACGATCAAGATGATCTTCAACCCGGAATACGCCCGTTTTATGGACGGCCAGGCTTAGAGTTAATTTTCTGGGTGAATTTGGCTATAATAGTTTAAGAAGTTATTTCGGATTATTTTTAAATCGCAGGGAGTTTTATTTATGGCCAGGGAAGTAAAAAAAGAAGGTAATTACCTTTTCACTTCTGAGTGTGTTTCAATGGGTCACCCGGACAAGGTCTGCGACCAGATCTCGGACGCCGTCCTCGACGAGGCCTTGCGTCAGGATAAATTGAGCCGGGTAGCCTGCGAAGTCATGGCCGCCACAGGATTGGTCGTCATTTCCGGCGAGATAACCACCAAAGCCACCCTTGATTTTCAGAAGATCGCCCGCGAGACCATCAAAGGCATCGGCTACGACGACCCCGACCTTTGTTTCGACACGAATTCCTGCGCGGTCATGGCCTGCATCAACAGGCAGTCTCCCGACATCGACATGGGCGTTTCCCACGACAAGGGCCTGCACAAGGAGCAGGGCGCCGGCGACCAGGGCATGATGTTCGGCTACGCCACCAAGGAAACTCCGCAGTTGATGCCGATGCCCGTCACCTACGCCAGGGCGCTCATCAACAAGCTCACGGAACTTAGGCAGAAAAACAAAATCGCCTGGCTGAGACCGGACAGCAAGTCCCAGGTCACCGTGGAATACGACAAGACCGGCAAACCCCAGAGAGTCCATACGATCGTCATCTCCACGCAGCACGATCCAAAAGTCAAGCACGCCGAGATCGTCAAGACCCTCAGGAAAGAGGTCATCGAGAAAGTCATTCCCAAGAAGATGCTGGATAAAGAAACCATCATCCACATCAACCCCACCGGCCGCTTCGTCATAGGCGGCCCGCACGGCGACGCGGGCTTGACCGGCCGCAAGATCATCGTCGACACCTACGGCGGCATGGGCCGCCACGGCGGCGGCGCCTTCTCCGGCAAGGATCCCTCCAAAGTCGACCGCAGCGCGGCCTACATGATGCGCTATGTGGCCAAGAATATCGTCAAGGCCGGTCTGGCCGACCAGTGCGAAGTCCAGGTCTCCTACGCCATCGGCAAGGCTGATCCCTTGTCCCTCAACGTCAACACCTTCGGCACAGGTAAGATCAGCGACCGCGCCATCGAGGAGCTCGTTAAGGAGAATTTCGACCTCAGGCCCGTCGCCATCATCAAAAAACTCGATCTTCTGCGTCCCATTTATCTGAAGACGGCCAAATACGGCCACTTCGGAATAGAAAATCTCGGCTATACCTGGGAAAAGACCGATATGGCCAAGACTCTCCGCGAAAAGGCGAAGAAATATGCGTAATATTCTTCTCACGATCCTGGCGGCTTTTATTCTCTGCGCCTGCGCTGACAAGTACGCCGTCACTTACGTTCTCGATCCCCCGGGCGACCTTGACATCAAGAACAAGGTCACCGTCACCGTCAGGGATCTCATCGACCGCCGTCCCTTCCAGGAACGCGTCGGCCCCAACGACCCGATTGACGGCGCCTTCTATACCGAGGATGGCGTTCTGGAAGAACCCTTGAGCGAATCCATTACCAAGTTGCTGCAGCTGGAACTTAGCAATGCCGGTCTGGACGTCGTGGATTCCGCCAACTACGTGCCAGGCACCGAGCGCAGCGTCAGGGTGGCCGGCGAGATTTACCACGCCTTCGTGATGGGCGTTCCCGAATCGACGGTCAGCGAAGACAACCTCTGGAAGAGGATGCGCTACACCGTAAGGGTTGCCGTCAGGGTGGACATGATCGACACCATGGCCGAAAAGCGCGTCATGGCCCGCAAATACGAATACCGCGACTCCTTCGTCATCCGCCACGCCATGCAGGATTTCGAGGCGGTAAAGGAAGGCAAAGACAAAAATTACCTCGAGGCCGGCGACGCCTACTGCATGCAGCTCTTCAATGACGCCGTCAAGAAAGTCCTCGTTCAGGCCAGGCGCGATATCCTAACCCAGATGACTCCGGAAATGGGCGAGCTTCCCACCATCGAGGGTCTGGAAATGACGGACGAGCTCTAAGCTTGAAGATACTCTTCTGCCACAATTTCTATTCCCAGAGAGGCGGCGAGGATTCGGTCGCTCAGAAAGAGCTTGAGATGCTTCGCCAGGCCGGCCACACGGTCGTGCCTTTTCTGAGGGACAGCGCCGCCATAGCCGACTATTCCCCCTGGAAAAAGCTCTGCGCTTTCTTAGGGGGTTTTTACAACTGGAAACTGGCGCACGAACTCAGCGACATAATCGACAAGGAAAAGCCGGACGTGGCGCAGGTCCACAACGTTTTCCCTCTGCTTTCCCCAACCATTTATCTAGTCCTGCGCGTAAAGAAAGTGCCGATCGTCCAGACCGTCCACAACTTCCGCTTCTTCTGCCCCAACGGCCTGCTTTTCTGCCACGGCAAGCCCTGCGAAAGGAAACCCAATCAGAGCATGCTCAGGTGCGTCTCCCGCCGCTGCCTCAGAAACAGCCGCCTTTACACTCTCTGGTACGCGCTCATTCTGAGATTTCATTACATTCTCGGCACCTTCAAAAAAATAGACTGCATCATAACCCTCAACAAGTTTTCCGCCAGGCTCTACCGCCACGCCGGCTTCGGCACGGTCTGCGCCAAGCCTAACAGTTCCAGCGCCGCGCCCGACCCGGAAGCCAAATGCGAAGGCTATTTTCTGTTCGTCGGCCGCTTTTCCCAGGAAAAGGGCGTCATGACTATGCTGAAGGCCCTGGACGGTCTGGGCGTCCCCGCCAAGATGATCGGCAACGGTCCCATGGACGATGAGGTCGCGGCCTATATGCAGAGCAATCCCAACTCGAACGTCACGTTCCTCGGCTACCAGCCGCCCGACGTCTGCAACTACTACATGGCCAGGGCGCTCGTGACGGTCTTCCCCTCGGAATGCTATGAGAACTGCCCCGTCACGGTCATCGACTCCCTCCGCCTCGGCACGCCCGTTTTAGCTTCCAGGATAGGCGGGCTTCCGGCCCTTCTGCCGCCCGGCGTCGGCTGGCTTTTCACTCCCGGCAACGTCGAGGAGCTCAGGGAGAGCATAAAAGATCTCTACGCCAGAAAGGAAGAGATCATGGGCATGCGCGACAAGGTCGCCGCCTACGGCGAGAAGGAATTCTCCAAAGAAGCGAATCTCGCCCGCTTAACTGAGATCTACAACTACGTCATAGCCAAAGGAAAGGGCGAGGAGCCGTTGCTCCTCTCCGGCATGCTGGACGACGAACCATGAAAAAATTCCTGCTCGTCACAAATTTCTGCCCCTTCTACAGGATCAAACTTTACAAGATCCTGAATGACGAACTGGAATTAAAGATCCTCTTTTATTCCGCCGGCACCGAAAAATACTGGGAAGCTAGCAACGCCCAAGGCGAAAAGGAAGCCCAAAACATTTACCTTGCCGATGACGGCGCCAATAAGCTCGTCATCCTTTGGCGCTATGTCAAGGTCCTTTTTAGTTCCGAAACGAAAGGCGTCATCCAGGGCTTCAACGGCGCCGCTTTTATTTTTCTCGGCTACCTGATAGCCAGGTTGAGGGGTATTCCCTTCGGCATCTGGACGGGCCTCTGGTATCATCCCAGAACGACTTTCCACAACTTAACCAGGCCGCTCACGGACTTCATCTACCGCCACGCGGACTTCGCTGTTGTTTACGGCACGCATGTCAGGGCTTATCTCATAGGCAGAGGCATGAAAGAGGACAGGATCTTCATCGCCCAGAACACAGCCGACAACGAGCTCTACGCCAAGATCCCGACCGAAGAGGAAAAGCAGGCGATCATAAACAAGTTCGGCCTTTCCGGCGGCAAGCCGCTTTTGCTTTTCGTAGGCCGGCTTTGCGAGGAGAAGGGGATAAAGTACATTTTCGAAGCCCTGAAAAAATTAAAAGAGCCTCCCCAGCTTCTTCTGCTCGGCCACGGTGAACTCAAGGAAGAACTGGAAAAGACCGCCAAAGATAATTCCCTACCTGTTATTTTCGGCGACTACGTCAAGAACGATGAGCTTTACGCCTACTACGCCCTGGCGGACATTGTCCTGGTTCCCTCCGTCACCACGAAAACTTTCAGAGAGCCCTGGGGGCTTATCGTCAACGAATGCATGAACCAGGGCTGCGTCGTTATCGCCTCAGACGCCGTGGGCGCCGCGGCGGGCGGCCTTGTTGAAGACGGCAGGACTGGCTTCATCGTCCCGGAAAGGGATCCCGAAAAACTGGCCGCGGCCATAGAAAAGCTCACAAACGACGAAGCGCTCCGAGAAAAGCTTTCCCAAAACGCCAAAGCGAAGATCGCCGCTTGGGATTACGACCACATGGCCGAAGGCTTCCGCCAGGCCTTGGCGCTCATGGAGGAGAAGAGCAAATGACGAAAGTAAAAAGAGCCAACCTCTTCGGCGCCGAACTTACTGTCACGACTTACGCCGAACTTCTCGAGCTCATAGCGAAAAAGCCCGCCGAGCCTTACCGCTACAACTTCTGCAACGTCCACGTCGTCATGATGACGCTGGAGAATCCCAAGCTTAAGGACGCCGTCAACCACCCCAAGGCCCTTTCCGTCACCGACGGCATGCCCTTGGTCTGGGCCATCAGGAAACTCGGCAAGATCCCCATGGAAGACCGCGTCTACGGCCCTACCTTCTTCGAGAAGGCGCTCAAGCATCGTCCCGGCGAAATAAAGCATTTCCTCTACGGCAGCACGCAGGAAACGGTCGACGCCCTCTTAGAGAAAGCCAAAAAAGAGATCCCCGATCTCAACGTAGTCGGCACCTACATCCCGCCCTTCCGCCCTCTCACCAAAGAGGAGGAGGACGAACTCGTCGATAAGATCAACGCCAGCGGGGCCGACATCGTCTGGGTCTGCCTGGGCGCCCCCAAGCAAGAAGTCTTCATAGACAACATAGCATCCAGACTCAACGTTCCCATCATGGCGGCCGTAGGCGCGGCTTTCGCCTTCTACGCCGGTAAGACCTCCCAGGCCCCGGCCTTTCTCCAAAAGATCGGCATGGAGTGGTTCTACCGCCTCCTCATGGAACCCAGGCGCCTTTTCGTCCGCTATTTCAAGTACAACCCCTGGTACCTTTGGAAATTCGCCGCTGCGCGCATGGCTGGACACAAACTTCCGCAAAGCGAAACTGAAATCTGACCGACTTCATTTGCTATTTTGGTAAAATAATAGAAGTGAATAATTAGTTTCGGTAATTACGGAGCAAACATATGAAAAAAGTTTTATTCTTCGGCATCGCGATGCTTTTCTGCGTTACGGCCGTCTGCGATGAAGGCTGGTCTGACAGCATTAGTTTCGACGGAAGCGACATAAATACGGGCAAAAGCATTCTTGTTAGGCCGACAGATCCTCTGGCTTACAGCAGCGTTTTGGCTGAGGGCAGCCCCAAGTCCCTCATGATCATCGCGACGGATAAGGATGATTCCGGCGTGGAGGCCACCATCTTCCTCGATGATTCCGGAACGGCCGTGGAGGGAACGACCTCTTGGGACTATACGGATGAAGCCTACGCCGGTTTCCCCACGGACGACACCTACATTCTTAGGGAGATCGTCGTTAGCGATTCGGAGACCGTGGTCTTCGGCCGCGAAGTGACGATCCTGCCGGAACCCGTTGCTTTCCTCCTCCTTTTCTGCGCGGGAGCGCTCTTCCTTAGGAAGCGCGCGAAAGTCTTAGCAGTTCTTCTGGCTATGAGCGCGCTGGCGGCTTCCTCTGCCAAAGCTGACGGTATAGTCAGCGACGTCAGCGGCCTGCAATTACTGCCTTTCACCAGAAGCCTGGTCATCAACTACACGCTTGCCTCTGAAAACGTTGATCCTTCTTTCAGCGTCAAGTTCTACGGCTCCCTGGACGACGGCGCGACGGTTTTCGATCTCGCGGAAAAGGGAACGATCGAAAGGGAAGGCGCCGACGGCACCGTGACCGGCGCTGGCGCCCACAAGACCTTGTGGACTCCGGACGAGAGTTTCAGTTCCACCAAGACGAACAACCTCAAGATCAAGGTGGAAGCCACTGAACAAGCCGGTCCCAGCGGAGCGAAATACCTGGTCATTGACCTTTCCGGCGGACCTGAGGCCGCGACTTATCCCGTGAGCTATCTTGAAAATGAGCCGGAAGGCGGCTGGACGGAAGAGTACAAGACCACGAAGATGGTCCTGAAACTCATCGGCCCGGGCACCTTCACCATGGGCAGCCCCGAGGGCGAACTGGGCAAGAGCTACGACGAGACCGCCCACGAAGTGACTTTGACCAAGTCTTTCTTCGCCGGCGTCTTTGAAGTCACCCAGAAACAGTACGAACTGGTCACCGGCACTACACCCTCCTTATTCCAGGGCGACGCCCGCCCGGTGGAGAGAGTTTCCTACGACATGATCCGCGGGTCCGAAGAAGGCGGGAAGTGGCCTTCCTCCAATTCGGTGGACGAGGATTCCTTCCTGGGCGTTCTGCGCTCCAAGACAAGCCTGGCTTTCGACCTGCCTACGGAAGCCCAGTGGGAATACGCCTGCCGCGCGGAAACGACGACCGCTCTGAACGACGGCAGCGATCTTTCCAGCGTGACCGAGGACGCCAAACTTAACGATCTGGCCCGCTACTGGTACGACGGCGGCGGCGATCCCGTGAACGATGTCATCAACCTTTCCCACGCCGAAGTCGGCTCCTACGCTCCCAACGCCTGGGGCCTTTACGACATGCACGGCAACGTCTGGGAATGGTGCCTCGACTGGTACAAGATGAACCTCGGCACGGACGCCCAGACCGACCCCAGCGGCCCGCCGGCCGCTACCTACCGCGTCATGAAGAGCGGCTGCGCCTACAGCGGCGCGAAGAGCTGCCGTTCCGCCCGCCGCGAGCACGTCTACCCCAACTTCGAGGAATTCAGCGGCGCCGGCTTCCGCCTCTTCCTGACGCGGTAAGCGGAATAGAAGTGCACGATCTTGCTGACAAATAGAGAAAATACGATCTGAAACGATTATCGCCCTTTTTCGAGAGGGAAAAATGAGAATTGCTGTTCTCCTGACTATTGCCATACTTTCCCTTGCGGCCGGGTCGCTGTCAGCCGGCTCTGTTGTTACGCAGGAAGTCGTCAATGTCCGCGGTTACGTAAAAGGTTCGACTACGCTGAAATTAAGCGGAACATTAAGCGAAACCGCCATGGAGGCTCTTTCCAAAGGAGCAAGCGTCTCCATCCGAAACGATCTCGCCAATTATCTGTGCGCTCCGACTCAGCTTGATAAAAACGACAAAGGTTATGCCAAAAAGGCAGGTACCCAGAAGATTTCCGCCAAATTAAAAAACGGAAAGTTTTCCTGGACGGAAAAGGATGTCACCAAGAATTTTGCTTTCGCGGTAGGCGATGAAATAATTAAGCTGACGAAAGCCAATTTGAAATCTTCCGGGAATCTGAAAACGGAAGACGTGGCCGAATTTGAAACAAAAAAAGTCACGCTGTTTGACCTGCTTTGCGACAACGAGATAGGGGGAAGCGTTGGCGCGTATGTTTTCACTCCCGAAAAGAAAGGCGAAAACTTCAAATATTCCGCCAAAGAGCAAAATGTCCAGGTGAAGTTTAGCGCAAATTCCAAAGGCAAGTCTAATCTTTCGTATAAATTTTCGCCAGACGCTGTTTCTCCCGCTGTCATAGGTGAAAACTATTATGAAGATCCCTTTTCTGTCACAAACAAATCATATGTTGTCATCGACCTTTCCGGCGGGCCTAATGTCGAGGCTTATCCTATAAGCTATCTGGAAAGCGAGCCGGAAGGCGGCTGGACGGAAGAGCACAAGACTACGAAATTGGTCTTGCGGAAGATCGAGCCAGGCACATTCACCATGGGCAGCACTACAAATGAACTATACAGATTAATCCGCGAAACACAGCACGAAGTTACGCTTACCCAAGCCTATTACATCGGTGTTTTCGAAGTGACGCAGAGGCAATACGAGCTTGTTGCCGGTGAAAACCCGTCAGGGTACAAAGGCGACGCCCGGCCGGTGGAAAACGTTTCCTATGACATGCTCCGCGGAAACGACAAAGGCACAAAATGGCCAAACGGTTACGAGGTGGATGCAACATCCTTCTTCGGAAAACTTCGCGCCAAGACCGGTTTGGTTTTCGATCTTCCAACCGAAGCGCAATGGGAATACGCCTGCAGGGCAGGCACGACCACGGATTTGAACAGCGGCAAAGATCTTTCGGATAAGCAGGAGTGTGAGGAAATGGCGGAAGTCGGACGCTATGGTCACAATCGTGATGACGGCAAAGGCGGATATACCGATGCTCACACTACCGTCGGCTCTTATTTTCCCAACGCCTGGGGACTCTACGATATGCACGGCAACGTGTCCGAGTGGTGCCTGGACTGGTTTCAGGATGATCTTGGCAAGGATCCGGCGACGGAGCCGTATGGCCCGAACTGGAGACCGTACCGTGCTATTCGCGGAGGCTGCTGGTACAAGAACGCCGAATGCTGCTGCTCCGCTCGCCGCGAAGGCGGCACCGACCCCAGCGAAGTCAGTAGAGCCGGCGGTTTCCGTATCGTTATAGTTCAAAACGCGTTTTTCGGACCGGACGATCCGATTCAAAGGGATTTTGAATTTGATATCGAATCCGAAACAGAAAACACCCTGCCTGTTTTTCAAACCAAGTTTTATGGGAAATTGAAGAACGGTGAGGAAAAATTGCTGGACGAGATCGGCAAACTCGAATATGACGGCGCCAGCGGAATAGTGGCGGGAGTTGGCAAACATAAGTTTACCTGGATCCCGGACGCGGCTTATACCAACTTGATGGACGAAGTTGATTTAAGAGTCGAATACGAGGATGTGACTGAGCAGGCCGATTATCTTGTTTTAGATACCGTGAGCAATAAGATGCGCGTGTCATCGGAAGCCCCGGATACGACTAACGACAAATGCCGCACGGATGAATTATGGCTCAGGAGGATCGAGCCGGGAACCTTCACCATGGGCAGCCCCGAAGATGAATTGGGCAGGGAAAACAGCGAAACTCAGCATGAAGTGACGCTTACCAAAGCCTATTACATCGGCGTGTTTGAAGTGACGCAAAGGCAGTGTGAAAATATTATGGGCGAAAATCCTTCCTCGTACATAGGAGACATGAGGCCGATGGAACATGTTTCCTATGATATGCTCAGAGGAGCGAACAAAGGCTCCGCTTGGCCCGAAAACAACGCGGTTGATGAATGGAGTTTCATGGGACAGATGAGAAAGAAAGCCGGAAATATCTTCGACCTTCCTACGGAAGCCCAATGGGAATATGCCTGCAGGGCGGGCACCGCCGCGGCGCTTAACAGCGGTCAAGACCTGTCGGATAGGTTTGAGTGCCAAGAAATGTCGGAAGTTGGTCGTTATGAATGCGATCATTATGATGGTAAAGGCGGATATCCCCAGCACACTACGGTTGGCTCTTATATACCGAATGCCTGGGGGCTCTACGATATGCACGGCAATGTTTGGGAGTGGTGCATGGATTGGTTTGTCCAATACACCGGAGACGCCACGGATCCGAAAGGCGGGGAAGAGGGAGAATTTCGTATTCTCAGGGGCGGGAGTTTTCAAGACTATGCCTACTGCTGCCGCTCCGCTTATCGCCGCGACGCCCAACGCAGCCAAGGCTACCACGGCTTCGCCAACTTCGTCTATGGATTGCGTGTGGTGTTGAACCCTTAAAATTTTAATTGGTCATACACAAAAGCCCCGGACCTCCGGGGCTTTTTAGTTTTTGTCAGAGGATGCTTACATTTGATATCAAAGTTAATAGAAAAAGATGAAAAGCTTGTTTTCGCTAGATGGTTTTCATATCATGCGGATATGATCAAATCATTTAAAACAGAAGAAACAGAAACAATATGGAACGAAATCGTTAGTCCAAAGTTCCCGTACGAAATTCAGCGAAGAGCATTGCAAAAACTTAGAATGCTCAACGCAGCGCTTGTTATCGATGATTTGAGAATTCCATACAGCAATCATTTCGAAGCACTGCTTGGCAAGCGAAAAGGCCAGTATTCAATTCGAATAAACGATCAATATAGGATATGCTTCAGATGGTTCAACGGTGATTCGTTTGACGTAGAGATCACGGATTATCATTAATAAAGCACAAAACTTTCAGCACTTGTTCAACGCGACTTGATTTTACGTGATACGTACTATATAATACAAGGAACAATAACAAAGGAGACTTAAAAATGGGTAGATACATAAAACTTACGACGGTTGGTGAAATGCTGAAGGAAGAATTTATAGAGCCTCTGGGATTAACGCAGAATGCGCTGGCCAAGGCGATATTCGTTCCCGCCAACAGGATCCATCAGATAGTGAATAATCAAAGAAGAGTGACGGCTGATACCGATCTCAGGCTTACCAAGTATTTCGGTTTATCCCAAGGTTTTTTCCTGAGATATCAGGAGGAATATGAGCTAAGGATGGCGAAGCGGATGATCGCGGCGGAGCTGGCTAAGATAGATCAGATAAATGTTAAAATAAAAG
>Ga0310786_10010752_pt1 | contig 11473 bp, 9 predicted proteins | sample AusTroGonzalo_MG_FD_203881 | JGI IMG/M metagenome (GOLD analysis project Ga0310786, IMG submission 203881) | Bovine rumen microbial communities from tropical cattle in Woodstock, Queensland, Australia - Gonzalo_03 (v2) (version 2) | ecosystem: Host-associated > Mammals > Digestive system >... | reverse complement strand
ACCTCCGGCGACTATCAGAAGTATTACGAAAAAATGTATAACAACCGCTAAAGATTTGTATGTTGCCGTGTCAAGGCAACCTCTGTGCTTATGAAGAAAATCCTTTTATTAGGCTCAGGTGAACTCGGCAAGGAGTTCGTGATTGCCGCCATGAGGGCAGGCCAGTATGTGATTGCCTGCGACCGTTATGACAACGCCCCGGCCATGCAGGTGGCTGATGAGCGTGAAGTGTTCAACATGCTCGACGGCGATGCCCTGGAGGCTGTCGTCAAGAAGCATCAGCCCGACATCATCGTACCCGAGATTGAGGCCATCCGTACGGAGCGTCTTTTCCAGTTCGAGGAGCAGGGCATTCAGGTGGTGCCCTCGGCACGTGCCGTCAACTACACCATGAACCGCCGTGCCATCCGCGACCTCGCCTCTAAGGAGCTGGGCCTGCGAACAGCCAAGTACTTCTATGCCAAGACCTTCGAGGAGTTCAAGACGGCTGCCGACGAGATAGGTTTCCCCTGCGTCGTCAAACCCCTGATGTCTTCTTCAGGCCACGGTCAGAGCTACGTCCACAACGACGGCGAACTTGAGCAGGCCTTCAAGGAAGCGATGGAAGAGGGTAGGGGCGACGTGAAGGAAGTCATCATCGAGGAGTTCATCGACTTCGACTCTGAGTTCACGCTGCTGACCATTACCCAGCAGCACGGCTGGCCTACGCTTTTCTGTCCGCCTATCGGCCATGTGCAGAAGGGTGGCGACTATCGTGAGTCGTGGCAGCCTTACAAGATTAGTGACGAGGCCCTGAAGCAGGCGCAGTCGATGGCCGACAAGGTGACGCGCGCATTGACAGGTGCCGGCATCTGGGGCGTGGAGTTCTTCCTGACGAAACAGGGCGAGGTCATCTTCTCTGAACTCTCGCCACGTCCCCATGATACGGGTATGGTGACGCTGGGCCACACCACCAACCTCTCAGAATTTGAGTTACACTTCCGTGCCGTGATGGGACTGCCCATTGCCGGCATCCATCTCGAGCATGCCGGAGCTTCGGCAGTTATCCTGTCGCCGACGGAGGCTTCTACGCCTGTTGACCGCTCCTTGCTGCCTTATAACTTAGAGACGGCTCTGCAGGAAGACCGTACACGCATCCGCATCTTCGGAAAGCCCGAGGCTCACAAAGGACGCCGCATGGGTGTCGTGCTCTGCTACGGCGAGATAGGCGACGATGTGAACGCCCTCCGCGACAAGGCTAAACGCCTGGCTAAGACCATCCTTGGAACTGATCCCTATGCCGACCTTAGACATTAAGCTGATAGAGCTGCCCAAGATTACCGACCCTCGGGGCAACCTGACGGTGGCTGAGGGTGCTGGTGTGGTGCCGTTCGACATCAAGCGCGCCTACTGGGTCTACGATGTGCCGGGAGGCGAGAGTCGTGGCGGCCATGCCCATAAGCGGTTGCGTCAGTTGGTGGTGGCGTTGAGCGGTTCGTTCACCGTTACCCTCGACAATGGCTACGAGCGTCGGACGGTGCTGCTGAACCATCCGTGGCAGGGACTGATTATCGAAACCAACACCTGGCGTACGCTCGACGACTTCTCCAGCGGTGCCGTCTGCCTGGTTCTGGCTTCCGACCATTTCGAGGAAGACGACTATATCTACGATTACCAGGAATTTCTGAACTATATAGGATGTTCGAAGTAAGACGATATACAGCGCCAATGGCCGATGAGTGGAATCTCTTTGTGGCTGCATCGAAGAACGGCACGTTCCTCTTCGACCGTCGCTTCATGGACTATCATAGTGACCGTTTCTGCGACCACTCACTACTTGTCTATCGCGACCAGCGGCTCTATGCGTTGTTGCCAGCCAATCAGAAGGACGACACGCTCGTCTCTCACGGTGGTCTGACGTATGGCGGTCTGGTGACCGACAGCCGTTGCTCGGCCAAAGGGGTACTCGATGCGTTCACGGCTATCAATGAATACCTGCGTCAGCAGGGTTTCCGCCACGTCGTCTACAAGGCCGTTCCCTGGATTTACCACCAGCTGCCAGCCGAGGAAGACCTCTATGCCCTGACCAGCGTCTGTCATGCCCGACTGACTATTCGCGACATTTCCTCAGCGATTATCGGCGACAGGAAAATACGTTTTTCGGAATCCCGCAAATCAGGTATCCGAAAGGCTCACCGTCAGGGGCTGACCATTGCTGAGAGCACGGACTTTGCTACTTTCTGGCAGATACTGAATGAGAATCTGACAGGCAAGTATGGTGTACGCCCCGTTCATTCGGTTGCCGAACTGGAACTCCTGCACAGCCGCTTCCCTGAAAAGATTCGGCTCTATATGGCTTTTGACGGTGAAACACCCGTAGGCGGCACTCTGCTGTTCCTGACCCCGCAGGTACTCCATACGCAGTACATTTCGGCTAATGCCTTTGGCAAGCAGCATGGCGCCATCGACCTGCTCTTCGACCACCTTATTAATAATACATATAAGGACTATCCCTATATTGACTTTGGTAAATCGACGGTCAGCGATAGTGCCGACCTTAACGAGCAGCTGATTTTCCAGAAAGAGGGCTTTGGTGCCCGTGCCGTCTGTTACGACACCTACGAATACGACCTATGACAGTACCCTATCTACCCCTGAACCGCATCACGGCGATGCATGCCAACGAAATCCACCAGGCTATTGACCATGTGGTCAACTCCGGCTGGTACCTGCACGGCGAAGCCACGGCCCGTTTCGAGCAACATTATGCCGACTATATCGGCACGAAGCATTGCATCGGGGTCGCCAACGGACTGGATGCGCTGACCCTCATCCTCCGTGCCTATATGGAGAAGGGACTACTGCACGAAGGCGACGAAGTGATGGTTCCTGCCAACACTTTTATTGCTTCGATTCTGGCCATTACCGATAATCGTCTGGTTCCCGTTCTCATTGAGCCTCGCCTCGACACCTTTCAGATAGACGACAGCCTCTTGGAGCAGGCTATCACGCCGAAGACCCGAGCCTTGATGCTTGTCCATCTCTACGGCCGTTGTGCCTATACCGAGCACATCGCCGCCCTCTGCCAGCGCCATCACCTCCTCCTCATCGAAGACAATGCACAGGCCCACGGATGTCATTTTTCCCCTTCCAAGCGTACCGGAGCGCTTGGAAACGCCGCCGCCCACAGCTTCTACCCGGGAAAGAACCTCGGAGCCTTCGGCGACGGTGGTGCCGTTACCACCAACGACGACGAACTGGCTGCCATCATCCGCAGCCTCGCCAACTACGGTTCACGCCAGAAATATGTGTTCGACTATTGTGGCCGCAATTCCCGCCTCGACGAGCTGCAGGCCGCCGTACTTGATGTTAAACTGCGCCATCTTGATACCGACAATGCTCGCCGCCAGAAGATTGCCGCCTATTATCTGGATAAGGTGAAGCATCCGGAAATCACGCTCCCCACACCTTCAGAGAGTGTCTACCACATCTTCCCCATTCTCACCACCCGTCGTAACGAACTACAGCAGTATCTTGCAAACAACGGCGTACAGACGGCTATCCATTATCCCATTCCTCCGCACCAGCAGCGGTGCTATGCAGCGTGGAACCATCTCTCGCTTCCCGTCACCGAGCAGATACATCGTCAGGAGCTCAGTCTGCCTTGTCATCCTGCTATGACACAAGACGAGGTCAACCGTGTGGTCACCCTCCTCAACAGATTTTGATAGCAGACGATTGGAATGAACCTTTAATCTTGGCTGCCAAAGAGGGGTTGGCAGCTCTTGCAGTCTGTCAGTTCTCTTGTTGTCGTTCACTCCATCCACTTCTCCGTCTTTTTCGCCCTTACCTCTTACCTCCATAGGGCTCCTCGCGATTGTTAGGTGGCTATTTGGTGTCAGCGCGCAGCGGCGCGGCATTAGCAAAATTGAAATCTGCAGCAAAATTATTATTAGTTTGCTGCCCCCAACAGGGGTACCAATTGTACTCCACCTGGAATTGAGTTCTGGGGCATGTGACAAAGAAAAATGGGGAAAACGCTGCGTTATTCCCAGTCACTTCTACGTAGGATTCGTGACGGGGTTATAATACGTAATCGCCGCTTTCCCTCATTCTGGGGAGAGCGGCGATTGTTGCATATTGCTTTTTGGAATCAACGCTTAGTGCTTCTGACCTTTCTGTCCGTAGTAGGCGTTGGGGCCGTGCTTGCGCATGTAGTGCTTTTCGACCAACAGGGGGTTCATCGTCAGGTTGGGATTCACCGAGTAGGCGATGAAGGCCATCTTGGCACATTGCTCCATAACCTTGGCGTTGTAGACAGCATTGTCGGGAGAAGTGCCCCATGAGAACGGACCGTGGTTCTTGACGAGAACGGCGGGGGTGTGGTCGGGGTTGATCTTGCGGATGTTCAGGATCTCGTCGACGATGACGTTACCGGTCTCCAGCTCGTACTGTCCCTTGACCTCGGCTTCCGTCATGTCGCGCGTACAGGGGATATCCTGATAGAAGTAGTCGGCATGGGTGGTGCCGATGTTGGGAATGTCACGTCCTGCCTGTGCGAAAGCGGTGGCATAGGTGGAGTGGGTGTGTACGACGCCCTGGATGTTGGGGAAGGCACGATATAATACAAGGTGTGTAGGGGTATCGCTCGAGGGGTTGAGATCACCGTCGACGACCTCGCCTGTCTGGAGGTCGACAACTACCATGTCTTCGGGCTTCATCACGTCGTAGTCAACGCCTGAGGGCTTGATGACAACCAGGCCATGCTCGCGGTCGATGCCTGAGACGTTGCCCCAGGTGAAGATGACCAGGTTCTGCTTCACGAGGTCGAGATTGGCCTTGAATACTTTTTGTTTCAGTTCTTCTAACATAATGTTTTTACAGTTTAAAGTTCGGGTCGTCGTGGTATGCCCGCTTGTTGAAGCGATAGAGGAAAGCACCGCGTTTCGACCCTGTTTTGTCTATGAGTTCTGTCTTCTCGATAAAGTCCATGTCCTTGATGCGCTTGCGGAAGTTGCGCTTGTCGAGCTCCTCGCCGTTGACGGCCTCGTAGAGCCGTTGCAGCTGGGTGAGCGTGAACAGGTCGGGCAGCAGGCGGAAGCCTACGGGCTCGGTGCGCAGCTTCTGGCACATGAGTTTCCGGGCTTTGCGAATCATCTCGTTATGGTCGGAATAGAGCTTCGGGAGTTCCTCGATGTTGACCCATTCCACGCCATGATCCAGCCGCAGGCGCTCGTCGTAGTCCTTGACATTGATCAGCGCATAGTAGGCGATGGAGATGACGCGTTCGCCAGGGTCGCGGTCGATGCTACCGAAGGCTCCCACCTGACGCATATAGAGATTGTTGAGTCCCGTAAGTTCGGCAACGGTGCGGTTGGCAGCGTCGTTAATGCTCTCGTCGGCGGCGACGAAGCCTCCGTAAAGGCTCCATTCACCGCGTCCGGGATCCATTTGTCTGCGGCCGATGAGCACCTTCAGCTTCCCTTCGTCGAAGCCGAAAATGATGCAGTCCACCGAGACCCATACTTTCGCGTGTTGACTATAGTAGGTCATTTCCTGTCCTTAGAAGAAGTACCAGTAGAAGCAGCCGCAGAGGAACAGGACACCGAGTGTTCCCACAATGTCCCATACATCCCAGCTCTGGGCAATCTCCTTGCGATAGTCGGCTGTAAAGGTGATGGCATCCTTCTGTTCGGCTGTGGGAGCAGGAGTGAAGAACGACACAACAACCATCAGCAGCACGATGAATACCAGCAGCCAGCACTCGAAGATGAGCCAGTTGGTCTGCCAGAACCATGCGGTGGCATTCCAGAAGGCACCGTCCATCTGAGCAGAACCTGTATCGGTGACGACATTGGTTACCAGTCGCAGCATACCGATGAGGAAACCACCAATGAGGCCCCATTCACCAGCCTTCGGCGTAATCTTCTTAGAGAGGATACCTAAGGTGAAGACGGCCACCATAGCAGGAGCCAGGAGCGACTGGATGCCCTGCAGATAGCTGTAGAGGTTGCCCATACCCATCATGACGGGAAGCCAGAGCAGACCGAGCAAAACGACCACGACGGTAGCGATACGGCCAACGAGCACGTAGTGAGCCTCGCTCAGGCCCTTCTTCATGGGCTTGTAGAAGTCCTCAGTAAACAGCGTAGCGCAGCTGTTGAAGAAAGCAGCCAGAGAGGTGACGAGTGCGCAGATGAAACCAATGGTCACAAAGCCCTTGATACCTGCAGGCAGGATGCTCTTCACCATCATGGCGAAAGCACCGTCGGTGTCGTGCTGGTTGGCAATATCCATCTGAATGCCGAAGTCGCCAAAGCCACCGTTGGCCAAAGCCATAGCCACCATACCGGGGATGAGGAACATGAAGACGGGAAGAAGCTTGAAGTATCCAGCGGCGATGGTGCCACGACGGGCACGCTTCATGACCTCCACGTTGCTCTCGCCCTTCTGCTGACCAAGTACACGCTGAACGATGTGCTGGTCGGTACACCAGTACCAGAAGCCAATGATAGAGGCACCAATGAACACCACGAAACCGGGATACTCATGGTAGAGGGGGTCAGGATTGCCCGATGCGTTGATGTCGGCCCAGTGGAACATGTGAGTCGTTCCGTAGCCGTCGTGAAGTGTGCTACAGAAAGCCATCATGTTCTCCCAACCCTGAACGATGCTGCCGCCACCGAGTGTAGACAGACCAAGGAAGAGCACCAGGAATGCACCAATAATAAGAATAGGTGTCTGGATGGCCGACATGGTCATCACGCCCTTCATACCGCCGAAGACGGTGAAGATGGCTGTGACGGCAATGAGGCCGAGGGCACCCCACCAGAAAGGCAGACCGATAAGGTACTCAAAGAAGATACCACCGGTGAAGGCTGTTACCGACACCTTGGTCAGAATGTAGGCTACGAGCGTGATGATAGACAGCCACGAACCCGTGCGCTGGGTGTAGCGGAACTTCAGGAAGTCGGGCATGGTGATAATCTTGCCCATCTTGTTGTTGAGCAGCTGATAGAAGGGAACGAAGAGCCAGCCGAGGATGAGAATCATCCAGCCCTGCATCTCCCAGTGGGCCATACCCACACCGTCCTTGGCACCAGTACCTGCGAGACCGACGAGGTGCTCGGAACCGATGTTGGCAGCGAAAATGGCCATACCAATTACATACCAGGGCTCACCCTTACCGAACAGATAGTCCTGCGAGTCGGCACCCTTCATTTTCTCCTTGTCTTTCTTAATGGCGCGGTAGACCGCCCACACGATGGCTAACACACCGACGGCAAGCACCGCCCAGTCGAGCCATTGAAACTCATTTGAAGTCCAATTCATAGATTTAGCCCCCCTCTAATCCCCCCTACTGGGGGGAAGACCGATACAGGGGCAAGGGTCTTGTATTATTACTATTACTTTTTTCTTCTTATTGTGGTTACCTCCGCCTCCCCCAGTTGGGGGAGGATGGGAGGGGGCTTTTTACTTCATACGATTCTTCCACATGGCAGTCATATCTTCCAGCGTCTTGCCCTTGGTCTCGGGAACGAGCTTCCAGACGAAGAGGGCGGCGATGATGCAGATGATACCATAGAGACCATAGGTGAACCAGTGGCCGAAGTCGTCGCCCTCAGACAGGTGCATATTGAACATAGGCACGAAGGTAGAGCTGACGATGAAGTTGAAAATCCACTGGAAAGCTACGGCGATGGCCACAGCACCACCACGGATGGTGTTGGGGAAGATCTCGGCAATGAGCACCCACGTGATGGGACCCCATGAGAACATGAACGAAGCAGAGTAGATGAGCAGCGAGGCAGCGGTGACGAGTGCCATACTCTGGTTGCCGAAGGTAACGGCAACGCCGAAGGCGCCGAGGGCCATGCCTAACGAACCCCAGATGAGCAGCGGCTTGCGACCCCACTTCTCGACGGTGAAGATGGCCACGAGGGTGAAAAGGATATTGATGACGCCCATGAAGACGGTCAGCATCATCGGGTCGTCCATACCCATGTCGCCGAAGATACGCGGAGCGTAGTATAGTACGGCGTTGATACCTACAGCCTGCTGGAACACAGAGAGCATGATACCCACGAAGATACAGACGAAGCCGTAGGTCATCAGTTTCTCGGTCTTCACAACCATCGTGTCCTTGATGTCCTGCAGAATCTGGGCAGCCTTGCTCGAGCCGTTGATCTTCGACAGGATGCCAAGTGCCTTCTGGTCCTGATTGATGCTGACGAGGTAACGCGGCGTCTCAGGAACGAAGCAGATGAGCAGGGCAAAGAGTCCTGCGGGTACAGCCTCCGAACCGAACATATAGCGCCAACCGGTAGTCACCGTCCACTGAGCGGCGGGGTTGATGGCGGCAATGCCCTTACCCATCTCCTCGACGAGCGGCTGGATGTGGTCGCCCAGGATGAAGAAGTTGACGAAGTAAACCACCAGCTGACCGAAGATAATGGCGAACTGGTTCCACGAAACGAGCATACCGCGGATGTTGGAGGGAGCAACCTCGCCGATATACATCGGGCAGATGGCGGAGGCCAGACCTACGCCGATACCGCCGATGACGCGGTAGATGTTGAACATGATGAGCAGCGAGTAGGTGGGAGTACCGTGTTCGAAGAACAGGAACTCGGGCTCCATCGAACCGAGTGCTGAGATGAAGAACAGCAAGCCGGCGATGATGAGCGACTTCTTACGGCCAAGGTTGGTGGCCAGGAAGCCGGAGAGAGCCGAGCCGATGATACAGCCTATCAATGCGCTAGCCGAAGTAAAACCGTGCCAACCGTCGGTGTAGGCAAAGTCCTTGGCCTCCATGAAGAAAGCCTGCAAACCCTTCTCGGCGCCCGAGATGACGGCGGTGTCATATCCGAAGAGCAGGCCACCAAGGACGGCGACCATCACGATGCTGATGAGGTAGCTCTTACTACCGTTTTCTGTCTGTGCCATAATTATCAATTGTCAATTGTCAATTATCAATTATTTCGTAGAAAACTTGTAGGCAGCGTGGCTGAAATACTTCTCGCCGGGATTCAGTACGGGACTTGCCCACTCAGGATGGTTGGGGCTGTCGGGATACTTCTGGCTCTCCAGGCAGATGCTGACGTGCTGCGGATACTTCTTGCCGAGCTTGCGCACGATGTTCTCCTCGCCGCCTACGCCCTGGAAGTTGCCGCTATAGACCTGTACGCCAGGCTCGTTGGTGTACATCTCCATGAAGATGCCGGTCTTGGGGCTGTAGAGGCTGGCGCAAACCTGCGTGTCGTCGCCCTTGGTGTTCAGGCACCAGTTGTGGTCGTATCCGTGAGCGTTCTTAATCTGCTCATACTCCGACTGGATGCTGTCGCCCACGGCGTGCGGGGTGCGGAAGTCCATCGGCGTACCCTCGACGGGCAGGATCTTGCCGGTGGGCATGTAGCTGAAGTCGCTCTCGGTGAAGTTGTCGGCATTGACGTAGAGCACCTGGTCGTAGGCAGCGTTCTCGAAGTCGCCGCTCAGGTTATAGTAGTTGTGGTTGGTCTGGTTGATGATGGTGGGCTTGTCGGTCTCAGCCTCCCAAGTGATGTCCAGCGTGTTGTCGTCGGTAATCTTGTAGGTGGTGATGGCCGTCACGGTTCCGGGGAATCCGTTCTCGCCGTCCTCGGCCACGATGGTCAGCTTCAGGGTCTTGTCGTCAACCTGCTCGGCAGCATAGACCTTGTTCATCCATCCCGTAGCGCCGCCGCCGTGGAGGCAGTGGATGCGCGTGTCGCCCTCATGCGGGTCGTTTTGGCGAAGCTGGTATTCCTCGCCGTTGAGCTTGAACTTTCCGTCGCAGATGCGGTTGGCATAGCGTCCTACGCTGGAGCCGTAGTCGGTAGGCGAGTTCAGCGTGTCGGCATACTGGGCAATGTTGTCGAAACCCAGCACCACGTCGGTGGGCTTGCCGTCCTTGTCGGGCACGACGAGCGAGACGACGCGTCCGCCGTAGTTGGTGATGCAAACCTCCATGCCGTTGTCGTTCTTCAGCGTGTAGAGCTTGACGGTGTCGCCGTTGATAACAGTGTCGAACTTGGCAGGGTCAAGACCCGATACCGTGAGCTGCGGAGCCTGTTGTCCGCCAGCGCAGGCCGTGAACATTGCAACTGCAACGCCCATGCCCAAAATACTACCTTTCAGGTTTTTCATTGTAACTGGTTTTTAGTTTATAATGATGTGTTATTTCAAATTTGGGTGTAAATTTACAACATTTATTTGAAACGACAATGAAAAAAGGTAAAAAAAAGAGCGGTAGGGTGTAAATTAGACACCCTACCGCCGATATTTAACGGTTTTTAAATATCAATTGTCAATTTTCAATCTTCAATTGATTACTCGCCTTTTTCCATCTTAGCCTTCAGTTCAGCCAGGACGTCGATGTCGCCGAGCGTGGTGCTGGCAGCAACGTTCTCAATCTTCGGAGCGTCGTCCTTCTTGGCGGCACGGGGAGCAGCCTTCTTGGCGGCAGCCTTCTTCTCCTCACGCTGAGGATCCTCGAAGGTGCGGCTGTGGCTGAGGATGATGCGCTTGCTGTCCTTGTTGAACTCAATCACCTTGAACGGCAGCTCCTCGCCCTGCTGAGCCTGAGAGCCGTCCTCTTTCTGGAGGTGCTTAGGAGTAGCGAAGCCTTCCACATTCTCGTCGAGAGCAACAACGGCGCCTTTCTCCAGCAGCTCGGTAATCTTACCGGTGTGGACAGAGCCGACGGTGTACTTCTCCTCGAAGACATCCCAAGGATTGTCCTCCAGCTGCTTGTGACCGAGGCTCAGACGACGGTTCTCCTTGTCGATGTCGAGCACGATAACGTCGATCTGAGCACCAACCTGTGTGAACTCAGAGGGATGCTTCACCTTCTTGGTCCAGCTGAGGTCGCTGATGTGAATCAGACCGTCAACACCCTCCTCCAGTTCAACGAATACGCCGAAGTTGGTGAAGTTGCGAACCTTGGCATTGTGCTTAGAGCCGACAGGATACTTGGTCTCGATAGCCTCCCAGGGATCTTCCTTGAGCTGCTTGATACCGAGCGACATCTTGCGCTCGTCGCGGTCGAGGGTCAGGATGACAGCCTCCACCTCGTCGCCAACCTTCAGGAACTCCTGAGCTGAGCGCAGGTGCTGGCTCCAAGACATCTCGCTGACGTGGATCAGACCCTCAACACCGGGCTGAATCTCAACGAATGCACCGTAGTCGGCGATAACGACAACCTTACCAGTCACGTGGTCACCCACCTTGAGGTCAGCATCCAGAGCATCCCAGGGATGCGGAGTCAGCTGCTTCAGACCGAGGGCGATGCGCTTCTTCTCGTCGTCGAAGTCGAGGATAACGACATTGATCTTCTGGTCGAGCTCGACCACCTTCTTCGGGTCGTCGACGCGGCCCCAGCTGAGGTCGGTGATGTGGATGAGTCCGTCAACACCGCCCAGGTCAACGAATACACCGTAAGAAGTGATGTTCTTGACGGTACCTTCGAGGATCTGAC
>Ga0310786_10010749_pt1 | contig 11475 bp, 9 predicted proteins | sample AusTroGonzalo_MG_FD_203881 | JGI IMG/M metagenome (GOLD analysis project Ga0310786, IMG submission 203881) | Bovine rumen microbial communities from tropical cattle in Woodstock, Queensland, Australia - Gonzalo_03 (v2) (version 2) | ecosystem: Host-associated > Mammals > Digestive system >... | reverse complement strand
GACGCCTACGTCTACGTGGAAGGCAAGGTCGTGCCCTTCCAGACTGAAGGTCATCATCACAACATCACCGCCGAGCAGGCGCTGTTCATCCTGCGCTCGCAGGAGTGAGCATGGCATACGTCTGAAGCGACGAAGGGGACATTGTTGCTCTTATCTTGAGTTGTCATAGATTGCCAAACAAAGGAAAGCATCATGGAAAAAGAGTACAAGATTCCGACGATTGCGGTTCAGGCTGGATACAGTCCTGCCAACGGCGAACCACGCCAGATTCCCATCATCCAGTCCACGACCTTCAAGTACGCCACCAGCAATGAGATGGGCGCACTTTTCGACCTGGAGAAGTCAGGCTATTTCTACAGCCGCCTCGCCAATCCCACCTGCGATATGGTCGCGGCGAAAATCACCGCCCTGGAGGGCGGCGTTGCTGGCATGCTGACGTCCTCTGGCCAGGCCGCCAATTTCTTCGCCGTCTTCAACATCGCGACGGCTGGCGACCACGTCGTCGCCTCCTCCGCGCTGTACGGCGGAACTTCCAACCTCTTCACCGTGACCATGAAGAAGATGGGTGTCGACTTCACTCTATTGGACATTGAAGCGTCCGAGGAAGAAATCAACGCCGCTTTCCGTCCCAACACCAAGGCTGTGTTCGGTGAAACCCTGACCAATCCCTCGTTGGATGTCCTCGATATCGAGAAATGGGCCCGCTGCGCTCACAACCACGGCGTGCCGCTCATCGTCGACAACACCTTCGCCACGCCAGTCAACTGCCGCCCCATCCAATGGGGAGCCGATATCGTCACCCATTCGACGACCAAGTACATGGACGGCCATGGCACGCAGGTCGGCGGAGCCATCGTCGACAGCGGCAACTTCGATTGGATGGCCCACAAGGAGAAATTCCCCGGCATGTGCACGCCAGACGAGTCCTACCATGGCCTCGTCTACGCCACCAAGTTCGGCAAGGCTGGCTACATCACCAAATGCGTGGCGCAGCTGATGCGCGACCTGGGTTCATCGCCAGCTCCGATGAACGCCTTCCTGCTGAACCTTGGCTTGGAGTCGCTGCATGTGCGCGTGCCGCGTCACTGCGAGAACGCTCAGGCGGTCGCCGAGTTCCTGGAAGCTCATCCTGACGTGGCCTGGGTCAATTATCCCGGCCTGAAGTCGAGCAAATATTATGAGCGGGCGAAGAAATACATGCCCAACGGCACCTGCGGTGTGCTGGCCTTCGGTCTGAAGAAAGGCCGCGCGGCTGCCATCAAGATGATGGACGCCCTCCGCTTCGTGGCCATCGAAACCCATGTGGCCGATGCTCGTTCTTGCGTGCTCCATCCCGCTTCCCATACGCATCGCCAACTCTCTGACGAACAACTCGCCGCCGCTGGCATTCCCGGCGACCTCATCCGCCTCTCCTGCGGCATCGAGGATGTCAACGACATCATCGCCGACCTCGATCAGGCTCTCAAGGCCTGACATGCGCCTGGCGGTCGAACACCAGTTCGACCGCCACTTGTCCTTGGAAACGGATATTCTTTAGCAGACTTTTTATTTGCGTCATTCCTCGTTGAGGATTTGCTCTAGGATACCATCATTGACGAGGAGCCCACGATGGGTGGGGCTAAGGCGCAGAGGCGATATCTTGAGCAGACCGGCGCGTTGGAGTCGTGCGAGCGCCTGAGGGGCAAGCTGTTCTGGGGCATAGCCTGTCAAGGATGTGAACTCCTCGCGGTTCCAGCCGTCGGTTGTACGTAGTCCGAAGGCCAGGATTTCCCGGGCTCTTTGCTTGGCGGGGAGGATGTCGTCTTCCTGGGGAGCGTTTTGGAGCCAGGCGGTCAGGGAGGCGGGATTGGCGGGACGGTTCTGTCCGTTGAAGGAGACGGCAGCGGGGCCGCAGCCGAGGTAGGTCTGGCCGTGCCAGATTTCGTAGTTGTGGCGGCAACGGCAGCCGCGCCGCGCGAAATTGGAGATTTCGTAGCGGTGGAGACCGGCGGTAGCCAGAACTTTGTCAGTGAGGTTCCAGAATTGGAGGAACTCGCCGTCATCTGGTTCCGGGAGATCAGGATGGCGGCGCAGAAAGGCCGTGCCTGGTTCGCGGATGAGGGAGTAGGCGGAAAGATGGTCAGGCTGGCAGTCAAGTGCCCGTTGCAGGTCGTTCTGCCAGTCGGTAATGCTTTCGCCGGGAATCTGGAATATCAGGTCGAGATTCAGGCGCAAGGACGGCAGACAACGGATTTCCCGCAAGATGTCTGGCAGGCGTTGGAGGATACCGCGGCGTCCCAGGACACGACGCAGGCGGGGAGAAAAGGACTGGATGCCCAGGCTCAGGCGGTTGGCTCCGCCTGCCAGCATGGCCTCCAGGCGGGCGGGCGTCAGGGAGGCGGGATTGGCCTCAAAGGTCCATTCGCAGTCAGGGGCCAGAGGCAAAATGGCGTGGACGAAACGGCTGAGTCGGGTGATTTCCTGCGGAGCCAGGGCAGATGGCGTGCCCCCGCCGATGAAGATGGAGCGGAGGGGCTGGCAAGCAGGGGCGTTTCTGGCCAGTTCCCGCTCTAGGGCAGACAGAAATTGGCGGTGCAGGGCAGGGGAGCCATGGGGCTCGGAATAGAAGGCGCAATAGTCGCATTTCTGCCGGACGCAGAATGGAATATGAATATACAGCGAATTATAGGGACGGACAGGCGCCAACGGCAAATCTGTCCCTTCCCGCGAGGTCTGCAAGGATTCTGACATTCCGATAATGATGGTCAAGGAGGATTTTCCGGACGGCCTGTCCCTGGTCGCAGCCGATTTCCATGATGAGTATGCCGTCGGACAGCAGAAAATCGCTGGCCTGCGAGGAAATTAGCCGATGGAAAAGGCAGCCGTTTTCGGCAGCCAGCAGGGCAAGTTGAGGCTCATACAACCGAATGTCATCAGGGAGGTTTTCGTATTCCTCGGCGGTGACATACGGCGGATTGGCGGTGATGAGGGAGAAATGGCGTTCCCGGGGAATTTCCGCGAACAAGTCCGATTGCCGGAAACTCAAGTTGTCCAGGCGGAGATTCCGCTGGTTCTGCCGTGCCCAGACAAGAGCCCGCAGGCTGATGTCCGTTCCCAGCACTGACGCGTCGGGGAGATTGGCGGCCAGGGCGCAGGCGATGGCGCCGCTGCCAGTGCAGAGGTCGAGGATGTCACCGTGGCCGGGATACAGTTCCTGAAGGCAGTGCTCAACGAGTTCTTCTGTCTCTGGGCGGGGAATCAGGACGCCTGGGCCGACGGCGAGTTCCAGTCCGAAAAACTCCGTGTTGCCCAGGACATATTGGAATGGCTCGCCCTGGCAGCGCCTGGCGACGAGCTGGTTTGTCTCGGTGGCGGACAGGTTGTGCTTTTCAGCGTGTTCGCAGAGCCAGCGGGCCTCGTTGACGGCGTTGGCGATGCCGTGCTTGTGCAATTCGGCGGCGATATCGCGCGGCGAGATGTCAGTTGGCAGGGGCATCGGTCGCTTCCATGGCCCCCGGCGTGGAACGCTGTTCCGAAGCGTTGGAGGCAGTTCCCTCGTCGCGGTTGTAGCGACGCTTGAAGATTTCGATGGCCGTCAGGAACAGGGCAGCCAGCATGGGCCCGTAGATGAGGCCGGGGAATTTGAAGGTGATGAGACCGCCAAGCAGGGAGAAGAAGATGAGGCCAAATGGCATTTTGATTTTCCCTGTGCCCAGAATGCGCATCAGGGCAGGGCGGATGAAATTGTCGATATAGCTGACGAAGATGCCCGCAATGATGAGGAATATTGCCAGCTTGGTGTTGCCGATGCTGAACAGATAATAGGCGGAGGGGATCCAGACCAGGGCAGTGCCGACGACGGGAATGGCGATGCAGAAGGCAGTCATTAGCGTCAGGATGCCGGCGGGCAGGCCAGCGATCTTGTAGGCTCCCCAGATGACGAGCAGCTGGCAGGCGGCTCCGCCAAGCCCCCCCCAGAGAATTGACTGCGAGGTCTTCTGCACCTGGTCCATCAGTTCGTCGAAATCATCGGGGTCGAAGAAGCCGATGTCGCGGAAGAATATGCGAATGTACGTTCCCTTGCTTAGCAGGAAGAAGCAGATGCCGAGCAAGGCAAGCCCCTGTCCCAGAATGATGCCGCCGACATTCAGGAGTTTCTTGGGCAGGAAGCTGAAATAGCCGAGATAGTTGATGGCCAGACGCTGCAGATGTGGCTGCAGCTTGCAGATGAAGGGATAGATGACATATTGTGGGTGTTCTTTTTCTTGCTCGGTTGACAGCTGTCGCGCCAGTTCGAGGTCGTCGTTGGTCGAAGTCTGCGGAGCGGCTGCAGGCTGTTCCTGCGGACTGGTGGAGAAAATGGACTGGGCGGTAAGCTTGTTGACGGTCTGGCCGAGGATATTGTCTAAATCCGGGTCGCTAAGCAGGGCCTCTAGTTTGTCGATGACGAAGGTCTGGAAGAGGGAATTGTGGCGATGCCTGTCTTCCAGGGCGTTGCAACGCACTTCCAGTTTGGAGGGAAGCTGGGCCTCGGCTGCGCTGGATTGCGGAAGCGGGGATTTTGCGCCGCTTGTCGCGGACGGCCAGGTATGCGCGGTCGTCAGCAGGGCGTTGCCCAGGGCCTGATTGTGCTTCAGGAAGGACATCGACTGGTCGCGGACAGTGCGCCAGGCGAGGTCGAGGGCGAAGATAGTCAGGAGCAGGACGACGGCCAGGGTTATTATAGCAGACAGGTTGTGGTGCCAGTCGTTAGCCTGTTCTATGTCTTCTGGAGAATGCTGGCCACTGTGTCTGGTCCGCAGATTCAGATCCTTGATTTTAAGGAGCATGGCCTTGGCGACTGTTGACCTCCACCAGCGGAGTGCTTTTCTGCGAGAATTAGGCGTGCTGAACTCGTAACCCTGAGGCGTACTCCTGCTGGGAATCAAGGGAAAGCCAGGGAAGCACAGGTGCTTAAGTAACCTATGAACAGGCTGGAGGACGATGGTCAGGAAGATGCCCAGCAGGATGGCGTGCGCAAAGGGCAGGAAAATATACAATAGTCCGCCGGCCAGCAAGACGAGCAGGAACAGAAATGCTGGTTTGGCGAAGGTCAGGCGGGTTCTATTGGCAGGCTGAGGCAATTCTCGATTCCCTAGGGCAGTTTGTAGAAGTCCTTGACAATCTGCCAGCCTTCGGCGGCGGTGTCGCAATATTTGAACAAAGACATGTCTTCGGGGCTGATAAGCCCCCGGTCAAGGAAACATTGCCAGTCCACAAGGTCTTCCCAGAATTTGCGTCCGAAAAGCACGACAGGAATGCGGGGAATGACGCCCGTCTGGATAAGCGTCAGGGACTCGAAAACCTCGTCCATGGTGCCGAAACCGCCTGGGAAGGCAGCGAGGGCCTTGCAACGCTTGAGAAAATGGATTTTGCGGATGCAGAAATAGTGCATCTGGAAGCAAAGTCCCTCCGAGATGTAGGGATTAGGTTCCTGCTCGAAAGGCAGGGTTATGTTGACCCCTACGCTCTGGGCGCCGGCGTCATAGGCTCCCTGGTTGCCGGCCTCCATGATGCCGGGGCCGCCGCCAGTGACGACCGTGAAATGCTTACTGCCGTCTTTGTCCTCATAACTGGCGGCCAGCCGCGCAAATTCCCTGGCCATTGCGTAGTATTTGCTGTCTTCCTGGCGGCGGAGACATTTGTCCACGGCGGCCTGGCACAGTTTCTTTTCGCCTGGCTTGGCTTTTTTCAAGGCGGCTCTGGCCTGGCGCAGCTCTTTGGCCGCCTGTTCAGGCGAAAGGGTCCTGGCGCTGCCGAAGATGCAGACAGTATCGTTGATATGCCTGTCCTGCATCATGACCTCGGGTTTCAGGTATTCCAGCAGGAGCCTTACAGGACGTCCGAAGTCGGAATCGAGAAAATCCCTGTCATGGTAGGCGATGATTTTGCCGTCGAATTTGTCGCCGGCAGCCTGGTAGATTTTCTTCGGCATGATGGGTGACTAGCGGTTGGGCATCGGCCTGGGATTCGGGCGCCCCTGGGGCATGCCGTTAGGCATCATCATGCCTGGATCCATCATCATGTTGGGGTCGTCGTTAGGATTGGCGGCTTGCTCTTTTTCCGCCTTGATTTGGTCGGCGACGGACTGGGGCATCCATTCTTCTTCATCGTTTTCATTCAGCGCCCGGACATACGGCGGGTCGTTCTGTTCGAAGACCTGCTTGGTGATTTCGGGGGTGATTTTCTCTCTGATAATACGTCTGAGGCCGTCGTAGACTTGCTGGTAGACCAGTTTCTTCTCCTTCCAGAACTCGTACTTGCCTGTGCGGATGGAGGCACCTTCCTTGTCGATTTCCGGGACGAAATTGGCTTCCAGGAAGCGTTTGGGCATTTCTAGGCGGTTCGTTTCGTAGATGAAATTCTCGATTTTGGAATCGTATTTTTCGTTTTCCTTGCGGATGTATTCCGCCTTCTGCTTTTCGTTGACATCGGGATAGAAGCGGGCTTCGGTCAGTTCGTCGAGGTCGCTTCTGGGGATATAGCGGCTGTTGAGTTGGATGCGTTCCGAATCCATGTTGCGGAAATATCCCTCGGCCAAAGTATTGGCTCCATAGCCTTCACGCAGGGTTATGGAGACTTTTTCGTTCTTCTTGTACATCTTGTAAATTTCCTCGGCATCCTTTTCAAAGGTCTTGCGGTAGCTGTCGGGGAATTTTTTCGTTGCTTTTTCGTGGCTTTCCCTGTCGACTTCCTGGGAGATTTCGATGATTTCCCTGGTCTTCGAGGGGATACCGCCTTTTTCCGGATCCCAGGTCCACTGAGTACCGCGCAGGTTGGCGAAATCGCCGAGGCCGGGAATGTTCTTGCCCCTGCTGATATTCAGGTTGATGAATTTGATGGTGCGTTCAGGGGTGATTTGTTCGGCGAGAATCTGCTCGACTCTTTCGGAAATCTTCTTCTCCAGTTCAGCTCTTTGCTCACGCCAGTCGAGTTCGGCACCAACAGCGGTGGCGGCCTCCTCTTCTTCTTCCTCCTCTTCTTCCTGGGCCAGAATCAGGCCGGGAAGCAGGAGCAGGCCTGAGACGGCGAGAAGCAAAAAATGGCGGGCTAGGCGGAACTCGGGGAACATTTTGTTCATCATTTTCTCCCTTGCAGAATGGTGATTGTATGTCAGTAGAGTTTATCTTTCATTTTTTCCATCATGGACGGCGCACCCTCACCTTTGACGGGACGCCACTGGTTTTGCGATTTCAGGAAAATGAAGCCATTTTCCTGCATCAGCTTCTGAAGGATTTCCGGATAGAGGCTGTCCGCACATGTCTTTTTTTGTGCGGCTAAGCGTTCGTTGTAGATTGTGACAGCTGGTATCCATTCTCCTGGGGTTTCTTCATCTCCTTCACGGCAGATGTATCCTTCCTCCTCAAACAATTTTAGGAGTTCTTTCTGGAGAGATTTTGCGCGATTTTTGCGTTGTTGCAGAAAAATCGTCTTCTGCAATTCGACCCATTGGTCGCGCTGAATTTTGTTTTCAGTAGGGTCAAGGAAAATAGCTGCTTCTTTGGGCATATCCTGGTAGCGAATCCATTTGGAACCGATAATGGCCCTGTTTTCATCGCGTTTGATTAGTTTGCCAGTGATGACGCTGGAATTGGGCAAGCCTCCCCGGATGGTAACTGTCTCGTTCACCTTGGCCAGGGGAAATTTCGCCTCTGCCTGCATGGGGAGGTCATCCAGATAAGATGGGGGAAATTCTTTGTTCAAGATTTCCTGGAAAGTTGCCTGATGCTTGACTTTCATCTCTTCAATGGTAATAGTGGGAGTCTCTGGGATTTTTGATAACCCTAGTTCCTCCAGGATGGCTTCTGGCTTGATTTGGGCTTCAGCCTGCACAGCGGCCTCTGCCTTCGCCTGCTGGAAAATGGTCTCGCGACGTTCTTCCCAAGTTGCAGCGGACAGGATAAGGCAGAAGAACAGCAAAATACAGAAAATATGACGTGACGCGAACATTGTCAAATTGGAACCTGAAAGAGTTAGTGGGAAAATTACAGATGGAAAAAAGACACCTGCCTTCATGGTAAAAAGGCAATCACAAATATTATAAAGTGCAAACGCTGATTTGTCAATAGTCTTATTCTCCCAAAAAGGGATTATCATTGATTTTTGGGGCGTGTAGGAGATTGTGTCTTGGGGTATCGGAGGAGATGGCGATGCTTGCAACGCCTACAGCAATCCCGCCTTGTTCAGGTAGTAATTCATCATTCTGGGGGACAGTCCCAAGGCGCGGCCTGCCATGCTCTTGTTGCCGTGGCAGTTTTTCATGGCCTCTTCCAGCTGAAGGCGGATGAATACCTGGATTTTCTCTTCCAGGGTTGTTGCGGTCTGGCTGTCCGGGAATTGCTGGTCATCGTCTTCATTCTGCCGGAGCGCCGGTGGAAGATTGTAGCTGTGGATGCAGTTGTCGGTGGCGGTGATGACGGCGCGTTCCATGCAGTTTTCCAGTTCGCGGACATTTCCCGGCCAATGGTATGCCTGGAGGAGATTGGCGGCGGGAACGGAAATCTGCGTGATTTTCTTGTCGTATTTGGCGTTCATCGCCTCGAGAAAATGCTGGGCGAGGGGCAGGATGTCCTCCTGCCTGTTGACGAGGCTGGGCAGGGTAATGGGAAATACCGACAACCGGTAGTACAAGTCCTCCCGGAACTGCTTTTGCTCAATCATCTCCTCCAGGTTTCGGCTGGTGGCGGCGATGAAGCGGACATCGCTTCTCAACTGTTCGTTGGAGCCGATGCGGGAGAATGTCCTTTCCTGGAGGAAACGCAGGAGTTTAACCTGTACGGAGATGGATAGGTCGCCGATTTCATCGAGGAACAGGGTTCCGCCGTTGGCCGCCTCCACCAGGCCGATGCGGCGTTCCTTGGCATCGGTGAAAGCCCCTTTTTCGTGTCCGAACAATTCTGATTCGACCAACGTTTCGGGCAGAGCCGCGCAATTCAAGGTGATGAACGGCGCTTTGCTGCGCTTTGATAAACTCTGGATGGCCTTGGCCACCAGTTCCTTGCCAGTGCCGCTGTCGCCACGGATGAGTACCGTGGCCTCGCTGGGCGCGACCTGGTGAATCTGCTCGTAGACTTGTCGCATGTTCTTGCATTTGACCACGAACATCCCTGTGACATTGGGAATGAGGCTGCGCAGATGCCGGTTTTCTTCCTTCAGCGCCTCGCGCTCCGCACATTCTTCGCGGAAGATGGCCGCCGCCTCGGCCGTGAGATTGGCGATGATTTCCAGAAACGCCACGTCACTGGCCAACTGCTTGGTGTCATTGTTGATTTCATGGTCAACGGACAGAGTGCCGATGACCTGGTTGCGATGAAACAGAGGCACGCAGATGAAGGTCAGGGGTTCCAGTGGATTGCGGCTTTTCGTTTTATTGAGGAACCGCGGATCCTTCCGCACGTCCAGGACAACTTCCGACTTGCCGGTCTTGGCCACAAGCCCCGTAATCCCTTCCCCGATGTTGTAGCGCCCGAGCACACGCTCCTCGGCATTTAACTTCCGTGCGGAAGCCTCAATGCACAGTTTGTCGCCTTCTAGCAAGGTGAAGGTGCCGCGAAGCATGTGCATCTTGTCATTGAGAATATCAAGGACCCGGTTCAGCATCACGCTGACATTCCGCTCCTGGGCAATGACAGAGGTGATTTCCCGCATGACCTCCAGTTCGGACATGGGCAGGACGGTATTCTTGGACGGCGTGTTTGTAACTGCTTTGCTCATTGTGGGCTGGCTTGGTCTAGATTATGCAGAACTGCAAGGGATTTTCATATAATGTAAATCGTTTTCTCTACATTTCCATCGGAGACGGACATAATCTGACAAATTTTGTAAAAAAGGTGAAATCGGTAAAGAGCGTCTGCTCGGCCAGGTGCCTTGTGTGAAAGCGCACAGAAGTGTGCGTTGCCTTCGCCGCCGTGGCCCTTGGGAAGGCGTGCTACCGTACGGTAGGGCGGCGAGACCCTTCGCCGCCGTCGTGCCCATGGGAAGGCGTGCTACCGTCCGGTTGCTGGCGAGACATGGCTGGGTGTCTATTTCACAAGTGCTGCCAACGCGACATGCGGCGCGGGGGCAGCGCGATACGTTGCGAGACAATCGGCACTTCTACATGCGACTAAAAGAACGGCCGATTAACATAAAATTAGCACATTGTGCCCTTGACGCTTGTTGGAGAATACGCATATACCGCCCGCTTCAACGGGCGGTATATGCTATATGGTTCTTTCCCACGCAGAAATTACCTTCATAAAGAACAGAGCGTTGGGAAACAAGCTAGGAGAATTGAACCGTGATTAGCGTTGTTGTTCAGCTGTCAGAAGATTCTGGAGGTCGCTGTCTGACGCAGGGGCATTCGGGTAGTCCTTGAAGGCCTCTGCCGTTGCGAGGAAAGCTTCCTTGTCGCCGCGCAGGCGATCCAACTGCTGATAGAAGTCGATTTCCGCCTGGTTCTTCTCAAGGGCGGTTGCCTTGGGACAGGCGAGCATCGCGCGCATTTTCAGCAACGCCTCGGAGATGCCGGGGGCGATTCGGCGTGCTCCGCTTTCCAGACGGAGGGTCAACAGTTTCGCAGCATCACGTTCCACGCGCATCTTGAGAAGTTCTTCTCCTTGGGCCGTCTTCAGTGCCTCGTCACAGATTCTGAGGCGCTCGAGGTATTTGTCCGTGGTTTCCTGGGAGGGGGCGAAGCCGCGCATCATGCCCATTCCTCCCGGTCCCATCATCGGTCCACCGGGACCCATTCCACCCGGACCCATTCCGCCGGGACCCATCGGCCCACGCGGAGCTTCGCCGGGACCAGAGGCCGGGGCTACGATATCATTGTCATTGTTGCACAGTTCCTTGATTTGGGGTACGAGTGAACTCACCATGGCAAAGATCGCTACAATCAACGCAATCGTACCGGCGTTTTTCTGGATTGCCTCACTCATCACTAGTCTCCTTGTTTTTTTAGACTTTAACTTACTTACTTGACGGCCAGAATATTTGATACTATAATTTCAAATTTTCGCAAAGTCAAATAACGTTTTTTGACCAATGCTCTTTTCCACAAGAGGTAGGTAGTGTTGGTTGTGTTTCAACAAAAAAAATAAGCTTTTGGTAATCGGCTGTTCTTCTTGTCGCGCGTCGAAGCGTCGATTGTCGCCCGCGCGTCGCACGTTGCCTGTCGCTCGTCGCACCGGCCACCACATCGCGCGTCGAAGCGTCGATTGTCGCACATCGCCAGTTTGTCAAAACCGCTTTACGGACCAATTACCTACCCTCATGGGGAATACAGCGTTGACCAAAGCTGCGTTCCCCTCGCCGACATGTAGCGCGATTTCTCAGTGGCGTGCCAGACTGCCTATTTGAATAGTGTCTTTTTGTGAATATCTGCGTGTGTCTAGTGGGAATTTTGCCGGGGATGTGTTATCTTATGCCATGACAGAGAGTTTCCTCTACAATCACCATAACCTGGAGTTGACGATG
>Ga0310786_10010747_pt1 | contig 11477 bp, 21 predicted proteins | sample AusTroGonzalo_MG_FD_203881 | JGI IMG/M metagenome (GOLD analysis project Ga0310786, IMG submission 203881) | Bovine rumen microbial communities from tropical cattle in Woodstock, Queensland, Australia - Gonzalo_03 (v2) (version 2) | ecosystem: Host-associated > Mammals > Digestive system >... | reverse complement strand
TAGTTATTTACGCATTTATAATTCTCCAGGCAATGCTACTGGTACTCGTAATTTAGAAATTGGCAGATGGAAATTAGAAAAAGGTTCTACCGCTACTCCTTGGATTGCCGCAGATGCAGATAGTTTAGAAAATAGAAAAGCTATTATTGATAGTAGTGGATATAATAATAACGGAACTGCTAATGTTAATCCAATATATTCTAATGTTATAAATGGTGGTAGATATTCTAATTCTATGACATTTAATGGAAGTACATATATTAGAAGCACTCAAGCAGGAATGTTAAAAGATGAAATTACAGTATCTTGTTGGGCTTATGAAGCAGATTGGAGTGCTGGTTATGGTAGAACAATTGGTTGCTTACAGTCAGGTGGTTGGGGTTTTGATAATTCAACTGCAAAAAGACGTTTTTATATTGGAACTGGTGAAAGTAGTAATACTTATAAAGGTGCTACCTCTACATCAAACTGGACTGCTTTAAGTGCAGGATGGCATCATTTTGTTGGAACTTATGATGGATTTAATGTTAAATTTTATGTAGATGGAGAGTTAGAAGCTACTACAGCAGCATATGAAACAAAAACTCCAATCTATTATAATACAGCCACAAATATTTTTATTGGTGCTGAAGCAGGAAGTAATCAAACAACTCCTACTACTCCATATTTTAGTGGTAATATTAGTGATGTGCGTATTTATGCTACCGCTTTATCTGCAGAAGATATTCGTATTTTATACGAAGTGGGAGCAAAATTTGATGATGCTAGTCGCATTCATACATATTAGTTTTTAGAAAATCAAAATACAATAAAAATAACCCAACAGGGTATAGTTGAATGTGATGAATTAAATGAAACTACTGCTTTATCTTTAAATGAAGATTTAACAATTGATTCAAATCAATTCATAGAGTGCTAAAAGGAGGACTGATAAAATGGCACAATTAAAATCAACTTTAGTTACTGGCTCTTTAAGAGCAACTGAGAGTATTAGCAATGGAGCGGTCACCTTATTAGCACCAGAAAGTAGCGCCACAGAAGGTGGAGAAATTGATTTAGTCAAAGCTTCTAGTGGTACTCTTGGTGGAGTAATAGATATTATTTATGAGGATAGCGTTGATAAATTACGATTACGTCCACCAAGCGCTGCGGCCGTATATGTTGATTTAACTAATAAAGTATTATATGGCGCTGCATGGAATGATTATGCTGAATATCGGTAGGTTGATAATGTATAGCCCGGATATGTTGTACGCGAAAATGATAATGGAATTATGACATTAGCTAATGAGCGTCTTGTTCCCGCAGCATCTATAGTATCTGATACTTATGGTTTCGCGCAAGGAGTAACTGCTACCGCAAAAACTCCAATTGCTGTAGCTGGCCGAGTACTAGCTTATACTTATTAGCCTCGTGAAAATTATCATGCAGGCATGGCGGTATGCTCTGCTCCGGGTGGTACTGTAGATATTATGACGCGTGAAGAAATACATGATTACCATGACGCTATAATAGGATATGTTAGTGAAATACCACAATATGAAGAATGGGGTAGTAATAATATTAAAGTTAATTAGCGTATTTGGATAAAGGTGGTGTAAATATGGCGTCATTATATGTCTCTACAAGTGGATCTTGTCCCAATAGCCCTTCTACTGCTAATTTAAATGCTTATGGCGTTATGAATATTCCTGCCGCATATCAAAATACTAGTTTTACTGTATCTTGGACTAGGGCACGCAATGCCGTAGGTAATCAAAGCGGATATCCTACTTATGCGGGAACATATAGAATTAATAGCACTAATACTAGTGTTAGTATAAGTTCTAATGGCAGCGGAAATATTACTGTTTCTCCTAATGGGGCAACAAAAATTGGCTTTCGACTTCAAGTAACATATTTACCAAATGCTTACGTACAAGGTGGAGCTAATACACAAACTTATAGTGTATCTGCAAGTTGGAGTCTTACTTTTCCTTGGGGTGGGTATTCTGCAGAAGAACTTATTACTGCGGCTAAAGCCAATGAACTAGCAAGTGCCACGGGTGCTTCTGTAAGTGCAACTAAAGGATAGCTTATTTCATATAGTGTTTATTAGGCTATTGGTAATAAAAAAAGTATTACTTTTGATTCTACTAAACCTTTATTAAGTGATTTAACGGCACTTACTAGCTCTTTACCTAATAGCTGGACTCCTTAGTCTTCATCAGCATATAATAACTGTTAACAAGATAAAATAAACTAGTATATATAAAGGTTAATTTACTCACATAAATGGAAAGGGTATTCCCTTCCCATTTATTTTTATAATAAAGGAAGTGATATATATGAATATAATGACCAAACGCGGTTCATTAGATAATATAGTGACTTATGAACATATTTGCGATACTCGCGCAGATATGGCTAATATACCTAATAATCAAATTACTTTAGGTTCTGTATGTATCGTTTTAAAAGGATCCGCGGGGCTTGAAGTTTACATGGCCACTAGTGATAAAGAATGGATTGATATTTCTTCTATTGGAACTGGCGGCAGTACACCTGCAGGCTCTGGAGCTACAAGTGATATAGTAGGACAAGGCACAGCCGACAATATGGTACTATAGGGGTGATAATTATGGCCTATGAGAAAACAGTATGGCAGGCGGGTGACACCGTAACTGCGGCAAAATTAAATAAATTAGAAAATGGTGTGGCGACAGGCGGTGCTCTTTATATTCCAATAACAATTAATGTAGACGAACAAATGGCAAGCATTGATTATAGCTATAATGAAATTGCAGCATTTATAAATAATGGCGCCACAATTATTTTTACTATGGAAGTAAACGACGGGATTAGCTTTTTCTATGTCAGCTATATGGCAATCGAATCTGGCCATTATCTAGTTGGTACTAATGAAGGCCCAGTTTTTTATAGTGAAAGTGCAGATGAACACTTAACCGCATCTCAAGATCTTCCTTCGCCACAAAATCCTGGAACTGTATTATAATGGGGGGATTATTAATGGCCTATAATCGAACTAACTGGTCAAGTAATGACCTCATCACAGCAGAAAAATTAAATAATTTAGAAAATGGAGTTGCTAATTTAAATACTTTTTATATTACAGCCACTACTACCACCGTAACTCCATCAAGGGGAGCAGACGAAAACATAACACGTACTACATTAAGCGCTAGTTATGATGATATTGTAGAAGCTATTAATAATAATAAAATAGTTTAGATGGTAGAAAACTTTGAAGGCGGAGAAGAGATCTATCCTTTGATAGGAATTGGAACAAATTCTAATTATATGGCAATTTTTGATAATATACCATATTCTGCACTACAATCTACAGAGGATTTATTTTATGATTCACAACAATCATCAACTCCCTTAATAAACGCATGAGGTGATTTAAAATGGCTTATGAAAAGACAACGTGGGCCGCAGGAGATGTAGTAACCGCGGCGAAATTAAATAATTTGGAAAATGGAGTTACTAATGCTGGGGCAACTATTGTAAGTATAAATTCATCAACAGGAGCCTTAGATATAGCCGCAGGGGACTTATTCCAAGCGGTAAAATCCGGAGTAGTAATAGCACAAGCAACTGGGAATAACAACGATGAATACTTATATAATTGTATTGGCGCGAATGTAGACAGTTCAGGATATTATGATTTTTATTTCTTTGACCCAAGTGGCCAATTAATAAGATTGACTGCCTCATCTGCCAGTGATTATCCTGCTGCATTAGTATCAAACTCACCTGCTATAGAAGAAGATCCAGAACCAGATCCAGATCCGACAACTATAAAATAAAATAATACTGCAAAGAAGGTGACTTTCAATGGACATAATTGATGTTATACTAGGTAGAGCATTATCATCTAGCGGCCAAGTGTCCACTTATGCAGCACGCGCGGCTCAGGCGGCAATTAATGCATAGGCCGCAGTAGATGCAATTGATTCTATCACAGAACAAACAAATACAAATAATGAAAATGCCGAGCAAGCATTGTCAGATGCCAACGAAGCACTAGCAACTGTAACACAAGCACTTGAAGATTTAGAAAATGCAGGTATAGATATTGAAGCAGTTGACACCGAAATCGGTAAGCTAGCTTTAAGTCTAACTACTGCAATGACTAACGAATCTATTTCAAAGAACCTAGTCACTACTTATCCCGATGAAAGTACCAATACATTGCATAATTTACTAATTATGTATCAGCAATCTGGTAACAACATCAACGGTACAATGACTCAAAAAGCTATTACACAATATGTAAATAGTGTAAAAACCGAATTACAAACAGCTATTAATAATATCAATATTAGTGGCGGCGGGAGTACTAATTTAGGCAGTGACAATGCAGGTAATATAGTCATTATTGATGCTAATGGTAACATTATAGCAGGTTCTTCTACAGAATCTTCTATCATTCAACTACTTATAGAAAATGGTTTATATACCCCCGGTGGTTCTGCTGGTAGTGAATTTGACTATGAAAATAAATCCTTTATCCGCACTTAGACCATTAATGATGTCAATTTCTTTAATACTCTCTCCATATTTGGCGGCCGCAGACGCTGCAATGTAAGTGATGCGGGTGAAATTACAGCTTGGTATGGTGACGCAAATTATCGTGACGATGGCTCTAATGGCCAAGTTATGGTATATCAACCAAAATTCTACTATCGTCGTATGCCAACATCTACAACAGTAGTAAATACTGGTCATGCAGTTGAAAAAGAAACCTTAGTTATTTCAGCGACCGCTCAGCAAGGACTTAAGCTTCATCCACTTTTTAAGAATGCTAGTGGTGAAGAACTTGACTATGTTCTCATTTCTGCTTATGAAGGTACATTATATGATGCGTCCTCTAATTCTTATTGGACAAGAGATGTAGCAGGAATTGACTTTGATAATGACAAGCTTAGTTCTGTTCGTGGCTACAAGCCAATTAGCGGCCAGTACAATAATTTAACTGTTGCCTCTGCCGAAAAGCTCGCCAACAATCGTGGCCCTGGCTGGCATATTACAAATATGGCATTTGAAAGTGCAATGCAAATGCTCTTTATGGTTGAATATAATACTCCTAATGGGCAGAATGTTCTCGGCAAGGGCGTATCTACTATTAATGATACTGCTGGATATAACTGCGCGGCATATACTGGTTCTACTGCTTCTCTTGGTAACACAAGCGGGTCGGCCGCAGCAACCACTAGAGAAGCAAACGGTACCGAAACTACATCGGGTGGTAATGGTTACAGCGCTATTTCTTACCGTGGTATGGAAAATCCTTGGGGTAATATTTGGCGCTTTATTGGTGGTGCTCTCTTAAACGGAGATGGCTCACAAGAAGGCGGTGTACCATATATTTGTACTGACTTTAACTATACCAATGAATTGGGTAATAACTATAACAGCCTTGGATTCCGCATTCCATCCGGTAAAAACTGGATCAGCAATTTCTGCTATCCAAGTGATACATATGATTGGGTATTCTTACCAATTGGTACTAAGACAACAGCCAATAGTGCGCTACCTATAGGCGACATTGTCTGGGCTAGTGCCCCACTACGCGGCACTAACTTTATTGCGGCTGGTGGTACTTGGCGTTTTGATACTAATAATGGACTATTCTATTATTGCTGCGATCAAGCTGCAGATTTTGCTGGACGCGCATTTGGCGCACGCCTAATGTTCATTCCAACAAAGAACTCAACTTATACACAAAATATTGCTTCTTGGAACGCTCAAATGGGAGGCTGATAGTATGACTGATTATGGTAAAGTTTGCGGCGCCTCTCGTCCTCAAGAAATTGAAATTACTGCTACTTCAGTCTTCATTGCTTCTAATATAGAAGAATATACAGAAGAAATTGATGGCGAAACAATTAGTGGTTTCAAGTATGACTATGTTGGTTATACTAAAGATGAATATTTATCTACTGTTGCAATTGCTAATGCAAATGCCATTAAGGAGTTAGCAGACGAACTCGCAGCCGCTAAAATATTATTGGGGGTTGAGTAATTATGAAATTATACGATTTAGCAATGAAATTGCGCCCCTATATTGAAAAAGCAGCCCTTTCTTTAAATGATGAAGATGCTCTTGAAGCAAAAGAACTTTATCCACAATGGTCTGGCGACAGTATGAGCTATACAACCGATATGCGGGTACGCTATGAAGGAATTTTATATAAGGTATTACAAGCTCATACTTCGCAGCCATCTTGGACACCTTTAGCATCTCCAAGTTTATTTGCTAAAGTTCTTATTCCGGAGCCAAATGTCATACCAGAATGGGAACAGCCTGATAGCACTAATGCCTATTCTATTGGGGATAGAGTAATGTTTGATGGCAAAGTATATGAAAGTCTAATAAATAATAATGTATGGTCTCCCGCAGTATACCCCGGTGGTTGGCAGGAGATAAATATTTGACTTTTTTAAAATTTTAAGTTATAATATAGATAGTAGAAAGGGAAAAGCCCGCCCTAACTACTATATTAAATCGTGGGATAGGAACCACATATATAAGGAGAGGAACTTGTATGAAGATTTATAGCGAAAAGCTAAATAAACTATTCAATACTGTAGAAGAATGTGAAAAGGCAGAGCATCAGGCTGCAGTAGCCGAAGCTCGTGCTAAAGAAGAAAAGGAACGCGCCGAGGCAGAGGCCAAGGCAAAGAAGGAGAAGGAAGCCGCAGAGCGTAAGGCTGCTGCCGCAGAGCTAGAAGAAGCTCGCAAGGCTATGAACGCTGCTCAGAAGCATTATGCCGAGCTACTCGAAGCATTCATCAAGAAGTATAAGTCTTATCACTATACTACTAATTCACTTGATGATATTCCTACTCTCTTTGAATCTCTAAATCTTTTCAATCTTCTATAAGTAGGTTGATGGCTTAAGGTTGAGCCATAATCAACCTATTTGTGGTAATAACTCAAATGGTAGAGTGCCACCTTGCCAAGGTGGATGCTGTGAGTTCAAGTCTCATTTACCACTCCAGAGGTTTCTAGTATCACCGGCTCCGCGGCAAAGAATACTAGCGTTTCTGTCGCTGACGTGAAAAGCACCAGCCGCTTCGCAAGGCTGTAAAGGGAATCCGGATTACCAAGCGACGTGGTGGACAGCCAACCATTGTTATTGAAATGGGTCGTGGAGAATACGGCATTGATAATCCGCTCGGGTCATTCTCGATATGGATGTAACGCCCACCGCGGCGTGACGCTAAATGGCGGCCGCTAGTGCTATGACGCGAGTAGCATTGGCAATACCTGTAATTTTGAACCTGAATTTACCCCAATATTTTCACTAGTAAAAATTACAGGTATTTCTTTCTTGACAATTTTCAAAATTATGTTATAATATAATTGTAGAAAGGGAGGAGATAAGCATTATGCCTGACTATCTTGATGACTTTGTATGTGACCGTACTTGCGAAGAGCTGTATGATGAGGATTCTTATCCTTATGACTTCGACTTTCACGAAACTTGGTATGATGTAGAATCTACTTTCTGCGAACAGATGGAAATTGAACCAGAAGTTTATGAGGACTAACAATTGACTTTTCTCAAAAATATGGTATAATATAAATGTACCAAGGGGAAAAAGACACGGTCCCGCGGCGTGCATAATACGTGGGGTAATGGTTCAGGCGCTGGGATCGCCTTTAAAATCCCATATGGCCTCGTAGCTCAGCTGGCTAGAGCGATAGCCTGTCGCGCGTTCAATTCGCGTCGAGGTCGCTTGCGGTTTGCTTGGTTAACCGCTTTAAAACTAAGTCGTGGTGGAGCTTGTCTGGCATTTTCCTAACCCGCCCGCGTGAGATGGCGAAAAGAAGTCGAATGCTACCGATGCTGTTGAGCAGTCAGCGGGATCCGCCCCAGATGGGGTGCCGGTGTGCCAGTGAAAGTCTGGCCGAGGACCAATAAACTGGCTCACTTGCGCAAGGGGTTGTAGGTGTTCCTCTCTGTGGAGAAAAACCTTCTATATAGCGGTGAGACTTGGAGTCCACATAGCCTCATAAACTATTGTCAGTAGGATCGTAACCTACCACCGCTACCAAAGCCTCAACCAACCGGCTTAGAATGGGTGGGTCGTGGATAAGCACCGAATCGTCATTGGTGCTAGGGCAAAACGATAATTATTCTTGTACGCGTTCGAATCGCAGAAGACTAGGTTGTCGCAAGAAAATATCTGTTTCGACGGAAACTAGCCTCATAGTTAGTTGTACACCTAACTATGCATTTTAAGGGCAAAACAGGACTTCACGGCAAACTAAGCTCGTCAAAAAATGGGATGGACCGTGGCGCTGAGGAAAACTGCGTAACAAAAAGAGAAGGATGCCCGCTCAATAATAGGGTTCAAGGTGCCCAAATGCTTGAGCAATGAGGAGGGCTTTGAGGCGGGTCGTAACTAGCTAGTACGATTTCATTGCTAAGAAGAATGGGTTAAATGGAGTTTGAAGAACAGCCAATGCGCAAACTGTATGGTTTCGAGTGCATATACCAGATTGCTCGGCGCGTAATAAAAAAAGAGCAAAGTAAGCACATACGGGATGGAAGGAAACGAGTTACGTCCTTACCGGCCCTGAGTAGTTGCGACGAAATGGGCGGGAGAAGCAGAAGTAGTAACTGCACCCATAAATAGGTGAAAAGCGGGAGACGAGAGAAGTGTTGGAAGCTCTCACCTGCGGGTCTAGCTAACCCAAAGCAGGAATCGCGGACGAAGTTACGACCACCGACCCCGCCACACAGTGTAGCCTATGTGCATCCAAAGGCACATAAAAGAACGGCGGCGTAAATTACCGATGTTACAGGTAATCATATTGGAAAGCAGCAGGTTCGCCCAGTAAGCGTGCGCACGTGAGATTGGGAACGGTCGGGACTGAGGATTGTGAGGATGCTGCTAGGCAATCCCATTTAGCCCAATTGGACAATCGGTTAAGTCGAGGGCCCTTCAAGCCCTAGTGCCGAGTTCAACTCTCGGATTGGGTACTCGTTGGCCGCGTAAGGCCAATTTTTTGCATATTGAGGTGCTTTATGGAGAATAAGTTTACAGCGGCTGAATTAAAACAATTTTAGTCTTTACCATTAGAGGCTAAAATTGTAAAAAGCCAACAGCGTATAAAGGAATATTATGATTATTTTAACGGAGATGTATATGTAGGGTTCTCCGGCGGTAAAGATAGTACCGTATTATTAAGTTTGGTTAGAGACTTATATCCAGAGGTTCGCGCCGTATTTGTAGATACTGGACTAGAATATCCAGAAGTAAAAGAATTTGTGCGCGCACAAGAAAATGTTACAATCATTAGGCCAAATAGAACTTATAAAGAGGTAATAGATAGATTTGGATATCCTTTAATTAGTAAGATGACAGCGAACTGTATTGCTACTGCTCGTAGAGATCCCCATTCTACACGCGCCAAATATCTTACTGGCGAAATTCCAACTAAGGCATTTGGTTATGGTAATGGTAGATGGTGGCATATGGTCACTGATGCGCCTTTTAAGACTAGTGGCTATTGCTGCGAAGTAATGAAGAAACAACCGTTCCATAAGTTTAATAAAGAAACTGGATTAGTCCCATTTATTGCGACTTTAGCAAGCGAATCTGTTACAAGAAGAACGAACTGGTTCAAGGAAGGTTGCAATAGCTTTAAGGGCAAGGATTCCTCAAGCAAACCTATTTCATTCTGGACCGATCAGGACATTTATCGGTATCTAAAAGAATATAATGTTCCCTATTGCCCACTCTATGGTGATATAGTTGAGGATGAAAAGGGATTATTAAAGACCACTGGTATTGAAAGAACCGGTTGCATATTCTGCGGCTTTGGCGCCCACTTGGAAAAGGAGCCAAATCGTTTTCAGCAATTAAAGAAAACTCATCCCAAATTATGGGATTATTGTATGCGGCCAATTGAAGAGAATGGTTTAGGTATGAGGGAAGTACTGGAGTTTATGAAAATTCCAATTGAATGAGGTGATTTATGAGAGCAGCAGTTTATAACGGAACAAGAAATTTGTACGAAGATATGTTAACTGCGGCAAAATCATTATTAGTTCATTCTAATGTAGAAAAAATATATTTCTTAATCGAAGATGATGAATTTCCATATGAATTGCCGCCAGAAATAAAATGTATTAATGTAAGTAATCAATAGTACTTTTCACCAAATGGTCCAAATTTTAATTCATTTTGGACTTATATGATATTGGTTAGAGTGGCTTTATCAAAGATTTTTCTCGACTTAGATACAATACTTTCATTAGATGTTGATACTATTGTTAATGAGAATATATCTAATTTGTGGGATATAAATTTAGATGGATATTATTATGCCGCAGTTGATGAGCCCATAAAAAATAAAGATAATTTCATTTCTATTAATGCTGGAGTTATGCTAATTAATCTTAAACAATTGCGTAAAGATAAAAAAGATGATGAGCTAATTGAAGCATTAAATACACAATATTATAAATTTCCTGAGTAGGATTGTATATCTGCCTTATGTCAAGGACATTTATTAGTATTACCGCCAGATTATAATATGAATGATTCTGTAGATTATAAGAAGGCTAAAGCAAGAAAAATTATTCATTATGCAGGTAATCGTAACTGGACAAAATATCCATTGGTAAAAAAATATAGAGAATTGCCGCTAAATAAGATAGTGCGTAATTAGTATCCTGATCAAAGATTAGATATTATTATACCAAGTTATAATAACCTAGAAGGTTTAAAAAATACATTACATTCTATTTATTAGCCCTTGTTTGTAACTGATTGGATAGATGTTACAGTAGTAGATGATGCTTCTGATTTAAATTATACTTCCATATTACAAGAGTTCCCATTAATTCATTTAATTAAATTAGAATAGAATGGTGGCCCCGGCCATGCCCGTAAAGTAGGTATACAAAATACTCATAACGCATATATTATGTTTGTAGATTGCGGAGACATTATACTTTCCAAATATTGCTTCTATGCCATTCAAGAACAGTTAGCGACAAATCGAGTAGTTGATTTATATGTATGGCCTTGGATTAATGAAGATGGCGGTCGTGTTAGCGGTTGCAGAGATATGTCTACACCGGGTAAAATTTATAAGCGAGAATTTTTAGAAGTTTATAACTTATACCCATATGATCATGGCGCGGGTTCATTTGCGGCTGAAGATTGCGGCTTAAATTTAAGTTGTTATGCTATTATGGAAGATTATACCTATGATGATGATACTCCGCATATGGCGCAATTTGAATTACCAATATATAAAACTAGAACTGATAAAAATTCTTTAACTTATAAAAATAATAAAGAGTTTTGGGTAAATTGTTTACCGGGCATAGTTGATAATGCTATTTACTGTATTCATAACTGTGAATATGCAAATATTCATACTGAAATTATTTTAGATAGAATAAATTTATTTTTAATTGATTTATATAAAATATTCTTGCAGT
>Ga0310786_10010745_pt1 | contig 11479 bp, 9 predicted proteins | sample AusTroGonzalo_MG_FD_203881 | JGI IMG/M metagenome (GOLD analysis project Ga0310786, IMG submission 203881) | Bovine rumen microbial communities from tropical cattle in Woodstock, Queensland, Australia - Gonzalo_03 (v2) (version 2) | ecosystem: Host-associated > Mammals > Digestive system >... | reverse complement strand
ATGGCTCCGTCGACAACATCGCCCTCAGCCACACCTACAACGAACAGCAGTGGGCTTGGTTCAAGGCCGGTTCTGCACTGAACTTGATTCGCGCTAACAACAAATAATCGCGGAAATACGCTGTTTTTCTAGCGTAAAATCAATCTTCAAGGAACGGAATGTACTATTCCGTTCTTTTTTGTTTATATTCAATATAAATTTGTTGGGGAAGGGTATGAAATCAACTTTCATTCATCTACTTGTGGTCCTAGCCTTGCTCGTAGCGTGTTCGGAGACCACAGACTACACAAGCACGACTCTCATCGAAGCGTTCGAAGAAAGCTCATCCGCAAGTCCCATTTCCAGTTCCGATTTCGATTCCACATCGAGTTCTTCGGATTCCGTTTTATCGAGTTCTTCGATTCCAGCTCCATCGAGTTCCTCGCTTCCGATTTCATCGAGTTCCTCGAAGCCCGTTTCATCATCTAGTTCACATCTTTCGAGTTCCGTCACGCGTTCATCATCCAGCAGCCTTTTTTTGCGCAGCAGTTCCAGCAAAAAACATAACGACTTGGTCGATTCCTACTCCCCTTCCCAAAGTTCTTCCAGCAACGCCATACCATTACAGTCGCTTATCGATTCAAACGAAACGCGTGTTGTAAATGTGCGCTTGCTCTACCCCGTAGAAGACGGAAAGCTCGACACGGGCTTTTTCTCTCCCGGCCAATGTTTTATTTATGAAGACGGCAGATTTAAATGCAAGCAAAGCTCGTGCGTGGCATATGTCGGCGGATCAATCAGCATTCCGTACGAAGGAATTACAATACAAGCGAACGCCAGTTCTAGAGACAGTCTGTTCACAAGATTTTTTCAAGGAAGTACAGAAACGACCCTTCTCCTTGATCTGAATCTTGGGGATAGCGCCATCACGTCGTACATTCCGTACAACGACATTCCCGAATTTGACAAGGCAAAGGTCAAAAGCCATCTAGAAACGCTCTCGGCCAACGGATGCGATGTCCTATTCCGTTACGAAGGATACTACCAGCTTTACGCCGAAGGACTTCCCGAAGGATTCATCCTCTATCACGACGGGAGCGGCATCAACCCCACCAGCTACTACACCCCAGGTTTCGGGGGTGAAAAAGTAACAGAACCTTACACCCGTATTTCCGACCCAGAAACGACAGACTCCATAAAGAACGAAATCACCAGCATACAATCACTAATCAACACTTGCGAGCAAGAAAGAGCATCACATTGCTACAACGGAATATTCGACGTATTCACCGAAAAAAAGTTCGCAGATTACCCTTACTACGATAAAGATTCTATCGAATATTCTATTTCCATAAACGAATACGGGTGCAGGGTTGTTTCGCACTCCTATTATAAAAACGATATGGCAGGGTATTGTCATGGCTGGGAACTGCCGGACCTTGCTACAAGGTATTCCAGCAGACTCATCAACATTTCTACAAAGGTTCCTACAAACCCCATCCAATGGACCCTCATCTACAAGGATCAATACGGACGTGGCGGTTCGATGAATATCACCAGCAAGTTCGAGTAGCTCTTAAAAAAAATCCCCGGAACCATTAAGATTCCGGGGACTTTTTTATGTAGGTAGATTACTTATTTGCAGGTGCAGACATGTTGCTTGTCATATACCTCAAATCTTGCAGCAAATTCGGATCCTGCCCACCGGACAAGGCAACCGCCTCCTGCATGATGCGCAAGCCTTCTTCCTTCTGTCCAAGGCGGAACAGGGCAAGGGCCTTACCGCCCATCGAGTAGGTATCTTTGCCGTTTATTTTCAAAGCCTTCTCGTTGGCAGCAAGACTTGCTTCGTAGTTCCCGCACATGAACTCGCTGTAACCCATTGCCCTGTAGGCATCGGCATTATCGGGTTCCAGTTCCTGGGCGCGGCGCAACGCAAACGAAGCTTCCTGGAAATCACCCTGCGGGATTAGCGAATCGGCCAGCTTGCGCAAGGCAGAGGCGCTATCGCAACTGGAATACTTCGTCTCCATTTCCTTAAGAGAAACGTTATAGGCGCAATATTCGTTTTCCTCGTAGATGCTGCCCTTCATCGTAAGGCGCGTATTCGGGCAACCGCCAAGGCACTTGGAACCATAAACGCACTTTTTGCAAGAGCCGGAGAGCTTTTCTTTTTTCATCTGGCGGCGCCACAAGAAGGCATTTTCGTCTTCCCAGATATCACGCAGCTTTCTTTCGCGGATGTTCCCTTCGATGAATTCCTTCGAACGAATGGAGGTACAGCCCAGAATATCGCCATTATGCAAGATTCCGAAACCGCGTACGCCTGCATTGCAGCCGTCCCACAAGGAATAGGAGTTGGACTTGTAGGATATACGCCTGGTCTCCAGATCCTTCTTCGAGTAATACCCGATGCAATCCGCAGGATAGATACCGATCCTTCCCTCTGTCGCCGTATTATAGCAGAAGTCAATGATGTCCCTGACCTGTCTCGGTTCCAGGAGCCAATCCGGGCGCTGTTTCAGGTTCCCCATCGGCAAGCCGATTTGCACCTGCCAGGTTTCAACGCCCATGCCGATCAGTTCCTCCTTCATCGCCGGAAGGATATCCAGGTTCTGTTTCGTAATGGTCGTGACCGCACCGGTTTTTATCCCCAGCGCCTTCATTGCGGCAAAAGCCTGACGCGCATGTTCAAAGGCGCCCTTCTTCCTAATCTTATCATGGATTTCAGGAGTGCCGTCAATACTAATCGCAACCGTCGATATGCCGTTCTCTTTTAACGTCTTCGCCATCTTTTCGTCGAGAAGCCAGCCGTTCGTGATGATATTCACCAAAACGCCGTTATCGGAAAGACGCTTTACTAATTGCGGAGTATCCGCTCTCGTAAGCGGTTCACCCCCAGACAAGGTAATCCATTTCAGTCCAAGTTCCGCAATCTGGTCGCACAAATCAAGAGCTTCCTCGGTAGTCAATTGTCCCGGGAGAGCGCCCTCACAAGAGGAACCGCAATGTCCGCAACGAAAGTTGCAGCCCATGGTGACTTCCCAAACAGCAGTTACGGGTTGATACCTAACATTCGTCATTAAAAAATCTCCAAACTGCCGGCAAGAATTATTGCCGGCAGTCTTTTCTTATAGTTATTTGAAGGTGTAGATTCTAGCAGTCAGACTTCGAAGAATCGCACTTGTATCCGTACATAATCGCAGCATCAGATGACTTGCAGGGGAAGCCATATTTCAGAGCTGCATCCTGTGCTCCACAGGGATAGCCATACTTAAAGTTTACATCTTCCGTTGCGCCGGGAAAACCGTACTTCAAGAGGACATCCTGCACGCCGCAAGGATAACCGTACTTAAAATTCACATCCTGCGTTTTGCAGGGGAAGCCGTACTTCAAGAGGACATCCTGTACTCCACAGGGGTAGCCGTACTTATGGGCCACAACCTGGTCATCGCAAGGATAGCCATACTTCACATTGACGTCATCGGTTGCGCACGGGTAGCCGTACTTAAACACAACTTCGCCCCTTCTATAAGGGTAACCGTATGCCATGTTTACGAAGTTCGTCGCTCCAAGCGGGTATCCGTAAGGCTGCATAGAATTGCAGACATCACTGACCATGGCGTCACTATTTTCAGAAAGCTTTGCAAATTCTTCCGAATCGCTCGGGATAACCTTCACAGAAACGGTATGCTTCTTTTCGGTAGCGGAGACATCCGAAACATTCACCAGCGTAAATTCGAGGGACGCTTTGTCCTTCACTGCAGAGTAGGCGCCAAACCAGAATCTCTGAATAACCGGGGCAACACCAAGTGTCGTCCGGGAGGTTTCTGTACCCAACAGAGCGATTCCCTGCGGAATCCCGGTCAGGCTCCATCCGTAAAGTGTTGAACCAAGCATCGACTGCAGTTCAACCGAAAATACTTTTCCCTGCAATACCACCATTTCATTTGACATAGATTGTCTCCTTTTTATTTGTGAAAAACATTTATTGCAAGAAATTATTTTATCAACAAAAGATTATTTTATCAACAAAAAATTACTTTATCAATAAAGGTTATGCGCAGAATATAACCTCAACACCGGACGTAAACAATCCCTTACCTCCACAAAAATCGTAAATATTTGGTAATAATTGCATAAGAAAATAACGCTGTATAAACAGGTTAAGACATCGTACTACAGCTAGATCCGCCCCTTAACCGCCATGGGCGGGAAAACCGCGAGTTCAGGCACTTCCTTTTTGCTAAATTTGGCGGCGTAAAAAGGTAAATGATGAACGGCAAGAACTGGCAAGACATCTATAACAGCCTCAGCCCCGAAATGAAAGAAGAAGTCATCCGCAGGGCGAAAGCGAAAATTCACGAAAAGATCAAGCATTGGCTCTCGCAGCCGGTACTCGTCGTAGCGGCCCTGGTTCTCGGTGCCATCGTCGGTGCACTGACCGCATTCTTCGGGCAGGTCCTGCAACGCGTCGGCGAGATTCGCGATGCAAATCCGCTGTACTGGATTCCGGCCCTTGCGCTGGGCGGCATCGCCATCGTCCTCACCTACCGCAAGTTCGGCAAAGGCTCGGAACGCGGCATGGGAATCGTCTTCGACGTCGCGCACGGTAAAGAAAGCGAAGTTCCGCTCCGCCTGATTCCGCTCATCATGGCAACAACGTGGGTCACGCACCTCTTCGGTGGCAGCTCCGGTCGCGAAGGCGTCGCCATGCAAATCGGCGCGACCCTCGGCCACAACATCAGTTCGAAAATTCCCGTAGAAAACGCGCCGCGCATCTTGCTCGTATCGGGCATGGCGGCGGGCTTCGCCGGGCTCTTCCAGACCCCGATGGCGGCGATCGCGCTCTCCATCGAAATCCTTCTGGCAGGTCACCTCGAGATGGCGGCGCTCCTCCCCGCAACCGTCGCCGCTATAACCGCCTACAAGGTTTCCGAGATGCTCGGCATCGCCCGATTCACGCTGGACCTGAACAGTTTCTCGCCGGACTGGAACCTCGCCGGACTCTTCTACGGCGACGCTGGCCTCGATATTTACTTTGTTCTAAAACTCGCCCTCCTCGGCGTCCTCTTCGGGATTGTCGGCGGCGTGTTCGCCTGGCTGCTCCCGCTTTCCAGAAAGTTCTTCGCCGAAAAGTTCCCGAACCCCGTCAAGCGCGTCGCCATCATGGGCGTTGCGCTCAGCGCGCTTTTGCTCCTCTGCTGGCAGGGCCGCTATTCCGGCCTCGGTACGAACCTGACGGACGCCTGTTTCGGCAACGCTTCCGCCGTTATGGCTAGCGGTGCGGGCATCTACGCCTGGGACTGGATTTTGAAGATGCTCTTTACCATCGTCACGCTCTCCGTCGGCTTCCAGGGCGGCGAAGTCACCCCGCTGTTTACGATCGGCGCGACGTTCGGTGCGGTTATCGCGACCGCCGTGGGCGTTCCCTTCCCGCTTGCCGCAGCGCTTGGCTACGCGGCCGTCTTTGGCGGTGCGACGAACACGCTGTTCGCCCCCATCCTCGTCGGTGCCGAGATGTTCGGTTTCGATACGTTGCCCGCATTCTTTATCGTATGTACGGTCGCTTACGTATGTAACGGCGGCAAGTCCATCTACGCACAAAAGAAAATCCGCCTCCGCTAACGCGCAAGGCCGTTCTTAGACGCCCATAAACGCAACCCAGGGTTGCCACGCCTTAAAGATTGTCATAAATTTTAAGGTATGAACCAGAATCGTGAAAATTGGGGCTCCAAGATAGGAGTCATCCTCGCTGTCGCAGGTTCGGCAGTCGGGCTCGGCAACTTCCTTAGATTCCCCGTACAAGCGGCCACCAACGGCGGTGGCGCATTTATCATCCCCTACCTCATCGCTTTCCTCCTGTTGGGCATCCCGCTCGCATGGATGGAATGGACGCTCGGCCGCTATGCGGGCAGGCAAGGCTACGGCACTGCCCCGAGTACGCTCCATATCATCTTCGGCAAGAAGAAGCCCTGGGCAAAGCACCTGGGTTCCATTGGGCTCCTACCGCCCATCTTCATCGTTTTCTACTACGTGTTCATCCAGTCGTGGATCCTCGCGTTCGCCTACTACTCGCTCACGGGCAAGCTCATGGAAGTCACGGCCCAGGGTAGTGCCGCGGTCACGCAGTTCTTCGGCGACTTCATCATGCTCAAAACGTGCGTGGGTCCCGTCCCCGTCGCCATCCTCTTCTTCCTCATCACGTTCGCCTGCAACATGGTCGTCCTCGCCTTTGGCGTGCGCAAGGGCATCGAGCGCGTGAACAAGATTTGCATGCCCATCCTGCTTATCCTCGGCATCATCCTCGTGGTACGCGTGCTGACGCTCCCGGGAATCGGCAAGGGCCTTGCCTTCATGTGGAACCCGAACTTCAGCGAACTCGCCAATCCCAAGGTCTGGATGGCGGCTGCGGGCCAGGTGTTCTTCACCATGAGCCTCGGCATGGGCATCATCTGGTGCTACGCGAGCTACCTCAAGCCTAAGGAAGACCTCGTGCTTTCTTCGCTCACGGCAAGCGCCACGAACGGCTTTGCCGAAATCATCATCGGCGGCACGGTCGTCATCCCCATCGCGGTCATCATCGCGGGTGCGAACATCGAGGAATGCGCCAAGCTCGGCACCTTCGGGCTCGGATTCCAGACCATGCCCTACGTATTCGGCACGCTTCCGCTCGGCGGCGTTCTGCAGACGGTCTGGTTCGCATTGCTCTTCTTCGCGGGCATCACCAGCGCCATCTCCATCATCCAGCCGCTCATCAGCTTCTGCGAAGACGACCTCAAGTTCAGCCGCAAAAAATCCGTCACGACCATCAGCACCATCACGTTCATCGGCGGCCTCACCGCCATCTTCGGGCTTGCTGCCGGTACGGTCGACGAACTCGACTTCTGGGGCGGTACGTTCCTGCTCGTGGTCTTCGGTGCCATCCAGGCACTCGTCTTCTCGTTTATCCTCGGCCGCCAAAAGGTCAAGACCGACGACGGTACCGAAGACAACGAGGCTTTCGCCTTGATGAACGAAGGTTCGCAGCTCAAACTCCCCCGCTTCTTCAGGCCGATTATCCAGTACGTCTGCCCAGCCTATCTGATCATTTTGCTCGTGTCGTTCACGCTGACCGACGGGCTCCCGCTCATCACGCTGAGCAACATCCCCGCCGACGCGAAGGTCACGTTCCTCGGCACGGAATTCTCGCAGCTGTACTTCACCTGGGGCTTCCGCGGATTCCTGCTGTTGCTTGTCATCTTGCTGAACGTCGCCATCGCCTACGCCTGGCGTAAGGGCGGTACCGCAGAACGCGGCCGCAGTGCGGACATCCAGAAGATGCCTATCGGCAATTCCGACGAAACCGACAACACAAAGGAGGCATAACATGGACGCAGAATTCACAACCGGCGGACTCGTCTTTATGCTCGCCTCGTGGGCGGCGATTATCGGACTGTGCGCCTTCTGCTTTGCGAAGGTTTTTAAGAAGAAGTAAAGGAGATTCCCGCTAAGGTTGGTGAGCCTGCCGAACCAAGCGGGGATGACAATGTCCCTCGAAGGGATGACAACGCAAGAAGGAAAATTATGGATATCAAAAAGAAAGTTGAAGAATTAGCCCTGACCTTACCCGAATGCCCCGTACCGCTCGCCGCCTATGTCCCGGCGACGCGCTTTGGCGACACCATCGTGGTTTCGGGCCAGCTGCCCTCCATCAAGGGCGACTTTTCCGCTTACTGCGGCATCGTTCCGACCGAACTTCCCGTCGAGAAGGCGACCGAAGCGGCACGTATCTGCCTGCTGAACAACATCGCTGCCGCGATGACGAAGCTCGAACACGGAGAGACGCTCAAGCTCGTCCAGATGCAAGGTTTTGTGCAGTCCGCAAGCGACTTCCACGAACAGCCCGCCGTCTTGAACGGAGCCAGCGAACTGGCCGTCCAGATTCTCGGTGAAAACGGCAAGCACGCCCGTACCGCTGTCGGCGTAAGCGCGCTCCCCAAGAACGCCGCCGTCGAAATCAGCTGCACCTTCCAGGCGATTGCCGAAGAAGTTCAGTTTACAGGCAGGATGAACTGGATTGGCGAAAATAACGGCTAGACGGTTACCGTCTTGAGCCATTCGCGCATTTCATAGACGCTCACGCCCGCGGTCAAGGACTTGCGGGCGATTTTTGCACCCGGAAGCGTCGCCATCTTTTTAGGATCGAGTGCGAAACCGACGCGGCCCAAGTCCAGGCGGTCGGCATCATAGCACGTATCGATAGTCGCATCGCCCGAAGAACGTTCCTTGGTATGGAAGGCGCAGGCATGGTACAGCTTGTCAAACTGTTCCGGCGTGATGTCCAGGAGCTTTTCTTCGAAGCACTGCTTGGCGAATTCCGCCCCGCGCTTCCCGTGTTCGCCATCATAGCCGTCGTCTTCGCGCTTGCAGTCATGGAACAGCGCAAACAGGCGCACCACCGTTATGTCGGCATGCGTCGCCTGCGCGAGGAGCATCCCGTTGAACTCCACCTGACGCCAATGCGCTAGCCCGTGGACGTTCGAATCGAACACCCGGTTGCTAAAGACGTAATCTTGTAAGGCGGCAAAATCAATCATATGGCGGTGAGCTATGGGCTATTTCCCGTAATTTTCCTTCAGTTCCATCAAGCGCTGCAACGCCTGCATCGGAGTCATCTCGTCCGGTTTCATGCGGCGAATTTCGTCCTTCAGGAGCTGCGTATTTTCGTCGGGCGGGGCAAAGAGGTCCATCTGCGGCTTTTCCACGAGCTTCTTGTGGACGGCGCCGTCACTCGGGTCGATCTTCTGCTTTTCGAGGCGGAGCAATATCTTGCGCGCCCTGCGCACGACGTTATTGGGGAGTCCCGCCATTTCGGCCACGTGGATACCGTAGCTCGAATCGCAGGCCCCTGCAAGAATCTTGTGGAGGAACACCAGCTTGTCGCCCTTTTCCTGGACAGCCACCTGGAAGTTCCCCGCATGTTCCAGGCTGTCGACGAGCCCGGTCAGTTCATGGTAGTGCGTCGCGAACAGCGTGATGGCCGCACGGGACGGTTCGTCGTGCAAAGTTTCCACAATTGCCCAGGCAATCGAAAGGCCGTCAAACGTACTCGTCCCGCGGCCGATTTCGTCGAGCAGCACCAAGCTGTGCGGAGTCGCATTGCGCAAGATGTTCGCGGTCTCGATCATCTCGACCATGAACGTCGAAAGTCCGCGGCTCAGGCGGTCGCTTGCGCCCACGCGCGTAAAGATGCGGTCCACCACGCCAATGCGGGCGCTTTCTGCCGGCACAAAACAGCCGATTTGCGCCATGAGCACAATCAGCCCCGTCTGGCGCAGGTACGTCGATTTACCGGCCATGTTCGGGCCCGTAATGAGCATCAGGCGCGTCCCTTCCGCATTGAGAGAGACGTCGTTCGGAACGAATTCGAGGTCCGGGTTCACCGCGACGATTACCGGGTGGAAGCCCCCGCGGATATCGATGCCCGTTCCCTCGAAAACTTCGGGACAGACGTAGTTGTACTTGCGGGCGGCGCGGGCAAAACTGTAGAAGGTATCGACGCGGGCAATGGCGTCGGCAATGGACTGAAGTTCGGCACGCCAGCCGTTCACGCGGTCGCGCAACTCGCAGAAAATCTTGTATTCCAACGCATGGATGTTCACTTCGGCGTTGCTGATGATGGATTCGCATTCCTTCATCTCGGGCGTAATGTAGCGTTCGCCGTTCACCGTCGTCTGCTTGCGGATGTATTCTTCGGGAATCGGCTGCGTAGCCTTCGCCATCTGCGCCTTGGTAATCTCGATGTAGTAGCCGAACACGCGGTTGTAACCCACCTTGAGGCTCGGGATGCCCAGGCGTTCGCGTTCACGGCCTTCCAGGGAGGCAATCCATTCGCGGCGTTCCTTGATGTCGGCGTTCATCGCATCAAGTTCGGCATTCGCGCCTTCGCGGATCATCCCGCCTTCACGCACCGTCAGCGGCAAATCGTCGTTGAAGTTCTGCAACAGCTCTTCGCCACGTCCCTTGGCGCGGATCAGGGAATCGCGAAGCCCTTCAAAGACAGGCGCCCGCAGCCCCTCCAGCACGTCCGCGACCTTGGCGGCCTGCGAAAGCGAACGCCCCATCCCCGCCAGGTCGCGGGCATTGGCACGTCCCGAACCGACGCGGCCCATCAGGCGCTCCATGTCAAGGATAGACGTCAAGGATTCCTTCAGTTCATCAAGCGCGACCGGATTCTGTACCAGTTCCGCCACCGCTTCTTCGCGTTCACGGATCTTCGATACCGAAATCAGCGGGTGGCTCACCCAGTCCCTAAGCGTACGTCCGCCCATCGCGGTCACCGTAAAGTCCAGAACGGAACAGAGCGTGCTGGACATATCGTCCGCATTCAGCGGGCGCACCAGTTCCAAATTGCGGAGCGTGCTCGGGTCGAGCGTCATGAAGTCGTCGAGGTTCAGAATCTCGAGACTCGTAAAATGCGTAAGTTCGGACTTCTTCTGGTCCATCAGGTACTGGAGCAGCGCTCCAGTCACCGCCGTCTCGTCGGGGCGGCCGTCCAGGCCGAGCCCGTCCAGCGCTTCCACCTTGAAATGGCCGAACAGGACATCCTTGGCCTGTTCCGCATCGAACAGGAAGGCCGGAAGTTCCGTAATCAAGACGTTCTCCGCCTTCACGAGGTCCATGATAGCAGAAGGAATGGTACAGCCCTCGGGCACCACCAGTTCCTTCGGCATGCGGCGGCTGAACTCGCATTCAAAAGACTGCACCGAGCTGTTGCAGGCGGCCAGGTAGCCCGTCGTCACGTCGGCAACGGCAAACGCAGCCTGTGCAGAACCGTCCTTACCGCCCGCCTTACCCGAAACCGGGATATACGCAAAGAGGTAGTTCGCCTCCTTCGCGTTCAGGTTCGTCTCGTCCATCGCGGTACCGGCACTGATAATCTCGACGATATCGCGCTTGACGATTCCCTTCGCGAGCTTCGGGTCTTCGACCTGCTCGCAGATGGCGATGCGGTAACCGGCCGAAACCATCTTCGGCACGTAACGGTCGGCGGCATGGTGCGGGAACCCGCACAACGGGGTCGCTCCGGCAGCGCCGTTATTACGGCTCGTGAGCGTAAGCCCCAAAATCTTGGAAGCGATGACGGCGTCTTCCTCGAAAAGCTCGAAGAAGTCCCCCATACGGAAGAAAAGGATGCAGCCAGGGTTCTGTTTCTTGATTTCGTAATATTGCTGCATCAACGGGGTTACAGCCATTACGCATCCCCCATCGAGAGTTCAATCTGGTCCGGAGTTTCCTCAGGCGGCTTGGGCTCTTCCTGGGCGTTTTCGGGCCTTGCGTACTGCGGAACGAGCGCACCCGCTTCCAGCAATTCGCTGAACTCGCGCAGGCGCGGCAGGTCTTCCGGGATGCGGTTGATGCCGAAATACTTCATGAATTCCTGAGTCGTCACGTAGGTGTACGGGTTTCCGACCGTATCGGAACGCGCACCGAGTGCGACAAAGCCCTTGTCGAGGAG
>Ga0310786_10010744_pt1 | contig 11480 bp, 8 predicted proteins | sample AusTroGonzalo_MG_FD_203881 | JGI IMG/M metagenome (GOLD analysis project Ga0310786, IMG submission 203881) | Bovine rumen microbial communities from tropical cattle in Woodstock, Queensland, Australia - Gonzalo_03 (v2) (version 2) | ecosystem: Host-associated > Mammals > Digestive system >... | reverse complement strand
CTCACCATAGAAGGGAGTCTGATCGAGGATGGCTTCGTAAACAACACCTTTCTTCTGCTTCACCTCGCGATACTTCACGATGTGGCAGCTGTATTCAGTATAATCGTAACCAACGAAGGTGGAAATCTCACCGTTCTCGCTCTGGCTTTCAGATACAATGTGCCAGTCGCCCATCTCAACCTGAGCTGCATTACGGGCGCGGGCCTTCTGCTTCTCCATCTCGACATTGAAACCAGCCTCATCAACTGTCAGTCCGTTCTCACGACAGATAAGTTCTGTAAGGTCGAGGGGGAATCCATAAGTATCAAAGAGGGTGAATGCCTTCTCGCCGGCAATCTCTGTCTTACCAGCAGCCTTGGTCTCCTTCATTACGCCATCCAGCAACTTGATACCTGTCTCAAGGGTACGCAAGAAGCTGTCTTCCTCTTCCTTCATCACCTTGGTGATAAGTTCGCGCTGAGCCTCCAACTCGGGATAGGTGGCTCCCATCTCCTGAATAAGAACAGGCAGCAGACGATACATGAAGGCTTCCTTCTGGCCTAAGAATGTATATGCATAACGAACGGCACGACGCAGGATACGACGGATAACATAACCGGCCTTGGCGTTACCAGGCAACTGACCATCAGCAATACTGAAAGCGATGGTACGCAGGTGGTCGGCAATAACACGCATAGCAACATCGGTCTCCTCCTTGTCGCCATACTTATAACCGCTCAAATCACCGATTGCCTTGATGATAGGCTGGAAAACATCGGTATCATAGTTGGAGTGCTTACCCTGAATGGCACGAACCAGACGTTCAAAACCCATACCGGTATCAATGACATTCATACCAAGGGGCTCCAGATGACCATCTGCCTTGCGCTCAAACTGCATGAACACAATGTTCCAGATCTCAATCACTTGTGGATCATCCTTGTTTACCAACTCACGGCCAGGCACCTTGGCCTTTTCTTCGGGAGTACGACTATCCAAATGAATCTCGGAACAGGGACCACATGGACCGGTATCGCCCATCTCCCAGAAATTATCGTGCTTATTTCCGTTTATGATATGATCAGCAGGAACATGCTTCAGCCAGAAACCGGCAGCCTCATCATCACGAACAAGGTTTTCCTCGGGTGAACCCTCGAATACCGTAACGTAGAGGTCCTTGGGGTCCAGTTTGAGAACATCCACCAGATATTCCCATGCCATATCGATGGCGCCCTCCTTGAAGTAATCACCAAACGACCAGTTGCCCAACATCTCAAACATGGTGTGATGGTAGGTATCATGGCCTACTTCTTCCAAGTCGTTATGCTTACCGCTTACACGCAGACACTTCTGACTATCAGCACGACGACGAGGCTCTGGGTCGCGAGTACCCAAAATGATGTCCTTCCACTGGTTCATACCAGCATTGGTAAACATCAGCGTAGGGTCGTCCTTCACTACCATAGGAGCAGAAGGAACAATCAGATGTCCTTTTGACTCGAAGAATTTCTTGAACGAGTCTCTAATTTCGTTAGCTGTCATCATATTTCTTGCTATTTTGATTTTTTCTTGTTTGCTTATTTTCTAATTTATGATGTATAAATCATCAAAAATCTTGCAAAGGTAATTTATTTTACCTATTTTTGCAAAGAATTTGATTACAAAAGGAAGTAATATCTACAATTATGCCTTACAACCCTAATAAAGAGCTGAAGAAGTTCTATTCCATAAGCGAGGTTGCCGCAAAATTTAATGTGGCCGAGTCTCTTTTGCGTTATTGGGAAAAAGAGTTCCCCAACATCAAGCCTAAGAAGACCGAAGGTCGTGGAATAAGAAAGTATACGGCTGAGGATATTGCTGAAATTCAACTCGTTTACAACTTGCTGAAAGTAAGGGGCATGAAGATTGGTGCAGCCAAGCAGGTTCTGGCAAAAAACCATGATGGTGCCAACAACACAGCAGAGGTATTGGGCTACCTACAGTCAATACGTCAGGAGCTGATTGAAATCAGCAACGAATTGAAGGAACTGTAATCAGAAGCGTTTAACGTCCTGAATATCCTTTATCTTCTTTAGATTTTTACAGATTGAGCGGATATCGCTCACATCGTGAACACCCAACTGAATTTCCGCCTTGAAGATTCCGTCCTTGGAATCGATACTCAGATTATGAATATTTACGTTCAGTTGCTGAGACAGAACACCCGTTATCTGATGTAGCACACCTATATGGTCTATACCTTCAACATGGAGGGTAGCTGGGAATGACATTTGCTTGTGTGTGTCCCATTTGGCTGCAAGAATATGGTTGCCGTCACTGGCCTTTAACTTAGTTGCCAACTCGCACTGACGCTTATGGATGGTAATACTGCTGACACCATCGAAATAGCCCAACACATCATCGCCAGGAATAGGATGACAAGCCTGACAGATGTTATAATGTCCTATTGTCTCTTCGTTAAGGACCAGAGGTTTTTTCTTGTCAATCTTAAGCGGCGTAACATTAACCTCTGAGTTTGCATTTTCGCCACTGTTCCCATGCTTCTTGAAGAATGGGATGTAGCGCCCCCACCCCTTCTTGTTTGGCAACTTATCCAGGATGGTAGCCTCATCATTATCACCAAGATTGATGCGTTTCTCGCCCACAGCAATCAAGAGTTCTTCTCTGGACTGCATGTTGTGGAAACGGCAGAGCTTGTCGATATTGATACTATTTGGCTCCTTCTCTATCTTCTGGAAGAACTCATTCAACAGCTCCTCTCCCTCCTTCTGCTTCTCTCTATCCTCGCGACGCAGAATAGCCTGAATCTTTCCCTTTGCCTTGGCTGTTGTGGCATACTGTAGCCACTCGCGCTCCACCCTCTGGGTTTTCGAGGTAAGAATCTCCACCTGGTCGCCACTCTGCAGCACCTGACTGATGGGAGCCAGAAGATGATTTACCTTGGCACCGATACAGTGAGTACCCATGAAGGTATGAATATTGAAGGCAAAGTCAAGAACCGTACTGTTCGCCGGCATTGTCTTAAACTCGCCTTTAGGAGTTACAACAAATATCTCGCTGGCAAAAAGATTAAGCTTGATGGTATCAAGGAAATCTATGGCATTGGGCTGAGGATCGTCAAGAATCTCCTTGACGGTATGCAACCACTTATCCAGTTCGTTGTCGCTGTCTTCACTGGTCTTGCTTCCTTCCTTGTATTTCCAATGAGCGGCAAAACCCTGTTCAGCCTTATCGTCCATGCGCCTACTACGAATCTGCACCTCGACCCATCGACCAGTTTTGCTCATCAGTGTTGTATGAAGTGCCTGATAACCATTAGCTTTGGGATGTGACAGCCAATCACGCAGACGCTCGGGGTGAGGCTTGTAGATGCTGCTGCAGATAGCGTAGATCTGGAAGCATTCAGCAATCTCCTTGTCTATATCTTCGCAGTCGAAGATAATACGGACCGCCAGAATATCATATATCTCCTCAAAGGTCACGTGCTTGGTCTGCATCTTTTTCCAGATGCTGTAAGGAGCCTTGATGCGTGCCTTGATCTCGTACTTTATACCTGCCTCATCAAATTTCTCCCTAAGGGGAGCGGTAAACTGGTCGAAGATGGTGGTAAGGTGTTCCTTCATGCCTGCCAGTTTTGCTTTGAGGGCATGATACTCCTCTGGGTGTTCGTAGCTGAAGCTCAGGTCCTCCAACTCCTCCTTTATCTTGTTGAGTCCCAATCTATTGGCTAAAGGCGCATATATATAAAGTGTTTCTCCTGCTATCTTGTATTGCTTGTTGGGAAGCTGGCTGCCCAGCGTACGCATGTTGTGCAAGCGGTCTGATATCTTGATAAGGATGACGCGGACGTCATCACTCATGGTCAGCAGCAGTTTCTTGAATGACTCTGCCTGTGCCGATGCCTTGTCACCAAAGATGCCACCGGAGATTTTTGTCAGGCCATCAACAATCTGGGCAATCTTCTCACCAAAGATATTGGTGATATCCTCCACCGTATAGTCAGTATCCTCAACCACATCATGTAAAAGGGCGGCACATATACTGGTACTGCCAAGCCCTATCTCCTCACAGGCTATCTGAGCAACGGCAATGGGATGCATAATATATGGTTCGCCAGAGAGACGACGAACACCTTTGTGCGCCTCCTTGGCAAAGTTAAAAGCCTTGTCAATAATCTCGACATGCTTACGATGCTTGGAATTAAGATACGTCTCAACAAGATGCTGATAAGCCTGGCTTACCATCTTCTCATCTTCCAATTCTTTATTGGTCAGCTCTTCCATATCCAAATCCTTTTACATTATATATATGTACCGCTTAATTCAGCCTCAGCTTCTGTCCTTCTCTGATGTTGGTACCCTTCAGTCCGTTGGCTTTCTGTAATGCCTTAACAGAGGTGCGGTTGCGTCTGGCAATAGCACCAAGGGTATCGCCCTTCTTAACGATAATAGAGCCGCCCGACTTATTACGACCGCCTCTCTTGTTGCGCGACTTGCGAGAACCTCTGTCGTTATCGTCGTCAAGCACCACTTCATTGGTACTGGACAGATATGTCGTCTTTACATAAATGGAGTCACCTGCATCTATGAAGGCATTTATCTTATCAGAAGGCATACGCAGGATGCAGTCGTGGGAATCCCCAGGAATGAGTGTTGTGCGGTATTGTGGGTTAAGGGCACGAAGCTCACCTATGCTGATATCGCACATGGCGGCAATCTGCTCCATCCTTACATTTTTCTTTAACAACAAAGTATCTGTTGCCTGTGGAAGCGTAGTACCTACAGGACAGATATTATGGTCGCAGAAATAGTTCATCACATAATTAGCTGCAATAAAGGCGGGCACATAGCCTCTGGTTTCGGCAGGCAGATACTGGTAAATACCCCAGAAGTCCTTCTTTCCGCCAGAACGACGGATAGCCTTGCTTACATTGCCAGGGCCACAGTTGTACGCAGCAATGACAAGAGACCAGTCGCCGAAAATCTCATAAAGATCCTTCAACATGTGTGCAGCAGCATAGCTGGCCTTAACGGGGTCTTTACGCTCGTCAATAAGGCTGGTTACCTCCAGTCCGTATCTCTTGGCCGTTCCAATCATAAACTGCCAAAGCCCCACGGCTCCCGCACGGCTGACTGCATTGGGATGCAGAGCACTCTCTATGATGGGAAGGTTACGCAATTCCAATGGAACCTGATAGCTCTCCAAGGCTTCCTCGAAAATAGGATTGTAGAAATTGCATGCTCCCAGCATAATACTTACCGAAGGACGCAGACGTTCGCAGTAACGATCAATGTATTTGCGCACAATGTCGTTATAGGGCATCTCTATCACATTAGGGAGACGACTGAGACGTTTTGCATAGGTCTCAGCATCAAATTCCGGATTAACACCTTTCGAAAGGCAGTTCTCTACGTTGGTCAGATAGTTCTTGGTCATCCAGTCATTCAGCAAACTGTCCAACTCATACATTTGCATACCTTCTGGCAACAATGTATCATCGGTGCCAATTGTATCTGCGTATTCTTGTGCATGAGTGGCAAAAGCCATTAAGACAGCACAAGCGAATATATAAAATCTTTTCTTCATATCTTGTTTGAACTATTTCTAATAGGATAGGGTAAACTTAACACCAAGAACTGCCTCCCTGCCAAACGCCTGAGTAGATGAGGTCTGAATAAAGGTAGGCTCCAAATGAAGACTGAGGTCTTCGCTGATATCAAAGGTCGAAAGCTCGGCATCTACATAAGCATCAACCACCGCCAGGAGATATACCCCAGCAAAGGCAAAGATGCTAAGGTCGCGATTACGACGGAAGAAATTCTTCTTGTTTTTGAATATATTCTTGAATCGCTCCTCTCTTCCCGATATATCATAGCCTATGGGTAACATCTTCTCGTAGCTCTTTGTGTTCGGGTCTGAGTCCATAATGTCGAGGTATGCCTGAGAATAATCATGAAGCATCTGCGAGTTCCATGTCAGCGCATAGACGCACCCCAAGAATCCTCCATATATGATGGGCAGCTTCCAGTATTTGTGATTGTATATCTGTCCGCCCCCGGGAAAGACCAATCCCAGCCACATGGCACGGATAGGATCTGGCACAAACCGTTCCCGCTTGAGAGATGATGCTATCGAAGCCTGAAGAAGACTGTCGGAAACCGCTACTACACGTGCAGAATCCTCCAGCACAATCCTATCGAGAGAGTCTGAAAGAACCATCTCCTCCTCTTGAGCAAAGAGGACGGACGCTCCGCCGCACCAGGTAATGAGGCATAGTAGGAGAATTCTTATGGCGTATAATGATTCTTTGATCCTCAACTTCTCAGTTTGTCAATAATAGCTATGATACGTTCCAGTTCTTCTTCGTTGGCAAAGGGGATCGTAATCTTTCCTTTTCCAGTCTCAGCACATGTCAACTGGACTTTTGTCTGGAAGAATTTGCTAAGGCTGGTGCGCAGTGCTCCGTATTCGCTGCTCAGGTTAGAACCTTTCTGGCGGATACGCTTGCCTTCCTTGCTCTTCACGCTACCGCCCTGGCTCAACTCCTTCACCATTTCTTCTATCTTGCGGACACTCAGCTTGTCCTTCTTAAACTCCTTGAACACCTCCAACTGGGCTGTAGGGTCATTCAGAGCCAAAAGAGCACGGGCATGTCCCATATCAATCTCTCTGTTCTTGAGTGCCATCTGAATGGGAGCTGGCAATTTCAACAGACGCAGATAGTTGGCAACGGTGGCTCGGTTCTTGCCCACCTTATCACTCAACTGCTCCTGCGTAAGGTCATATTGTTCCATCAGATGCTGGTAAGCCAGTGCAATCTCCAAAGCCGAAAGGTCCTGGCGCTGGATATTCTCCACCAGTGCCATCTCCATCATATTCTCGTCATCTACCGTTCTGATGTAGGCGGGGATATGGGTGAGACCTGCACGCTGACTGGCTCTCCAACGTCTCTCACCAGCAATGATAGTATAAGAACCATCGCCCATATCACGCAAGGTGATAGGTTGGATGATACCTATTTGCCGAATGCTGTTAGCCAGTTCCTGCAAGCTGTCATCGTCAAAATCTCGTCTGGGCTGATTGGGATTAGGGTGAATCTTCTCAACGCTCACCTCGCAGATGTTAGACGAGCCTGCCGTCTGAACTTCGGCATCTGTATTCAACAAAGCGTCAAGGCCTCTGCCTAAAGCCTGCCCCTGATATTTCTTACGTATGGCCATCTTTCAATTTTATATTAAACCACTTACCATTTATTTATTTCGCTAACCGCTAACCCATTCTCCCCTCGCCTTAGGAGAGGGGTGGGGGTGAGGCTATTAACCGTTAACCGAATTCTTCTCAATAATTTCCTCTGCCAACTTGAGGTGAACCTTTGCACCTACCGCATCGGCATCGTACAGGATAGCAGGCATACCGTGGCTGGGTGCCTCGCTCAACTTTACGTTACGCGGAATAACAGTCTTGAAGACCAGTTCGCGGAAATGACGTTTCACCTCCTCGTATATCTGGTTTGCCAAGCGCAGACGACTGTCATACATCGTCAGCAGGAAACCTTCTATCTCAAGGGCTGGATTCATTCTGGACTTCACAATCTTGATCGTGTTCAGCAACTTGCTGATTCCCTCCAAGGCAAAATATTCGCACTGAACCGGGATGATAACGCTATCGGCAGCAGTCAAGGCATTAACAGTAATCAGGCCCAAACTGGGACTGCAATCGATAAGCAGATAATCATATTCACTGGCAATGGAAGACAGCAATCTCTTCATCACCTGTTCCTGATGCTTAACGTTCAGCAATTCTATTTCAGCTCCCACCAGATTGATGTGGGAAGGTATGATATCCAATCCGTTGATGTCTGTGGTATAGATAACATCCTTGATGTCCATCTCACCCAACAGCGCGTTGTAAATTGATCCGTCTATCTTGTTTACATCCACACCCAAGCCACTTGAAGCATTGGCCTGCGGATCTGCGTCAATTAGCAAGACCTTCTTTTCCAAGGCTGCCAAAGAAGCAGCCAAGTTCATACTGGTGGTGGTTTTTCCTACACCGCCTTTCTGGTTTGCTATCGCAATAATTTTGCTCATTTGTTTTTATTTTCGTTCCTAAATTAAGTGCGAAGATATGATTTTCTTTTGGAATATGGGGCAGAATTGTCACATTTTTATTACTTTTGCATAGCAAATGAACTGAAGATATGCAAAAACAGCCCTTGATATTAATAACAAATGATGATGGTTGGGATGCGCAAGGCATTTCTGTGCTTATCGAATGCATGCAGAAATTAGGTCAGGTTATTGTAGTTGCACCGAATGGTGCACGTTCTGGCGCAGCCTGTTCCATCACCCCCCTTACACCAGTAACGCTGAAGCTGGAAAAAGAAGAAGAAAATCTATTGGTTTACTCTTGTAGCGGAACGCCCGTTGACTGTGTAAAGCTGGCTGTGGAGAAGGTCGTTCCACGTATGCCGGACCTGGTGGTTTCGGGCATTAACCACGGAGACAATGCCAGCATCAGCCTGCACTATAGCGGAACCTTGGGAGCGGTATTAGAGGGCTGTATGAAAGGAATCCCCTCTATCGGATACAGCTTGCGCACTCGGAAGCAAGAATGCGATTTCCAACCTTATCTTAGAGCAACAGAAACCATTGCAGCTTATGTTCTGAAAAACGGACTTCCACAAGATGTCTGCCTGAACGTAAACTTCCCTGAAGTTCCCGCCCTAAAAGGCATTTCTATCTGTAGGATGGCAAGGGGAATCTGGCAGTCGGAGTGGAAGGACACCGATGTACCGGGAGTCTATAAGTTAACGGGTACTTTCACCAATCTGGAGCCAGAGGTTGAGGGAACCGACTATTGGGCCTTAGACCATGATTTGGCATCCATTACGCCCTTGAATCTGGATATGACTTGCTATCCATTTCTTGATACACTGGAATCTTTACAAAATGAAGTATTATCTTATAGCAGGAGAGGCCAGCGGTGACCTTCATGCCAGCCACCTGATGGCAGCTTTGAAGGAAGAGGATGCACAAGCTCAGTTCCGCTTTTTCGGAGGCGACAAGATGCAGGCTCAGGGGGGCACTCTGGTCAGTCACTACAAGGATCTCGCCTACATGGGTTTCATAGATGTGGCGTTGCACTTGCGCACTATCTTAAAGGGAATGAAGCATTGCAAGGACGACATTGTGAAATGGAGCCCTGATGTGGTCATACTGGTAGATTATCCGGGCTTCAACTTGAAGATTGCCCGTTTCCTGCACGATAACACCCAGATTCCCGTCTTCTATTATATCTCGCCCAAGATCTGGGCTTGGAAGGAAGGACGCATCAAGGATATCCGTCGGAACGTGAATGAGATGTTCAGCATTCTTCCCTTCGAGGTGGAGTTCTATGAGCAGAAACATCACTACCCCATCCATTACGTGGGCAATCCCACAGTAGATGAGGTAGATGCTTTCCTAAAGGCTAATCCTGCTGATGCCGATGGGTTTAAAAAGAAAAACGATTTGGACAGCCGCCCCATTATTGCCCTCCTGGCAGGAAGCCGAAAGCAGGAGATTCGCGACAACCTCCCTCGCATGATTCAGGCGGCACAGCCTCTCACTAAGGAATACCAATTGGTTTTAGCGGCTGCCCCCGGCATAGATAAAGATTATTATGCCCAATGTCTTCGAGATGCCAACGTTGAGGTCTTGTACGGACAAACATACCATATTCTTCGGTATGCCACTGCGGCACTCGTAACCAGCGGGACAGCAACGTTAGAAGCAGGCCTTTTCCGCGTTCCTCAGGTCGTTTGTTATTACATGAAGACAGGGCGTTTTGCTTCTCTTGTTCGCAAGCTGATGCTGAAGATTCCCTATATATCGCTGGTGAATCTGGTTGCAGACCAAGAGGTAGTACCTGAGCTTGTTGCTCATCAGATGACAGTGGAGAATACACGCAAGCACTTACTATCCATTCTGCCTGGCGGAGAAGCGAGAGAGCAACAACTGGCAGGTTATGAACGGATGGCACAACGATTAGGTGAACCTGGCGCTCCCAAACGGGCTGCACAGAAAATGCAAAGCATCCTCCAAAATTCCATAAGACGTTAGCTATTTTGCCTACGAATTGGCTTCCAAACATTTTTTAACGCATTTTCTCAAAAATGTTCAATGTTCAATATTGAATGTTCAATTGTTTTTTATATCTTTGCCACAGAAATAATTCAAAAAACAACAACCTAAAACGTTACCATTATGAACAAATTCCTACGCTATTCGTTTCTAATGCTCCTCGCATTAATATGCGGGAACATGAATGCAGAAACCATTGTATTTGGAGATCTGAATCTTGAAAATGGTGTACAATACACCGATCCTTTTGACGGAGGTAGCTTTACCGTTACTTTCGGAGGGGGTGGTAACAACGGAAAGTATTATACTACGGGTAGTGGTGTTCGTGTCTATGCTGACGGTACCATGACCGTTGCGGCAAAGACTGGTGTCCTCACTCGGATTGTTGTAACATATGATGGTTCAAACAAGCCAACCAGTGACGATATTATCAACGATGGCAGCTATGATGTAGAGAGTGGTACCTGGACGGGAGCTTCCGCCTCAGTTGTGTTTACCCGTCCAACAGGAAGCGGCCATTGGAGAATTAAGAGTGTAGAGGCTACTGTCAACAACAGTGGTCAAATAAAAACAGGTACCACCATTGAACTTTCCGGTGACTATCTGACACGTTTCACTCCTGGCAAGGATGGAGACGAGACAGACTTGCCCGCAGCTACCGTTAAGGCTAATGGTGCTAATGTTGAAGGCGCCACGACAAAATGGTCTCTGACTATGGGTACCAACTGGATTATGGGCGAAGAGGAACCCAGCCTTGGCAACGGAAAGGTTTATATTCCTAACCACAGTTGCGGTGACCTGACGCTTACCGCTAAGTACGAGGGTAACGACCAGTACGAGGCCAGCAGCAAAAGCTATACGCTGAAGGTTTACAAGGGGTACTTGAACATTCAGTCAATATTGGAGGAATTCCCCGTGGTAGGCGGCGACTCTTGGGCAACCAAGGAAACTGAGTGGAACAAGGGTTATCAGGCTTCTTACTGGCAGGTGGATATGCCAGAAGGCGAAGCACCCAAAAACAAGGAAGCGTTGGTTACCTTTGTCAGCGGCTCCTACACCTACATCAAGGATGATTTTGGCTCCATTCTTCTCTATGGTAGCGGCTTAGGCTTTAAGCAAGGTGATAAGATTTCCGGCGATTTCGGGCAAGATAAGGGATATGGTGCTATCTACGGTACGCTGAAGAGTTACAATGGTCTTCTGGAAATGGTTGTAAATAAGAACGACGTTGAATTTACAGTTAAGTCTAATGGTAACGAAGTCACCCCCAAGACTATTTCCCTAAAAGAGTTGAACCAGACCAACATGCACGAGTTCTTGAAGATTGAGAATGCTGAGTTCGTATCAGTTGATGGCAAGAACCTGACTTTCAAGGTG
>Ga0310786_10010743_pt1 | contig 11480 bp, 9 predicted proteins | sample AusTroGonzalo_MG_FD_203881 | JGI IMG/M metagenome (GOLD analysis project Ga0310786, IMG submission 203881) | Bovine rumen microbial communities from tropical cattle in Woodstock, Queensland, Australia - Gonzalo_03 (v2) (version 2) | ecosystem: Host-associated > Mammals > Digestive system >... | reverse complement strand
TTCGCGGACTCCAGCAGCTGGTTGAGGCCCTTGGCGGCGCTGCGGCCGCCGGTCGGCTGGTCGGTCGGGATGCGGTAGCCGAAGCCCTTGGCGAAGGTATAGAGGTTCTCGAGCTTGAGCTCGTTGGGTTCGCCGTGGATACGGTACACGAAGGTCTTGGCATTCTTCTGCGGGACGCCGTTCATCTGGCCGCCCGTGGCCACGAACTCGGCCACCGTGCGGTTCGCGAGCAGCATGAACTCCTCGATCAGCCAGTTGGCTTCCTTCGAAATCTTCTGATAGACGCGAATCGGTTTGCCCTTCTCGTCACATTCGACCTTCATCTCCGGACGGTCGAAGTCGATCGCGCCGTTCTTCCGCTCGTTCTCCTTCAGGATCGTCGCCAGCTTGTGCAGCGTCTGGATCGCTTCCGTCAGCTGCGGATCGGCAGCACTTGCCCCCGCAAGACCGTGGCCACCCGTGGCCTCGTAAACGGGGGGGACCCGCTGCTCTGCAGTGGGGGGGATGAGCGAAGCGAAGTCTTGCGGGGGCAAGGTGCTGCCGGCCGCAGCTTCGATGATCTCCTGCGCCTGGTCGTAGTCGAGGCGGAAGTTGGAATCGATGACGGTGCGGCCGATCCAGCGGGAACGGATTTCCGCCTTCGGCGTCATTTCGAAAACGGCCGAGAAAGTCAGCTTCTCCTCGTGCGGCCGGAGCGAACAGAGCTTGTTGCACAGTTTCTCCGGAAGCATCGGGACCGTGCGGTCCACCAGATAGACGGACGTGCCGCGATCGCGCGCCTCCTTGTCCACCAGCGAGCCGGGACGGACATAGTAAGACACGTCGGCGATATGCACGCCGACCTCGTAATTCCCGTTCGGGAGCGCCTTGAACGACAGCGCGTCGTCGAAATCCTTCGCGTCGGCGGGGTCGATGGTGAACGTGAACGTATCCCGGAAATCCTTGCGCCCCTTCAGGTCCTCCGCCGTGATCTCGTCGGAAATCTTGTCGGCGGCATTTTCCACCTCGGGAGAGAAACGGTAGGGGAGATTGAACTCCGCCAGGATGGCGTGCATCTCGGTATCGTTGTCGCCGGGCTGCCCGAGCACATCGACCAGATGGCCGTAAGGACCCGGATCGCGGCGGTCCCAGCAGTCCACGACCGCGGCCACCTTCATCCCGGCCTGCGCGCCCATCGCCGCGGCCGCTTCGGCATCCACCTGGATGTCGTACGGCATCGTCTTGCTCTGCATCAGGACCCAGGCCTGCGCCCCGACGGTATGATAATAGCCCACGAAGGGGCGGGTGGAACGCTCGAGAATCTCCACGACTTCGCCCTCGCGGCGGCGGGTGTCGCCGCCTTTCATTCGCGTCACGGCCACGCGCACCAGGTCGCCCTGCAGGGCGTGGCGGGTCTTGGACGCCTTGACGAAGATGTCGTCCTCCTGTCCGTCCACGATGACGAAGATGAACCCTTCGCGGGTCATCTGCACTTTCCCGACCAGCTGGGGGAAAGTCTTCCGGCTGCCTTCGCCGGATCTCTTGCGGCCGGACGGCTTCCGGCCCTTTGCACTTCTTTTCTGCATAGTCAATTATTCAAGACAAATGTAAGTAAAATCTCGCGGAAAAATTGTATCTTCGTATGTCATTCGTACAGTTATGAGTGTAGAAAACCTGATCTCCCACATCCGCACCGTTCCGGACTTCCCCGTCAAGGGCATCCTCTTCTGGGATGTCACCACCCTCTTCAAAGACGCCGACTGCCTGAAGGAGGTCGTCGATACCCTCTACGAAATGTACAAGGACAAAGGCATCACCAAGGTGGTGGGCATGGAGACCCGCGGCCTCGTGATCGCTCCCGCCCTGGCGATCCGTCTGGGCGCCGGCCTCGTGATGGCCCGCAAACCGGGCAAGCTCCCGGCGGACACCTACAGCGAGCGCTATATGAAAGAATACGGTCCCGATACGATCGAGATCCACAAGGATGCCATCACGCCCGACGACGTGGTGCTGATCCACGACGATCTGCTCGCCACGGGCGGCACGGTGGGCGCCGCGGCCCGGATGATGGACAAATACTTCCATCCCAAGCAGCTCATGATCAACTTCATCATCGAGCTGGAAGAACTGAACGGCCGCGCGCAGATGCCCTCGGGTGTCGACGTGCAGTCCATCATCAAAGTTTGATAGTTTACCTTTAGTTTCATACGATGAAAAAAGTATTCCTCATGGCGGTGACTACCGCCGCATTGCTTTTTGCTCAAGGAGCAAAGGCGCAGACCAACCTCCAGATCTTCTATGACTTCAGCTCGGACCGTCAGCACGTGACCACGACCCTCGAAGGCTTCTACAACGACAATTGGGGCAACACCTTCTTCTTCATCGATTATGATTTCAATGGCAAGACCGCGACGAACCAGAACGTCACCCCGTCCGGTACGTACTTCGAGATCGCCCGTTGCCTGAACTTCTGGCAGAATTCCGCGCTCGGCGGCCTCAGCCTGCAGGTGGAATACAACGGCGGCCTGTGTTTCGACAACCCTCAGCTGCTGGACGGTTCCTACACCGGCTGGGGCATCAATCATTCCTTCCTGGCCGGCTTTGACTACTTCATCCATAGCGCTGACTTCAACAACACCTTCAACATCAAGGTGCTCTATAAGAAGATTCTCGGAGCCACGCAGCAGGTCCCGCTCCAGTTCACCCTCGTGTGGGGCTTCCAGGATCTCTTCGGCGTGAAGGGACTCCGTTTCTCCGGCTTCGCCGATTTCTGGTGGCAGGACCATACCGTTCTTTATGATCACAACTTTAAAAAGGACGGCCGCATCCCGAATATTCTCCCGGAGACATCCCGCGTTGTGTTCATCTCCGAGCCTCAGCTCTGGTACAACATCGGCCAGCACTTCGGCTGCGACAATCTCAATATCGGCGGCGAGATCGAACTTTCCTATGATTTTGCCACTGCCAAGGGTTTCTGGTGCCGTCCCTGCGCCGGTATCAAGTGGGTCTTCTAACCTGGTACGGCCATGTCTAATTTCCTGAACAAGACTTTCGGTCTGGACCCCGCGCAGCATAATGTCCGGACCGAGATTGTGGCGGGTATCACCACCTTCCTGACGATGGCCTACATCCTGGCCGTCAACCCCAGCATCTTCAGCGCCCTGGACGGCATGCCCGGCGGAGCGGTCTTCACCGCCACCGCACTGGCCGCCATCGTTGGTACGCTGATCATGGCAATCTACGCCAAGAAGCCGTTCGCCCTGGCCCCGGGTATGGGCCTGAATGCCTTCTTCGTCTATACGGTGTGCCTGACGATGGGCTACTCCTGGCAGTTTGCCCTGACGGCCGTGTTCCTCGAGGGCATCCTCTTTATCATCATGACGGTCACCAAGGTCCGCACCTTGCTGTTGAACGCCATTCCGGGCACGCTCAAGAAGGCCATTGGTGCCGGTATCGGCCTCTTCATCGCCTTCATCGGCTTCCAGAACGCCGGAATTATCGTCAACTCCGATTCCACGCTCGTGACCCTCGGCAAGATTACCCAGGGCACGGCCCTCGTGGCGATGCTGGGTCTCATGATTACGTCCGGCCTGGTGATGCTGAAGGTCCGCGGCGGCATTCTCATCGGTATCATTCTCACCACGCTCCTCGGCCTAATTATCAAGGATCCCGCGACCGGCATGGCCGTGACGCAGCTCGCCCACAACGACGCCGGTGCGCTGCAGCTGCTCTCCATGCCGCACAGCATCGATCCGATTTTCTGCAAGTTCGAATTCGGCCAGATCCTGAGCTGGGATATGCTGGTGGTCGTGTTCACCTTCCTTTTCGTCGATATGTTCGACACGATGGGCACCATCATCGGTGTGCACCAGGGTGCCGGCCTCATCCCCGATGACGGTCCGCGCGACAACGTCCCCGGTGCCGAGAAGATGTTCCTGGCCGACTCCATCGCCACGGTGGCGGGCGCCTGCTTCGGCACCTCCACCACGACGACCTATGTCGAGAGCGCCGCGGGTGTCGGCGAAGGTGGCCGTACCGGCCTCACCGCCTTCTCCACGGCGGTCTGCTTCGCCCTGGCCCTGTTCTTCTCGCCGATCTTCCTGTCCATTCCGAGTGCCGCCACGGCTCCGGCCCTCATCATCGTCGGTGTGATGATGATGCCGTCCATCAAGCGCATTCACTGGGAGGATTACTGCAAGAGCATCCCGGCCTTCATCACCATCATCATGATGCCGGTCGCCTACAGCATTTCCGACGGTATCCTGATCGGTGTGATCTCCTACGTGGTCACCCACGCCATCGCCGGCCGCTTCAAGGAGATCTCCATCCCGATGTGGGTCCTCTCGGTCCTCTTCGTCCTGCGGTATATCTTTATTTAACGTCATTCGCCGGCCTTCCCCTGCGGGCGGCCGGCGAATACCGGAATCAATATTGAGTTAAAATGGCGCCGACTCAACTTTTAAAAACAGAGTCGGCGCCGTTTTTGGCCCTTTTTGGTGCCGAGATTATTATTTAACTTTGCTGATAGCAGAGTAGTTCATGATACATCTATGGAAATATGAATCCCCGCTGGGGCCGATAACGATGGCCGGGGAGGGGGATGCTTTGGTGGGGCTTTGGCTGGAGGGACAGAAACATTTTGCGTCGACGCTTGGGCCTGATGCGGCTGAAGGCTGGTTGCCGGTTTTCGGTGAGACGAGCCGTTGGCTGGATATTTATTTCAGCGGCGCCGAACCGGGGTTTACGCCCCGGATGGATCTTCGAGGCACGCCTTTCCGTCAGGTGGTCTGGAAGGAGTTGATAACAATTCCCTATGGAGAAACCGTCAGTTACGGAGAGCTTGCTCGTCGGGTGGGCACGTCGCCCCGGGCCATTGGCGGGGCCGTGGGGCATAATCCCGTTTCTATAATTGTTCCCTGCCACCGGGTTATCGGTGCGGACGACTGCCTGACCGGCTATGCCGGTGGGCTCGAGCTTAAAGCCCGTCTCTTACTACTGGAGAAAGGCCGCAGTTGATGGGGTCATGCGGAGCTATGGCTCAAGGCGGGACGCCTTGAGCCAATTGCTCAGGGCCCGCATTGCGTTGCCGCGGTGGCTGACGGCGTTCTTTTCCTCTTCGGAGACTTCGGCGAGGGTGCGGCCGGGATAGGCGTCGGGCAGGAAAATGGGGTCATAGCCGAAACCGCCGCTGCCGCGCCGCTCCGTGGCGATGCGGCCTTCGCAGGTACCCTCGAAGAAATGGGGCTCCCCGTCGGCGAGGATCAGCGTCACCACTGTCCGGAACCGTGCCCGGCGGTCGGATTCTCCATTCAGTTCCGCCAGCAACTTCGCCATATTGGCACCATGCTCGTGCCCGGGTCCGGCATAGCGGGCGGAATAGATGCCCGGCGCGCCGCCGAGGGCGTCCACTTCCAGGCCCGTATCGTCGGCAAAGCAGGGCAGGCCCGTACGCTCGAAAAGGTAGCGGGCCTTCTGCAGCGAGTTTTCCTGCAGGGTGGAGCCCGTCTCGGGAATCTCCTCAGTGATGCCCAGCGAAGCGGGCGAAACGAGTTCGAAGCCGGGGCCGAGAACCTCGGCGGCCTCGCGGAGTTTGCCGGCGTTGCCGGTGGCGAAAATGATCTTCATAACACGGGCAAAGATAACACGAATTATGCTTATATTTGTCCAACTATGCTGAAAGAATCGGAAATCAACCAGATCGTCGTCAAGCTGTTCGACGAGATCGAATTCACCCGCGAACCCGCGGGCCTCTATGACCCGCTGCGTTATATGATCGAGATTGGTGGCAAGCGCATCCGTCCGCGCCTGTGCCTGACCGCCTATTCCCTCTACTCGGACCGGATTGACGAGGGCATTCTCGCCCCCGCGTCTGCGCTCGAGGTATTCCATTCCTTCACCCTGATGCACGACGACATCATGGACCGCTCGCCCCTGCGCCGCGGCATGCCGACCGTGTGGAAGAAATGGAACGAGGACACCGCCATCCTCTCCGGCGACGTGATGCTGATCGATGCCTACAAGCGTATCGCCAAGGCTCCCGGGGCCGTGCTGAACCGGACGCTGGAGCTCTTCTCCCGCACGGCCGCGCAGGTCTGCGACGGGCAGCAGTACGACATGGATTTCGAGTCGATGCAGGAGGTCCCGATGGAGGATTACAACAAGATGATCGGTCTCAAGACCGCCGTCCTGCTGGCCTGCTCGGCCGAAATGGGCGCCCTGATCGGCGGTGCATCCGAGGCGGAGTGCGAAGCGCTCTACAACTACGGCTACGAACTCGGCATGGCCTTCCAGGTGGCCGATGATTACCTCGACGCCTTCGGCGACGAGAAGGTTTTCGGCAAGCCCATCGGCGGCGACATCGTCAATTGTAAAAAGAGCTGGCTGACCGTCCGCACCCTGGAGAAAACCGCCGACAAGGCTGCCTTCCTCGCCGCCTTCGCCCTCCCGGCCGACACGCCGGAACAGAAGGCCGCCAAGATTGCCGCTGTCAAGGACATCTACCTGCAATGCGGCGTGGACCGCGACGCCAAGGAGGAAATCGTCCGTTTCACGGACCGGGCCCTGGACTCCGTGTCGGAACTCGGATTCAGCCCGCTCAAACTGGAGGTGCTGCGCCGTTTCGCGGAGCGCCTGGTCGGTCGCGCAAAATAAGAGCATGGAAGGAATCGCGACGGTCGTCAAGAATGCCGGCAGCCACTACCTGCTGAGTGCGCTGCCCGCCTGGGAACTGTTCCCGGCGGTGCTGCGCGGCAAGGTGCGGCTGGAGCGCAGTGGCGCCACCAATCCCGTGGCCGTGGGCGACCGTGTCCGGTATGAGATGGACGGCGAAGCCACCGAAGAGCATCCTGCCGTGATCAAGGAGGTGCTCTCCCGTGACAATTACATCATCCGCCGCTCCACCAACCTCTCCCGGCAGTCCCACGTGATCGCGGCCAACCTCGACCAGGCCGTCATCATCGTCAGCCTGCTGTTCCCGGAAATCAAGCTGCCTTTCCTCGACCGCATCCTGGTGACCTGCGAGGTCTACAAGGTGCCCGTGCTGATCGTGCTCAACAAGGTGGATCTCTATCGGGACGAGTTCCCGGACCTGGTGGCCGGTTTCCGGCGCATCTACGAGGGCGCCGGCTATCCCGTCCTGGAGACCTCCGCCCATACGGGTGAGGGCATCGAAGCCCTGCGCGAGCGCTGCCGGGGCCGGATCAACCTCTTTTCCGGCGAATCCGGCGTAGGCAAGTCCAGCCTCATCAAGGCACTCGACCCGGCGCTCGATCCCAAGGTCGGCAAGATCTCCGTCGCGCACCTGCAGGGCAAGCATACGACCTCCCTCTACGAGATGTATCGCCTCGGCACCGGCGGCTTCGTGATTGATACGCCGGGCCTGCGCGGCTTTGGCCTCGTGGACCTGGAGAAGGAGGAAATCTCCAAATATTTCCCGGAGATGCTCCGGGAAATGGATGACTGCCGCTTCGTGCCCTGCACGCACACGCATGAGCCGGGCTGCGCCGTCAAGGCGGCCGTAGACGCCGGCCGGATCAGCGCCGAGCGTTATTATTCTTACCTCGGCATGCTCGAGGAAGACCAGAAATTCCGATGAATACAAGGAGCCTCAACCGCGAGATCCTGCGGCTGTCGGTGCCCAGCATCCTGGCCGGGATCACCGTGCCGCTGGTCGGCATGGTGGACACCGCCGTGGCGGGGCACCTGGGTGGCGACACGGCCGCGCAGATCGGGGCCATTTCCATCGGATCGATGGTCCTCACGCTGTTGTACTGGACCTTCGGTTTCCTGCGCACCGGCACGGGCGGTCTGACGGCACAGGCCTTCGGCCGCGAGGACCCGGCGGAGGCCGGACGCATCTTCCTGCGCGGCACGGGCCTCGCGCTGCTGGCTGCCTTGGCCGCCATCGCGCTGCAGTGGCCCTTCTTCAAGGGGGTGATGCTGCTGACGGACGCCACGCCGGAAGTGAAGCAGCTCGCGGAGCGCTATTTCTTCATCCGCATCTGGGCGGCACCCGCCACGATGAGCCTGATGACGCTGCGCGGCTGGCTGGTGGGGATGCAGAATTCAGTGGATTCCATGTGGCTGGACCTCATCATCAACGCCGTCAACATCGGCGCCAGCATCCTGCTCGCCTTCGGTGTCGGCTCCTGGGAAGGCCTGGGCTTCATCGGCATCCCGCTGGGTACCGTGGTGGCCCAGTACTGCGGCCTGGCCTTCGGCCTGTGGGTGATCAGGCACAAATACGGGCAGCGCGTCTTCTCTCTCCTTACGCGCAGCGACGTGTCGGGCCTGCTGCACGACGGGAGCCTGTCGGCATATTTCCGGATGAACCTGCACCTGCTCGGCCGCTCCTTCTTCTTCATTCTCATCTACATCGGCTTCACGATGATTTCCGCCGGCTACGGCGACCTGATGCTCGCTTCCGGCTCCATCATCATGCAGTTGCTGATGTTCTTCAGCTATTTCACCGACGGTTTCGCCTATGCCGGCGAGGCGCTTTCGGGACGTTTCATCGGGGCGCACGACGGGGCCACGCTCCGGCAGAGCGTGCGGCAGGTCTTCGTCTGGAGCGCTGGCATCAGCGTGCTCTTCATCGGCCTGTACGCCGTGGCCGGACTGCCGGCCGTGCGGCTGCTGACTTCCGACGGGAGCGTCGTCGCGGCCGCCCGGCAGTTCCTTCCCTGGCTGTTGCTGATGCCGCCGCTCGGCTGCGCCGCCTTCACCTGGGACGGCATCTACATGGGCGCCACAGCCACCCGGTCCTTCCGCGACGCGATGGGGCTGGGCGCTGTCGCCTTCTATGCCGTCTGGTATATCGGCAAATGGCTGCTGCAGCCCACCGGCGCAACAGCCATTCACCTTCTGTTTGGCGCTTATTTCGCCCACCTGCTCCTGCGGACCGTCTGGCTGACCTTCCGCTACCGGAAAGACATCCTGGTCTGCTAGGCCCGGTGACGAAATAGGCAAATAATGACGCCGACTCAGGTTTTGAAAGTTGAGTCGGCGTCATTTTTGGACATTTTTGAATCCGACCTATCCCCTACGAGGATTTAGGATGGGTTCAATCTCTGAAAGCTTCAAGTGGACAATACGCGCAATTTGTTTGGGAGTTGTCCCTGTTTCCTTTTTTAAGATTCGCGCCAACGACAATCGCTGCGGAGCAGTCAGTCGGATGATTCGATTCTCACCATAGAGCTTTCCTGCCATGGCACGTGCCCGGGCGGCAATCTCTCCATCGGGTAGAGAGATGGAGGAGAAACGCATCTCTTGATTGATGTCCTCCTCGACTCGTTTGTTTAAGCAGAACTGGTAGTCTTGAACGGAGGTGAATTGCCGTTCCATTAGGGTATAATTCACAAAAGCTCCTGGCCAGATCATACCGTCCGGAAGGATAATCCACTCTCCGGGGATCTCCACTTTGCTGTTAAACAACCTTATCTTGGCTCTCCCTGAGAGACTGCTTACGGGTTTCCCATAAGATTGTATCCATGTTGTGTCTGCAAACAATAACGATGCGGAGCTCCACCGATATCCAGCAGGAGAGACTGCCATCCCGGCGGCTGTTGGATTCCGATGGATGTAGGCAATGGTGGTCCGAAGCCGCTCTTGATCAGCAATCAACCAGTGATCAATCTTCCAAACCTTACCGGGGCTGTTCCCATGACCATGAAGACGAAGCCAGCGTTCTGTCAAATGCTTGTAATTCTCCATGAACAAGTTGCAATCCTCTTCCATACCATACAAAATGAAGTGAACGTGATTGTCCATCAGACAGAAGCAAATGATCTGGACCGGATGTTCAAAACTGGATTTGCAGAAACAAATAGCAATCCGATTGATCCCGGCAATGAACTCTATGGCGGAGCCGAAGAGGAAATCGTCCTTCAGCCCCTCGGTAGCGAAATGATAATAATGCGGCTTATCCATTCTTTTTTCCTGAAAGATAAGCATACACAAATCTACATCGGGGGGCAGGATGGGGGTTTCAAAAGAAGTTCATGACTCTTCCAAAATAAACACGATTTTTGATAATCTCGGTGACGAATAAGGCAAAAAATGACGCCGACTCAGGTTTTAAAAGTTGAGTCGGCGTCATTTTTAGGCAATAGTGATTCCGAGATCCGTCCTCAGGGGAAGGCCGGCGAATGACGGAAGGCTACTCGTCAGAGTCGTTCGCGAAGGGATCGAAGACGTCGTAGGTGGCGTCGACAGCGATGCCGTCGAACATCACTTTGCCGTCCTGCACAAAGGCGGAGAGGATGTTCCGGAAGATGTAGCCGCCATCGGACGCTTCGTAATAGTAGCGTCCGTCCTTTTTCTCGATGTCGATGATTTCACCGCCCGTCGAGTCGTTGCTCTCGGAGCGGAAATCCCAGAAGGCGTAGCCCTCGCCGTCATACTCATAATCGTCCAGCAGCTGCTGGAGCATCCTGGGCGTGCAGTGCTCCTCCAGGAACTCCACTTCGGTGTACATGCTGTTGTTGTACATCTCCGTGATGAAGTCCATGATGAGCTTGTCGTCCTTCGCGCTGTTGTCGTGCGCGGGGACGCGGTCATAGTCCGTGAGGTCCAGCAGATTCCACTCGCCGGGGGTCAGTTCCTTGCTCTCCGGCAGGGCCTTCGTGTAGGCGCGGGCTTCATCCTGGCTGATATCCTTGCCGTTGAGGCCTGCCCCGTCGATGTCGTCATAGACCTGCAGCTGGTTGAAGCGCTCCACGACGCGGCTGTCTTTCAGGGTGACGATTTCCGTATAATACGAAGGGCCGCCAGCGGGACCGCCCTTGCAGAAATAGCCCTTGCCGTCCTGCTGCTCCAGGGTATAGGCGCCGAAGCGGTCCGTCTCAATGCCGATCAGGCTGACCTTGCCGTCAGCGAGGGAGAACATGGCACCGTACTCCTCGGCCTTATCGCGCATCCAGACCTCGTTGAGGCCGTCGCCGTCCAGATCCACGTACTGCCACTTGCAGAGGGGCATCCAGCCGTGGTCGTCCTCGGCGTCGTCATAAAGTGCCTGCATCGCGGCGAAATCCGCTGCGGAAGGGGTGTCCGGTTCCGCAGCCGTCTGCGCACCCGTCTTGGGGCTGCCGCCGCAGGCGCACATCATCAGCGCCATGGCGACCGGGAAGAATAGTTTTTTCATATCGTAATGGGATAATGGTTATTTCTTTTTTTTCGGCCGGTTGGCTTCCTCGAGGAAGGCGGCGAGTTGGGCATTCTTCCGGATCTGCTCCCGGAAGCGGTCGCTGAAACGCTCCGCAAAGCTGTCCGGCGTCTGGTTGACATAGAAGTCTTTGGGAAGATCGGTGCGGACGGTTCCGCCGCCGTAGTTGCTGGCGGCCCAACCCGGGGTGAAGACGTCCTCCAGCAGGTAAGGTCCCTTGTCCGAGAAGCACAGAGTCAATTTCGAGTACTCGTGGTGTGCCTCGTCCGTATGGTCTGCCAGGAAGATGCTGGCGTGTCGGCTGAGCTCTGAGTAACGCATGGCTATTCGATCGTCCACT
>Ga0310786_10010742_pt1 | contig 11480 bp, 7 predicted proteins | sample AusTroGonzalo_MG_FD_203881 | JGI IMG/M metagenome (GOLD analysis project Ga0310786, IMG submission 203881) | Bovine rumen microbial communities from tropical cattle in Woodstock, Queensland, Australia - Gonzalo_03 (v2) (version 2) | ecosystem: Host-associated > Mammals > Digestive system >... | reverse complement strand
AGGCTTCGCGACGATTCCGTGGAAGAAGGGGTTCGCGTCCTGTTCTCGCAGCCGGGCATGCGTTTTTGCCAGGCGGAGGCGCTGGTGCGCGCGATGATGAAGGACTCGTCATTCGCGTCAGAGCCACCTGAAGAGCAAGAGTACGTGACAGGTCGTGTTCTTGACGATGTTCGCGGGCGCATGCTGGAGGATATCGTCCTCATGGAGACCCTTGCCGTTACACCTCGTCCGCGCGAGATATTCTCTGGTCGGGAAGTGTTCAAGCTGCAGTTTGAAAGCGGCGAGTTTGACATGGTGGTGCGCAACCTTGACACTCGGACGTGCGAACTTTTCGAAGTCAAGCATTCGAGGGAGCGTGTGAACGAGCAATTTCGCCATTTAGTTGACGCCAATCTTGTCTCGCGCACTGAAAAGGCGTTTGGCAAGGTCTCGTCCAGGATCGTCCTCTACCGGGGGGGGGACTTCGACCATCCAGATGGCGTAGCCTATCGGAATGTCGAGACTTATCTAAAGAACCTCCACTCGCATGTCGGATAGTGATTATTGCCCTAAATCAGATGTTTCTTCTGTAAATGCACATTCTCCCGCTTTCCCTCACCCGCCTGCGCAATCGAGAATATTCTTTTTGCGTGATTGCATACGTGCTTGGAACAGGATCGTGCTATAATGCGGCACACATTCAAAAGCCAAGAAAGATACACGAAAATGGAAATTAACAGAAGGGGATTCGTCACGGCGCTTGGGCTGGCCGCCGTGGCTGGAGTGTCCAAGCAGGCGAAGGCAGCCGGTGAACTCAACCAAGTGCGCGGCAGGACGTACATCGCGGCGTGTCCGCCTGTCAAGGCGTCGATACCGCGAACGCCCGGCCCTTACCGCATCATGGTCATCGGCGGGCACCCGGACGACGCGGACATCATCTGCGGCTGTACGGCGGCGAAGCTGATCGGGAAGGGCTGTCGCGTCAAGTTCGTCGCGGCCTGCAACGGCGACATCGGCCACCACGTCCACGACAGGCCGACGACGGCCGCAATCCGCCGCCAGGAGACGCTGAACGCGGCGAAAGTGTTTGGCCTCGACAGCTACGACATCTACGGCTTCGGCGACGCGCGCTGCCCGAACACCATCGAGGCACGCGAGATGGTTGCGCGGAAGATCCAGGAGTTCGAGCCGGACATCATCATGACGCACCGCGACTGCGACTACCACGTTGACCACCGCACGATAGGCACGCTCGTCAAGGACTGCGGCTACATGCTCGGCTGCCCGCACTGGATCGAGGGTTCGAAGGCTCTCCGCCGCCGTCCGCTGATCCTGCTCATGAGCGACGTGTTTACCGTTCCTCGCGTGATGCGCCCCGACATCCTCGTCGATGCCGACCCGTACATCGACAAGTGGGCGGATGCGCTCGACTGCCAGGTGTCGCAGTTCTACGAGTGGCTCGCGTGGGACAAGGGCGTGGAGGACGAGGTCAAGGCCATCGGCGACCGCAAGGTGAACATCGCCGCCCGCAACGCCTACCTGATGAAGTATTGGGGCAATCGCAAGGTGAACGACGCCAAGCGCTTCGCCAACGCATGGCGCGAGCAGTATCCTGGCAGACCCGTCCCACATGCGATCGAAAGCTTTGAAATCAGCGAATACGGTCGTCCGCCAATCGACGATGACTTCGAGCTTTTGATGGGTTAGTTGCGAATGGGCGTTGGGCTTTTGCTCTGTCGTTCGCTTGTGGCAAAATCCGCGGCGAGATGAGGATGGCAGTCTTTAAGTCGGCTGTGCTTGCGGCGGCGGCAGCGTCCGCCTTCGCCGCCGCTGCATTTGAGCTCAAGTCTGGCGAGGCGCTTCTTCGGCTATCCGAGGGCAACGGCGCGGTCGAGTCGCTAATCGCCCCAGATGCCGCAGAGCGCGTTGTCGCGGCGACCGAGGCGTTTACGCTTCAGCTGCTCGATTGCAATGGAGAGCCGACTCGCCTCAAGTCAAGCGACTTTGCGTTTGAGGGATATAACCATGTAGAGCATGCAGAACATGTAGAGAACTCCCTACATGATCTACCTGTCCTACATGGTTCAGCAATCACATGGAAGCATCAAAACGGCCTCATCGTTCGCATGGACATTACCGCCGCCGACGGCGAGTTTCGCTTCAAGCCCTCGGTCGAGGGCATCCCCTGAATGGTTCGACGGCCCGCAGGTTCACGTCGCCGCCGACAGGAAGCTCTTTTGGCCTTATGTCGACGGCATGGAAGTGACGGATGTCACTCGTCGCGGCAGCCCCTATCGCCCGGTGAGTTTCCGCGACCGCAACTGGATCGGCATCTACTCGCTCTATCCAAGCTACTGCCAGATGCAGCTTCTTGCCGCATACAAGGACGGCAAGGGCGTTTACTTTTCGGCGGTTGATGGCCGCCATACTCTGAAGAACGTTGATTGGGAGCGCATCGGAGATGATGCCGTGCGGCTTTCCTTGCAGACTTTCTGTGGCGACCTTGCCGATGATGGTGCGTGGCGGCCTTCGTTTTACTATGCGCTTCGCCCCTACGAAGGCGGCTGGATGGATGCGTGTGAAATCTACCGCGACTGGGTGCACACGTTGTCCGATTTCCAGAAGAAACCGAGCCGCCCGAAGTGGATGTACGATTCGCCCGTGAACCTCATCTATCCAATACGCGGAGAGGGATTGGACAACCTGCCGCGCAACATGAAGACCAACTGCTATTACCCCTACGTCAACGCGATGTCGGCAGTCGAGAAATACGGAAAGCTGCTCGATTCGCGCATCATGGCGCTTCTTATGCATTGGGAGGGAACTGCGCCTTGGGCGCCGCCCTACGTCTGGCCGCCATACGGCGGCGAAGGGGAGCTTGCCAAGTTCCGCGACGCGCTCCATGCGCGCGGCGATCTGCTAGGCGTCTATTGTTCCGGAACGGCGTGGACGCAAGTCAGCTGCATCGTGCCTTCGTATTCGCTTGAGCAGCGCTTTGAGGACGAACAACTTGGTCGCCACATGGTACGAGGGCCTAAAGGTGAAATTACCGCTGGTTGCTGCAATGGCCCCGACGCGCAGCGTTTCGGTTGCGAAATGTGCCTTGGGGACGAATGGTCGGTGCGCACGGTTGTCGACGAAATCGCAAAGATGTCGCGCTTCGGAATCGACTACTGCCAGTTCTTCGACCAGAACAACGGCGGCGGGTGGCATCTTTGCTACGCGAAGAACCACGGCCACCCGCCGATTCCCGGCGCGTGGGAGGTCGATACGATGGTTGCGCTCCAGAAGAAGGTCGCCGCCTCGGCCGCGCGAGACGGGATGCTCCTCGGCTGCGAGGCGTCCGCCGCCACGCCCTACGTTCCGCAGCTCTTCTACAACGACGCCCGTTTCTCATGGGCGTTCTGGAGAAGCGGCATAGGCGGCGCGAGGCCGGTTCACGGCTCGGCGTTCGTGTTCCACGAATGGATGTGCAATTTCTCGGGCAACATGTGCAACAGCCATGACGTCGATCCGTTCTATCGCTGGTCGTATGCCTTCCACAATGGCGACATGCTTTCCCTGATTCTCGGACGGGACAACGGGCTTGTCGTCGGCTGGGGGCGGTCATGGGATGAGAAATTCCCCGAACAGCGCGCGCTCGTTTCGCTCGTCAGGCGATTCAATGACCTCCGCAGGAAGCATCCCTCCTTCCTCCTTGAAGGGCGGATGGTCAAGCCATTTCTGAAGTGTGCGTCCCAGCCGGTTGCGATGGTTTACCATTGTTGGGGTAAAGAGGGGGCGGCTGAACTTGAAAGTATCGTCACCTCATTCTGGGAGAACGCGAAGGGCGAGCGCATCGGCTTCGCCACCAACTGGCGGCGCGAACCCGCGGAATTCAACATCACGCATGACGACGACCGGATGGAGACTCGCCGCCTCGCCCCGCTGGAGACAATAGAGCTTCGCTAACGCAAGAGAGAAATACAAAATGCCAGATGGCTGGATTGACAACGAGGAAAAAACAGTTATACTACGTAGCAATTTCTTTAAAGCCAAAAAAGGAACACGACCATGACAATGAGAATGGCAAAGCCGAAGTGCGGGTCTCTGCTCTGCAGAACCTTGATTGGCATGACCATGATGTTGGCGGCGGGCGCCCTGCAGGCGACAACGGAGTCGCCTTACGCCACGGGCGGCAACGTGACGCAGGTCGATCTCGGCAACCTCCGCGTCCGGTATATCCATGTGTTCACGAACACAGACGAAGTGGCGACCTTCCGGAACACCGGCAAGCGGACGCTCTCTCTCCGCTATCTGGTCGTCGGTGGCGGCGGTTCTGGCGGCTACGGCTCTAATACCAGTGGAGGGCAGTGGTCTGTGTCAGGCGCCGGCGGCGGCGGTGGCGGCGTTCGCGAGGTGAAGGACGTTCCGTTTGCTGCCGGTGCCGAATGGTCGATTCTTGTGGGCAAGGGGGCGAAGGCGGTTGTGAGCACTTCAAATAAAGGCACTGCGGCCGGGACATCGTCCATTACCAACAACGCTGTCGGAATCGCCACGGTGCACGGCGGCGGTAACGGCGCAAAGGCGGCAACGGGAACTGCACAGGTTGTCGCAGCTACGGACGGAGCGGCCGGAGGGGGCGGAACAGCATATGCGACCGACCCGGGTAGCGGCACGTTTCCGTCGTCCGTTTTCGGCGTGAGCCCAGAAGGCGCACCGTTTGCCGGTGGTGAATATACTAAAAGTAGCTATCTCGGCGCTGGCGGCGGCGGAGCGGGCGCTGCGGGAGGAAAGTCCTCATCGACCAGGGCTGGTGCAGGTGGCGAGGGACTTGCCTCGGACATTACCGGCGAACGGCTCGTGTATGGTTCCGGCGGCGGCGGTGGGGCTAATACGTATCGCAATCGAGCAGGTGGTCTCGGCGGGTCGCGGGCCGGCAATGGCGCAACGTATGAAGTCGTCGGGACGACTACTAACTTCACGGCGGCGACGACGCCTGCGGCGAATTCCGGGTGCGGTGGCGCCGGCGGCATGCAGGACGGAAACTGCAATGCCGCGACCGACGGTGCGGATGGTGTCGTCGTCATCCAATACGATATCATCGAATCGCCTTGCGCCGGCGGCGACGTCGTGACGCGCCGGCATGTGCGCGGCACGCGCTATTCCTATATCCACATCTTCACGAACGTCAATGCGGTCGCTTCGTTTGAGAACCTGTCGGATAGTTCTCTCTCCTTGCGCTATCTCGTCGTCGGTGCCGGTGGCGCCGGTGCGCGTGGCGTCAATGGCGCGGCCGGTGGCGCCGGCGGCGGCGGTGGCGGCGTCATCGAGGCGAAGGGCCTTTCGTTCGTAAGTGGGGCGCGGCTTTACGTGGAGGTCGGCAAGGGGGCGCCTGAACGATCGACCGCAAATTTTGAGCCGGTGGCCGGGTCGTCGATTTTGAGCAACGACGAAGTCGTGGTGGCGTCTGCACTTGGCGGCGGCAATGCGGCGCTTTACAGCGCTACAGAGGAAAATCGGCGTGCGGCAACGGGTGGCGCAAACGGTGGCGGCGGTGTGCGCAACAATACGGCCGGCGCGGTCGGGACTTTTGTCTCGTCGCTGAACGGTGTCAGCTACGGGCCGTTTAAAGGGGGCGATTACAACAGCGCCGGTCGCGTTGGCGGCAGCGGCGCCGGTGCCGGCGAAAATGGCCGGACTGCGCCAGACAAGTATGCCGCCGGCGTCGGCGGGGAGGGGCTGACCTCTGACATTACGGGCGAGGCGTTGGTTTACGGTTCTGGCGGCGGTGCCGGAGAAGGCTTCTTTGCGGTTACTGAGGCGTTCCCCGGCTGTCAGGGTTCGGTCGGCGGTACGCGTGCAGGGAACGGTGCGATGCACGACTTCACCATGACGGACAATGGCGATGGCAGCGTCACGACGAACTTCAACTACATTGTGGCGACGAAGCCTGTGGCAAATTCCGGCGCTGGTGGCGCGGGAGGCGGACAAGGCAGACAAGATTCGACGGGCAAGTCCAGGTATGGCACAGGCGGTGCGGACGGCATTGTTGTCCTTCGTTACGATTACGACCCCACGCCACCGGGAGTAATGATTATATTGAGGTGAGCGTTGTGTCAGCAAGGTAACGAGGTAAGGAAAAATGATGAAAGTAAAGCATATGGTCGCAATGGGCGTGGCGGCGCTCACAGGGTGCGTATTTGCGGCGGCGGACAACACGCGGGGGTTTGTCAAGGTCGAGTGGTCGCTGAAGACGGGCGAGAAGTGGGAGGTCAAGGGCCTTGCCGACCGCGAGGCGGGTCGTCCGATGGCGACGAACACTGTTTTCGCGATCTGCTCGAACACAAAGCCGATTACATCCGTGCTGGTGCTGACGTTCGTCGAGGAAGGGAAAATCAATCTCGACGATCCGGTCTCGAAGTATTTCCCGGAGTTCGCGGACATCAAGTTCAACGGCAAGTACAAAGGCCCGAAGAAGAAGGGGGACAAGCCCGAGCATCCGATTCTCCTCCGCCACCTGATCTCACATCTTTCGGGACTCTGGTATTCTGCGCGCACGGACACGCACAAGCCGGACATGGTCTCGCTTGAGGACCAGGTCAAGTTCGCCGTCGAGAAGGGCGTCAGCTCCGAGCCGGGGGAGGGGTACTGCTATAATGGCCTCGGCTTCTCCGTGATGGGTGCGATTCTTGAGAAGATCACCGGCAAGAAGGTCGATGTCCTCATGCAGGAGCGCGTGTTCGATCCGCTGGGCATGAACGACACCACGTTCTACCCTTCGGCCGAACAGATGGCGCGCGCCGCGGTCGTCTACAACTATCCGAAGGGCGGCGGCACCCCGGAGCGGGTTGGCTTCAAGCGCTTTTCCGAGCCGCTGGACAACCGTGCGCGTACGCCGATGCTGGCCGGCGGACTCTTTTCGACGGCGGCTGACTATCTGAAGTTCGAGCAGATGCTGGCTTTGAAGGGCGTTGGGCTCAACGGCAAGAGGATATTGAAGGAAGAGACGTTCGACAAGTATCTCGCCACACGGCAGACTCCGCCGGGAGACAAGGTGGACGCCTCGTTCGACATTCACTTCAACAAAACGCATACAGGCGGGCACAAGGGCGGGCTTTACGGCACCAGTGCATGGGAAGACTGGGAGAAGAAAACCTGCAGGATTCTCTTCAGGGCCAGTGCCGCGAAGAAGCCGAAGGAGATGTCCTTCAACGCGAAATGACTGTTCATTCCTTGAACGGGAAGAGGGGTCATATATGAAATCAATCAGGATGTTGTCGCTTTGCCTGGCGGCGAGTGCGGTTCTGTCCGTCCCGGCGGGGCAGAAGTGCGGACCGGTGGACAATAGGGATGGAATGTTTATTCTCTTCGTAGGCCCTGGGGGGTACAATTGCACTCTCGGCGAGCATTTCCCGAAAATCCACGCAAAGATGATGGAGGTTGGCTTCAATGCCTATCAGTTTACACACGACAACTTGTGGGATTTCGAGAATGGCGCGCCTCTCGAGGGCGTTCCGGAGAACTTTTCGAACACAAAGGCATTCTTCGAGCTGTGCGAGCGTGACGGCGTTTCGGTAGTTGTGCGGATTGCGGGACTTTGGAGATCGAACGAGAATTCGCTTTGGGCGAAATATCCGCGTTACAATCCGGACGGAACGAAGATACTGGACAGGAAAGGCGATCTCCACTTGTTCGACACCAGGGACCCGGATGCCATTGCCGCCTATGCGAAATGGGCCGAATGGTTCGGCCGGTCTTTCCCGAGTTCCTCCGTCGTCCTGGTCGAGCCGTCGAACGAGGTCTTGGACAAGTGGACGGTCTCGTTCACGGCGGCGACGACAAACGCCTGGCGAGCCTATTCGGGGATGGACTTGCCGAAGGAGCTGGACGAATACGCCAGGGACAGGTCGGTGCTGCGCCAGCCGAAGGCGTGGAAGTGGGTCAAGGGCTTTCCCGCGAATCGCGTCGTGCCGGACGACTATCCGATTCTCGCCTTTCACCGTTGGGCGTGGAAGGAAGGTTTCGGCTGGACCGGATTCAACGATGCAATGTGTTCCGCCTATTCCCGGGGAATCGGGCGCGAGGTGCCAGGCGAGTTTGCACCCGCCTTGCGGACTCCTGCGCTTTTCGGTGCGTGCGGCCACATTGGGCTGATGAGAAGCTGGGCTTATGTCTATCCTGAGCCGTATCGCCTCGCTTCCACCGCGGCGCTTCTCCAGTCGCGGACGCGCGAGATGGACGCGATGATCGTTGCCGGAGTGCAGGGGGCCAGCTACCGGTCGAGGATTGCACCGATGGACGAGACGGTGGCAAATCCGCCGAAGTGGCTTGAGGATACGCCGAACACGGCGTATCCGACGACGCCGCCGGACATGCTTGAGGAAGCGTGTTGGGCGTCCGTCTGCCGCAGGGTTGACGCTGTTTCGATCTGGGGGCTGAAAGCCTTGGTTGACATCGGCAAGTACCAGCCGATGCCGAATGGATACCGCAAGGGGAAGTCCAACCAGTGTTCCAATCCGGAGACGATTGAGCGCGCCGGCAAGTTCTTTCATGAGGTCGCGATCCCTCTTGGGCCGCTCATGCGCGCCGTCCCGGAGCGCGAAGGGCGGGTGGCGATCCTGGAGAGCTACGCGTCGCAGATTCTCGGGCACCGCGTCACGTGGGACTGTGAAGGTCTCGCGTACGAGGTCGCAACGCTCGCGACGGTGGCGAACCTGATGCCGTATGTGATGACAGAGGAGGAGGTCGAGAAGACGGGCGTCCCCGAAAGCGTCAAAGTCATCCTTGCGCCGGACTGCGACGTGCTGACGGAGAGTGCCTACGGGAAGCTTGCGGCGTTTCAGGCGCACGGCGGCAAGATCGTCGCCAGCACGAATCTCTGTCCCGCGCTCACGATTGACGCCGTGCTGCCGGATCCCGGGAGCGACAAGATCGCGACCAAGGACGACTACGACGACGGCAACGGCAAGAAGACGCGCGATGCCGACGTCCGCGACGCCGCGGTCATGAGGGCCGCGGCGAAGCTGAAGGAGATCGTCGGCCGGTGGGTGCCGCTCTACGCCGACACCGACGACGGGCACATCTTCGCGCATGTTCGTTCCTACAAGGATGCAGACTACGTGTTTGCGATCAACGACAAGCGCGGCTACGGCGACTATGTCGGGCAGTGGAAGCGCGTGATGGAAAAGGGCCTGCCCAACGACGGACACGTAGCTCTCGCCCGTCCCGCAGGCGCGGTCTACGACCTTGTCCGCCACGCGGCGGTTCCGTTCGAGGTCAAGGACGGCAAGACGGTGATTCCAGTTTCGTATGCGACGAACGACGGTCGCCTGCTGATGGTGACGGCGAAGCCGCTCGCCGCGTTGTCGGTGAAGGTCGAGGGCAGGAACGTGACGGTCACGTCGCCTGACGCCGGGGTTATGATTCCGATCGAAGTGAAGGGGTTTGGCAAGAAGCCGTTCTACGGAGTCGTCAAGGACGGCGTGTGGAGCCATGAGTTCAGCGATGACGCCGCCGAAGTCGCAGTGAAGAACCTGGCGGACGGGGCTGTTTTTGTCGGCGCGCCGTCCGAGGACAAGCGGTAGAGGGCTCGCTTGTGCTCGAAGTGAAAAGATCGATGTAATCGCAAGGCAAACAAAAGAAAGGACGATGCAATGGGCAGATCGATATCAAGACGGTCGTTCCTCGGCTGCGGCGCCGCAGCCGTTCCATTTTTCATAGGAGGGTGCGCGATACGGCGCGGCGCAAGACGTGTTCCCTCGAACGCCAAGGTCAACGTGGCGGTCATCGGCTGCGGGCTGATCGCGAAGACGACGAACGTGCCGGGGTTTCTGAAGGACGACCGCTGCCGTATTACGACGGTATGCGACGTCGTCGAGATCGCGCCCGAGTACTTCTACGGTGCGCGCGGTTCCGATTTCGGGGCAGAGGGCTTCAGCAAGCAGGATGGTTCCTACCGCAAGGACATCTGCGGCTGGCGCGTGATCCGCGACATGGTCAACAAGAAGTACGGCAACAATGACTGCCGCGTCGTCGCCGACTGGCGCGAGGTGATCGACGACCCGTCTATCGACGCCGTGGCGATCTGCACGCCCGACCACTGGCATGCGATCATGTCGATTGCGGCAATGAAGGCCGGCAAGCACGTCTTCTGCCAGAAGCCGATGTCGCTTTCCGTAGAGGAGGGCCAGGCGATGGTGCGCGTCGCCAGGGAGACGGGCGTTACGTTCCAGGTCGGCAACCAGGGGGCGACGAATCCCAAGTACCGCCTTTCCGAGGAAATCGTCCTCAACGGCTATGCGGGCAAGGTGAAGGGCGCGACGATATGCATTCCCGCATGCGACCACTGGGCCGGACACGGCCGCAGCGCGGCCCGCGCCCCCCTGCCGCGCTACTTCACGAAGGAGGCGTGGGACATGTGGCAGGGACCAGCACGCCATTGGGAGGACGACGCATACATCCCGTCCATCCACGACCCGACATGCTGGCGCTTCAACAACCGTTATGGCGGCGGCATGATCCCCGACTTCGGCGCACACGAGTTCGACCAGCTCCAGCGCGGCCTCGGCACGCAGCTTACGGGGCCTGTCGCAATCGAGAACATGGAAAGCGACTACGCGACTGGCGTCGACCGCGACGTGTTCTCGTGGCCTTCAGAATTCAAGTTCGACATCGTCTATGCGAACGGCTTCCGCTGCCATGTGCGCAAGATCGACAAGGAGAACGGCTGGCCTCGCCAGACGATATTCCACTGCGAGAAGGGCGACGTCGGCAGCTACGACCACAAGGGCAAAGTGCCGGATTGCCTAAAGAACTTCAAGGAGTCGGATCTCACGGACAAGGACATCAAGCTGTATCGCCCGAACGAGGGACACGACAAGAACCACGAGTCGGATTTCCTCGACGGCATCTACGAGAACCGCCAGGTCGCTTCGACTTGCGAGATGGGGCATCGCACGATCTCGATCGCGCACATTGCAAACATCTGCGCTCGCATGCAGCTCAAGTCCCTCAGGTGGGATCCGAAATCGGAGAAGTTCACCGGTGCTTATGCCGACGAGGCGAACCGTTTCCTGTCGGTCGAATACCACAACGGATGGGAACTGGGGGCCTGACATGGAATGCAGACTTGAAAAGTTGGCGTTGTCAGTTGCGCTTGGCGCGGTGCTGGCAGGCTGCTGTTCGCTGACGTGCGGCGGCAAGAAGGACTCGGACGGCTTTGTGCGCTTTGACGGACGGATGCCGCCGGAGGCGCCGGGCGAATACTTTATCTTGCGCTACGAGCGCCCGAACGGCTTCTATGAAAGCGGCGGGAAGAAGGGTCTGGCCAAGTGGGACTTCGTGGAAGTCCGGCAGCTGAAGGATGGATCGACCACGCTTCGCGACGGCGTTCTTGCGAAGTCGAAAGTTGTGGTCGAGCCCCGCAACTGGGCGAAGCTCATCCCGCCCGGTGCACGCAATGTGCGCGTCAAGTTCGTCGATGCGGACTACACGCTTGCCGCGGACGGACTCGAGGAGCC
>Ga0310786_10010741_pt1 | contig 11480 bp, 9 predicted proteins | sample AusTroGonzalo_MG_FD_203881 | JGI IMG/M metagenome (GOLD analysis project Ga0310786, IMG submission 203881) | Bovine rumen microbial communities from tropical cattle in Woodstock, Queensland, Australia - Gonzalo_03 (v2) (version 2) | ecosystem: Host-associated > Mammals > Digestive system >... | reverse complement strand
TCTTTTCCATTAGGATCAGGAGCCGTAACCTGATTCAGCGGTGGGTATTCAATGGGTTGTTTGAGACCTATGGTGTCGATCTGGTGCTACAGGCCCACGAACATGCCTATGCCCGTATGACGGCTCACGAAGACGGAAAGGCAGTTACGCCCGTTTATACCATCAGCCACTGTTCGCCCAAGAACTACGATGTCTATGATAACGAGCGATATGATAAGATCATCCCGTCAAGTCGTTTCTATCAGACGGTCCGTATATCAGGCGACACGCTCACACTGGCGGCCTATGAGGTTTACCGCCATTCACTCTGCGACTCTCTGCAGATCATCAAGGATAAAGAAATTATAAAGATCATAGAATAATGAAGGTTATGAAAGTAGAACTATTTAAATATACAGGAAAAATCACCCGAACGATCATCGGGGGATTCCTCGTCTTTCTGCTCTCGTCGTGTAGCGGTTTCGAGACGCATCCCTACGATGTGAACATCAAGGGGGAGAAGGACATCAATGCCAAGAATATGGCAATCATTGAGAAAGAGTTTGCCAACAAGGAAGAACTTCGCATCGCGTTTATCAGCGATACCCACCTGTGGCTTAGCGATGCACGTGACCAAGTGGAAGATGTGAACCGCAGAAACGTTGACTTCGTGGTGCACTGTGGCGATCTGACAGATACCGCCACAGAGAAGGAATACGAGTGGTCGCGTGATGTACTGACGGGACTGAACTGTCCGTTTGTGGCATTGATTGGTAATCACGACTTCCTCGGCACTGGTAACCAGACTTATGAGGTGATGTATGGCGCCTGCGACTTCTCGTTTATTGCAAGTCGCGTCAAGTTCATTTGCCTGAACACCAATGCTGTAGAGTACGACTATCTGGCCTCAGTACCCAACTTCGACTTCATGGAGGAGCAGTTTACAAAGGATACCGACAAGTTCGACCGTACCGTCATCGTGATGCATGCCGCACCATACAGCGACCAGTTCAACAACAATGTCTGTAAGGCATTCCGTCGTTATCTTGATTTTGCGCCAGGCCTGATGTGCTGCATCTATGGACACAACCACAACGACACTGTCTCCGACATCTATGGCGACGGTCTGATGTTCTATGCCATTGACTGTGCCAAGAATAGAAACTATCGTATAATGACAATAAAAAAGGACAGCTATGAAATTGAACAAATTCGTTATTAGTATAGTAATGCTGACATGTTCATTGCATGTCATGGCTGGCGATAGCCTCGATATACAGCAGAGCAAGTTTGAACGACGACTTGAGCGCAGCCATAATGCCTGGTTGTCACTGATACCTACCCATTTCGTCATCCAGAATGCCGGTAACATGGGTACCCTGTCGGCAGGTATCGGCTGGAGCTATGGTAAGAATAGAAAATGGGAGACGGAGTTGCTGGTAGGTTTCATCCCCAAGCATGATTCCTCGCGTCCTAAGGTGACAACGACCCTGAAGGGTAACTACATCCCATGGAGGATTGACCTCTCGAAGATCACAGGGAAGATACCCGAGGATCGTTGGAAGTTTGCGCCGCTGACTGCCAGCCTCTATCTCAACACCGTCTATGGACATGAGTTCTGGAAGAGCCAGCCTGGCCGCTATCCCGATGACTATTACCAGTTTATGTCCACCAAGTTCCGTCTGAACGTTGCGTTAGGTGAGCGCATCGAGTTCAAGATACCTGAGAGCAAACGCAGAAGACATAGCCGTATTGCACTATTCTATGAGTTCAGTACGTGTGACCTCTATATCCGCTCCATGTTCCAGAGTAGCGATGTGAAGCTGAAAGACATCATCGGAATCTCCATAGGTGCAAAGTTTTTTACCAATTGAGAATGTGAAACATACGAAACTTGAATAATTATAAAACTATGAGTAAAATTAAGACTATCGGCATTCTTACATCGGGCGGCGATGCTCCCGGCATGAATGCAGCTATTCGCGCCGTGACGCGCGCAGGTATTTACAACTGTTTTAAAATCAAGGGTATCTATCGTGGCTTCGAGGGACTTATCCATGACGAGGTGAAAGAGCTGACCACAGAGGATGTCAGTGGCATTATTACCCGTGGCGGCACCATTCTGAAAAGTGCCCGCAGCAAGGATTTTATGACACCCGAAGGTAGACAGAAGGCTTATGAGACCTGCCTGAAGGAAGAGATTGATGCCTTGATTGTGATTGGTGGCAATGGCTCGCTGACGGGAGCACGCGAATTTGCCATGGAGCACGACTTCCCCTGTATCGGATTGCCTGGCACTATCGACAACGATGTCTATGGTACCGATGCCACCATCGGCTACGACACGACGATGAACACCATCATGGAATGTGTAGACCGCATCCGCGACACGGCCAACTCGCACGAACGCATTTTCTTTGTCGAAGTGATGGGCCGTGATGCTGGTTTCCTGGCACAGAATTGTGCCATTGCCTGTGGTGCCGAGGCTGCCATCGTCCCTGAGGAGGTTACCGACTTCGACCAGTTGGCAGCATTTATGGGTCGTGGCATCCGTAAATCGAAGAAGTCGTGTATCGTCATTGTATCGGAGAGTCCGAAGTGCGGTGCCCTATACTATGCCGACCGTGTGAAGAAGGAGTTCCCCGAGTATGACGTCCGCGTGTCAATCCTTGGTCACCTGCAGCGTGGCGGCAGTCCGTCGGCCCGTGACCGCGTCCTGGCCAGTTGGATGGGTGTGGCTGCCGTTGAGGCTGTCATGCAGGGGCAGCGCAACGTGATGATTGGTATTCGCAACAACGATTCTGTCCTCGTACCTTTCTCTGAAAGTATCCGAACCGACAAGCGTTTCGACAGACGCTTGCTTAATGTGCTTGACGAACTGAGCATTTAGCTATGAACAAATGGTTTGACAATATCCGAATCTATCATCTGCTGATTGATAGATTCAATGGAGACTGGCAGGTGCCGCCCAAGAGTGAGAACATCTTTTGCGGTGGTAACCTGCAGGGCGTCATTGAAAAGCTTGACTACATCAAAGACATGGGCTTCACGGCCATCATGCTTTCGCCCATCTTCAAGTCGGCAAACTATCACGGGTATCACACCTTGAATTTCGAAGAGGTCGACCCGCACTTCGGTACGTGGGACGACTATCAGCAGTTGCTCGACCTGGCGCACGACAAGGGACTGAAGATTATTTGCGACTTCGTGCCCAACCATTGCTGGTATCAGGCACCCATATTCGAGCAATCTCTTCTCAAAAATGGTGGTAAGCATCGCGATTGGTACTTCTATACTAAGGAAGACAGCGACGAGTTTGTCTCGTTCTTAGGCTTCGGCGACCTGCCCAAGTTCAATCTGACGAACCCTGATGTAGTCAGTTTTATGATTGACAAGGCTGAGCGCCTCGCCCGCATGGGAGTGGATGCTTTCCGCATTGACCATGCGCTGGGGCAGCCGCATGATTTCCTCAAAAGTCTTCGCAAGAGTCTGCAGGCCATCCGTAGCGACATTGTGGTATTCGGCGAGGTGTGGGCGTTTGGCATTGGCCCGCAGCTGGCAGGCCAGTTGTACTTCAAGACAGATGCCCGATTGCAGGAGTTCATGGCGCAGGACACCAAGCCGTTCAATCAGGACGATCTGCAGGCCGACTACGTGGGTACATTAGATGGCGTTCTTGACTTTGCCTATCGCGACATCCTCCTCGAAGAGGTTCATGCCGGCCGGGGCATCAAGGGCAACGAGACCCTGCGTAGTAAGATAGCCGACCATTTTGCCAAGTATCCTAAAGACTTCAAATTGGTCTTGTTCTTAGATAACCACGATACAGATAGGTTCATGTTCGACTGTCGTGACGATGTGAACTTGTTGAAAGAGGCTATCGACCTGACAATGGAACAGCCCCGTCCGTTCTCTTTCCTTTATGGTACAGAGCAACTGATGACTAACCGTCCTACCATCTTCAATGCCGAGCCCTATGCCGACCTTCGTGTGCGCAACTGCATGGACTGGTCGATGTCACCACAACTACGTATTAGAAAGTAGATAATATGAAATTCGAAACATATCAATTAGCTAAAGAGCTGGACTCATTTAACTACCAGCAAGTACAGGACGGTGTTTTGGCCATTCTAGAGAAAGGCTCGAGTGCAATTATCGATATGACAGCCTGTAAATATGTATCGAGTACAGGTTTGCGCGTGTTGCTCTATTCTAAGAAAATTGCAGCTTCGAAAGGATTGAGGCTCTGTCTGGTCGGAATCAGTGATGAGGTTCAGGACATCATGAATGTCACGGGCTTCAATACCTTCTTCGATTGTTTCCACACCATGGATGAATGCCTTCAGGCAGTAAACAGTTAACAATGAATTGTTATGGATAGAGTCGATCTGTTTCCTACCCACGAGTATCAGGGACTGAAGTTGCGCCCGGGCAGACCTTATCCCTTTGGGGCAACTATCGCTGGCAATATGGTGAACTTCTCGGTCTATTCACGCTATGCCACTGACTGCACGTTGGTACTCTTCCACAATCGCGAGGAGAAGCCCTTTGTGGAAATTCCTTTCTTCAAGGAGTTCCGATTGGGCAATGTGTTCTCGATGATTATTTTCGACTTGGACTATGAAAATATTGAATACGGTTTCCGGATGGATGGTCCATATGAACCAGAAAAGGGTCATTGGTTCGATAAGTCGAAGATTCTGCTCGATCCCTATGCGAAACTCATCGTGGGACGCGACGTGTGGGGACAAGAACCTCATTGGGACAGTGCTTATCAATATCGTGCACGCGTGGTGTTCGACGATTTCGACTGGGAGGATGACCTCCCGTTGGAGACGCCCGTCAATGACCTCGTCGTCTATGAGATGCACGTGCGTAACTTTACGTGCGGAGCAGGCTCTGGCGTGAAGCACAGGGGAACGTTTGCTGGCATTGTTGAGAAGATTCCCTATCTGCTTGAACTGGGTGTGAACTGTGTGGAGCTGATGCCCATCCATGAGTTCGACGAGTTTGAGAACCACCGTGTATCTCCAGTCGATGGGCGTCAGCTCTATAACCTGTGGGGCTACAGCAACGTGGGATTCTTTGCTCCTAAAGCTGCATACGCCTCTACGGGGAAATATGCCATGCAGGTGGACGAGTTGAAAAACCTGGTGAAGCAGCTGCATAAGAACGGCATTGAGGTGATTCTCGACGTGGTGTTTAACCACACGGCCGAAGGCAACGAGCAGGGACCCTACATCTCTTATCGCGGTATTGACAACAAAACCTATTACATGCTGACGCCAGACGGGCATTACTTTAATTTCAGTGGCTGTGGCAATACGCTGAACTGCAACAACCCAAACGTGCGGGACATGATTGTGGAAAGTCTGCGCTACTGGGTAATCGATTATCATATCGACGGCTTCCGTTTCGATCTGGCAGCAATTTTAGGACGCGATCAGAACGGCCATCCAATGTCGAATCCGCCACTGCTCGAATCGCTGGCTCATGATCCGATTCTCGGCAAGACGAAACTCATCGCCGAGGCTTGGGATGCGGGTGGACTCTATCAGGTGGGCTCGTTTCCCTCATGGGGGCGCTGGGCAGAGTGGAACGGGAAGTTCCGCGACAGCATGCGTCGCTTCCTGAAGAGTGACGAAGGGGTGTTGGCCGACGTGAAGGAGCGCATCATTGGATCGCCCGACCTTTATGCCTCACAGGGTAGGGGTATTAAGGCCAGCGTCAATTTCATCACGGCTCACGACGGTTTCACTTTGATGGACCTCGTGTCGTATAACGGCAAGCACAACGAGGCCAATGGTGAGGACAACCGCGATGGCGAGAACCATAATAACAGTTGGAACTGCGGCTGCGAGGGCGAAACGGATGATCCCGACATCAACCGCCTGCGCCACCAGCAAGTGAAGAATGCTATCACGATGCTCATGGTGAGCCAGGGTATACCGATGGTGCTGTCGGGCGACGAGATGGGTAACTCCCAGCAAGGCAACAACAACGCTTACTGTCAGGACAACGAAATCGCCTGGCTCGACTGGAACAACCTAGAGAAGAACGCCGACCTCTTCCGCTACTTCAAACAGATGATTAAGTTCCGCCGTCAGCACAAAGTGCTTCGCTACGACGAGCACCTGCGCCATCAGGACTATCTGGGTCTCGGCTATCCTGACTTCTCATGGCATGGGGTTAAGGCATGGCAGCCCGAAAGTGGCCACAACAATCTTACGTTAGCCTTTATGCTGAACGGCCAATATGCCGCCACTATTCCTGAGGGTCATTCCGATGACTTTATCTATGTGGCCATGAACATGCACTGGGAGATGCATGGTTTCGAACTGCCTCAGCTCCCTGAAAGCATGGCCTGGCACGTATTTGCTAATACTGGCGTGCCGTCTCCAGACGACATCTTCGAGTCTGGTCAGGAACCTGTCATCGACAATCAGCACGAAGTGCTTGTCGGCCCGCGGTCCATCATGATCTTAATAGGTAAATAGTATGAGCAAATTGCATTTCCAACCCATCAAAGGACAGGCTCGGCAGATACTTGGAGCCATCCTGGAGTCACCAGAGGTTTCTTCCTGCAACCAGAAAGAAATCTTGACGCTGCGGTTGGCTTGCGAGGAAATCGTCATGAACGTGACGTCATACGCCTATCCCGAAGAGTCAGATGGTTTTTTGGATGTAGACATCCAGAAGACCGACCGCATCACGATACGTTTCGAGGATGGCGGTGTGCCTTTCAATCCGTTGGTGCAGAAAATGCCCGACACCAAGCTATCGTGGGAAAAACGTAGCATCGGTGGACTTGGCATCTTTCTTCTCCGCTATAAGATGGATGATGTCCGCTATGCATACGAGGACAATAAGAATGTGTTGACTATCGAAAAAAATATATGAAAAAGAGCAAGCTATCGCGCTACATCACTTGGCGTGTCATCGGAATTATGTCGTTCTTCAATGTGCTTATCGTTGGAGTTATCGTCGCGTTTGTCTTTGTGTTATCACTTGGTAACGGCAGCATGCGCGGGCAGTACGTGACCGACGGCATTGCCAGCAACGTTGAGACCATGTTCCAATTAGCGAAGACCGTTACATTTAATAACCGTACCGATGTCGAAGCTCATTTGGACAGTCCTGAGCATGTCTTCGACGCGTTGGAGCGTATTATGAAGATCAACAAGCGCTTAGCTGGATGTTTTGTTGCTTTTGAGCCTGATTACTTCAAAAGTCAGGGCCGATGGTTTGAAGCCTACGCCTACTACGCCGACAGTACGCATGTAGACTGCCGGCAGATAGGCTCCCCACAGCATGACTATTTTAATGGTGTGTGGTATCAGCGAGGACTGTCTTTGGAGCGTGATGACAACGGTTACCTGACTGACCTATATTACGATGACACCGTCAACAGTGGTATGTTCTGCAGTTATGTCGTACCCGTCTTCGATCGTCAGGGGCGCAAAGTCGGTGTATATGGCGTTGACCTGAGTCATGAACTGCTTCATGTAACCATCGACGAAACGATGAGAAATGTCAAGAAGGAATTCCTCGTCGACGCTCAAGACAACTTGGCTCCTGAAGATGAAATTTATTTCTCCATTCAGATTATTGATAGCAAGGGTAACAGGATTGCTGGTTCCGACTCCATTGACCTCAGTATGCTCAAGGGTGAGCAAGAGGTGGTGGATTTTGAACTTGATATGAAGGATCTGAAGGGTACACCTTATTATATCAATGCCAAGCAGTTAGGCCATACGGGCTGGACGCTGGTTGTGTTCCAGCATCGCGACCTTGTGTTTGTATGGGGTGAGGTGCTGGCCATTATTATCATCATCTGCATGGGCGTCGGCTGCCTTGTTATCTTCTTCTTTACGACCAAGAGCATCCGCCGCGCTACTCAGCCCTTGGCATTTCTGTCAGAGTCGGCCCGGGAGGTGGCCAAGGGAAACTTCGATGCATCACTGCCCACGTTCAAGGGCAACGACGAAGTAGCCCAGTTGCGTGACTCGTTTGGCATGATGCAGCAGTCGCTGAAACTGTATATGGAGGATCTCAAGGAATCGACCACCGCAAAAGCTTCGATAGAGCGGGAATTGGATATTGCTCACAATATTCAGATGTCGATGTTGCCTAAGACGTTCCCTGCCTTCCCCAATCGTAAAGACATTGAACTCTATGCTGCGCTGGTGCCCGCCAAAGCCGTAGGCGGCGACCTTTATGACTTTTTTATCCGCGACGAGAAACTGTTTTTCTGCATCGGCGATGTGTCGGGCAAGGGCGTACCTGCCTCACTGGTTATGGCTGTCAGCCGTACGCTTTTCCGCAATATCGCTGCCCACACCGCCGAGCCGAACCATATTGTGGAAACGATGAATAAGAATATATGCGAGGGCAATGACAACTGTATGTTCGTCACACTGTTCGTAGGTGTGCTCGACCTTCTGACGGGTCATCTGAGCTATTGCAATGCTGGCCATGATGCTCCTTATGTCCAAGGTAAACTGCTGCCCTGCGACTCAAACCTGCCCATTGGTGTCATGCCAACCTACCAGTACTCCAACCAGGAAACAGACATGGTATTCGGAACAACCATCTTTCTTTATACCGATGGACTGACAGAGGCAGAAAATGCAGATCGCCAGCTCTTTGGAGAGCAGCGCATCACGGAAACCATCACTGCCTTCAAAGGCTCACCACAAGAACTGATCGAGACGATGACTGCAGCCGTCCACCAGTTTGTTGGCGATCATGAGCAAAGTGACGATCTTACCATGCTTGCTTTTAAATTTGTAATAAATCCATCAAAAAATAATAATGATAAATGAAAAAGGTATTTTTTAAAACTTTAGCTACTGTAGCTGTCTTTACAGCAGTAGTAAACGTACAGGCCCAAAACTCTCCTGTAGGCATCGTCAGTGTGCAGGACTCGGTAAAGAGTGTGCAGCTTGGCGTCATTTCGTCTGTTGCTGCTGATGGCGGCCACGGTGTGCAGTTGTCGGGTCTCTCAAACACATCGGCACATAAGTTCAATGGATTGCAGTTGAGTGGTGTTAGTAATATCACAGCAGGTATGGACAAGGGCTTGCAGCTGTCGGGTATTTTGAATGTCTCGTCGGGCATGCAGCGTGGTTTGCAGTTAGGTGCCATCAACTATGCCGATTCGCTCAATGGTGCACAGATAGGTGTGTTCAACATTGCACGCAAGCGTCCCAAGGGCTGGCAGGTGGGACTCATCAACCTGTCGTACGACAGTATTGGCCATAAGATTGGTCTTGTGAACGTCAACCCGATGACCGACATTGACATCATGCTCTACGGTGGCTCGTCTACCAAAGGTAACATCGGTGTGCGCTACCGCAACAAGAACACTTATAGCATTATGGGTGTTGGTACCCACTTCATGGGACTCGACTCAAAGTTCTCGGGGGCTTTATTTTATCGTATGGGTCTTTATAAACAACTGTCGCCAAAATGGAGCCTGAGTGGTGATGTGGGTTACTATCATGTGGAGACATTCTCGAAGAACAACAACGACAAGCCCGAGCGTCTGTACTCCCTGCAGGCCCGCATCAATGCCGACTACCAGTTTAGCAATAAATATGGTGCCTTTGCCTCTGTTGGTTGGGGACTGACCCGCTACTACGACCGCAATGAGACCTACCGCAATCGCCCATTGGTGGAGTTGGGTTTGACCTACCGTCAGCCTCGCAATCAGCACGACTCATGGAAGCGGGCATGGGATGATAAGCGTTCGAAGCTGGTGTTTGCCGACTCTACGATGGCGCTGCCCGTGAAGAAACGCTATTGGCAGGCTCTTGCCGAGGTGACAGGCATCAACGTGGGCGTACAACTGTTCGACCGCTGGGCATTGAACTCGGATTTTGCTCAGACCACCCTGAATTCGCTGAAACACAACTTCACCGACGGCATGGTGTGGGATAACGACTTCTTCATTACCAATATGTTTGCCCACCCTTATCATGGCAACCTGTACTTCAACGCAGCCCGTACCAACGGCCTGACGTTCTGGGAGTCAGCACCTTACTCATTAGTGGGTTCGGCGATGTGGGAATTCTTGGGTGAGACGGAGCCACCGGCCATCAACGATATTATTGCCACCACCTGTGGTGGTATAGCCATCGGTGAAATGACGCATCGCCTGAGTCTGACCATTCTTGATGATCGCGACCGTGGCTTCAACCGTTTCATGCGTGAGGCTGCTGCTGCCATCATCAATCCCATACAGGGACTGCACCGTATCATCAGCGGTGATGCCTGGCGTGTGAAGAGCAGGAATTATCGCTATCACGACTTCAATGAGACTCCCGTCGACATGTCGTTCTCTGTCGGTTGGCGCTATTTGGCCGACGACGGTGCTTTGTTCCGTGGTATCCATGCTCCCTACATCAATTTCACGCTGACGTACGGTACGTCAGTAGATGGCGATAAGCACACCACCCCATACGACTTCTTCGACTTGGAGACAAATTCCGCCTTTGGTGGCGGACAGCCTATGGTGAATACGCTGAACATTGTGGGACGTCTGTGGAGTACACCTATTCTGGATAAGAAGGATATGGCTGGCGAGTTCGGTATCTATCAGCACTTCAACTACTATGATGCCAAGCCTATCGAGGATGGTTCCAGCCTTACACCTTACCGCATCAGCGAGGCTGCTGGTTTCGGTCCCGGCTTCATCTTCTCGTTGCCACAAATGGGATACCTCTCGAAGATGGAGCAGCGCTTCTTCGTGAGCGGTATTCTGCTGGGTGGTACCAAGAGTGACTACTTTAACGTCATTGAGCGTGACTACAACATGGGTAGCGGATTCAGCATCAAGTCGAGTACAAAGCTTGATTTCGGTAAGTATGGACGCATCGTTCTCAATGCCAAGTACTTCCGCCTCTGGACTTGGAAAGGCTACGAGGACAAGGACCTGCAGCCATACGTCGACGGCACTGCCGACCTGCACTACCTGAACGTGCAGGGTGACAATAGTAATGCGGCACTGTTGGTGATTAATCCCGTTATTGAGATGCACCTGGCCCGCCAGTGGTCCATCACCCTGTCAGGTTCATACTTTGCTCGTCGTACACACTACAACTATTATTATGACAAAGACCTTATCCTGCGTCAGAACAGTACGGTGCATGCCAACACCTTTGAAAGCAAGATTGGTCTCACGTGCAGACTGTAATGTATTTGTAAAAATGAAAACATATCTTTTGATTATATTATTCTCAGCTATCACGTCAGCAGCAAACGCTCAGTTTGTCGCTACTGACAGTATGGAAAATGATAGCAACGCGTCGTACGAAATGAAGGAGAGTATTGGTAAGCGCTTGAATACCAAGCTGTCCAACAAGTACTATAACACGAAATACGATACTAATTATGTCGTCAGACCTAAGGAAAAGTGGTTGATAAGGCTCCTCGGTAACTATGCAGGTAACTACATCCACGCAAAAGGTACTGTGAACGACGTCTATTCAAAGTACGAC
>Ga0310786_10010740_pt1 | contig 11481 bp, 6 predicted proteins | sample AusTroGonzalo_MG_FD_203881 | JGI IMG/M metagenome (GOLD analysis project Ga0310786, IMG submission 203881) | Bovine rumen microbial communities from tropical cattle in Woodstock, Queensland, Australia - Gonzalo_03 (v2) (version 2) | ecosystem: Host-associated > Mammals > Digestive system >... | reverse complement strand
CGAGCGGAGTAGCCTTAGAGGCCTGACCACCAGTGTTAGAGTAAACCTCAGTATCGAGCACGAGGATGTTCACGTCCTCACCAGAAGCAATCACGTGGTCGAGACCGCCGTAACCGATGTCGTAAGAGGCACCGTCACCACCGATGATCCACTGACTGCGCTTAACGAGGTAGTGGTCGAGCGTCTGGAGCTCCTTGCAAACGGGGCAGCCCTTGGCAGCGCTCTCGGCGATGCACTTGCGGAGCTTCGGAGCAATCTCCTTGGTCTTGTCGGCATCCTCCTTGTTGTCAATCCACTCCTGAGCGAGAGCCTTGTACTCGTCGCTGGCGTTGCCGTCGATCATCTCCTGCAGCAGCTTGGCTACGCGCTCCTTCATCTTCTTGTTACCCAGAGCCATACCGAGACCGAACTCGCAGAAGTCCTCGAACAGTGAGTTGTTGAAGACAGGACCCTGACCCTTCTCGTTCTTGGTATAAGGAGTAGAAGGAATAGAAGCAGAGTAGATAGAAGAACAACCAGTAGCGTTGGCAATCATCTGACGGTCACCGAAGAGCTGAGAGATCAGCTTCACGTAAGGTGTCTCTCCGCAACCAGAGCAAGCGCCAGAGAACTCGAACAGCGGCTGTGCGAACTGAGAGTTCTTCACGTTGCTCTTGATGTCAACGAGGTGCTGCTTGCTGGGAACCTTCACGAGCTTGTCCCAGTCGGCTGCCATCTTCTTCATGTCAGCAGCATCGGGATTGAACGGAACCATCGTGAGGGCCTTGCCAGTCTTAGGATTACCCGGGCAGATGTCGGCACAGTTGCCGCAACCCAGACAGTCGAGTACTGAAGGCTCGATGACGAAGTGCATGCCCTTCATAGCGGCGGGAGCCTTCATCTCGATGGTGTCAAGCTGGAAGTCCTTCAGCTCATCGTCGGTCAGAACGAACGGACGGATAGCAGCGTGAGGACAGATATATGCACACTGGTTACACTGGATACAGTTCTCCTTGTTCCAAGCGGGAACGAAGGCCTCGACACCACGCTTCTCATAAGCAGCGGTACCAACCTCCCAAGAACCGTCAACAGTGCCGAACTTCACGAAGTCAGAAACCTTCAGCAGGTCACCGGCCTGAGCGTTGATAGGACGAACGAGCTCCTTCACGTATGCGGGAGCATTGTCAGCCTTAGGCTCATCGTCGGGCAGGTTAGCCCACTCGGGCTTCACCGTGAACTGCTTGTACTCACCACCACGGTCGATAGCAGCGTAGTTCTTGTCAACCACGTCCTGACCCTTGGCACCGTAAGACTTCAGGGCAGCAGCCTTCATCTTCTCAACAGCCAGCTCAACGGGGATCACCTCGGTGATGCGGAAGAAGGCTGACTGCAGGATGGTGTTGGTGCGGTTGCCCAGACCAATCTCCTGTGCAATCTTGGTAGCGTTGATGGTATAGACGGTGATGTTGTTCTCAGCGAAGTACTTCTTCACCTTGTTAGGCATGAACTTCTCCAGCTCTGCATCGTCGAAGATGGTGTTCAGCAGGAACTGACCGTTCTTCTGCAGACCGCGTGTAACGTCGTACATGTGGAGGTAAGCCTGAACGTGGCAAGCCACGAAGTTAGGTGTGGTTACCAGATAGGTAGAGCGGATGGGGGTATCACCGAAACGCAGGTGAGAGCAGGTGAAACCTCCTGACTTCTTAGAGTCGTAAGAGAAGTAAGCCTGGCAGTACTTGTCGGTGTTGTCACCAATAATCTTCACGGAGTTCTTGTTAGCACCTACGGTACCGTCAGCACCCAGACCGAAGAACTTAGCCTGGAACATGCCAGCGCCACCGAGAGCAATCTCGGGAACCTCGGGCAGAGAGGTGAAGGTCACGTCGTCCACGATACCGATGGTGAAGTGGTTCTTGGGCTCGGGCATAGCGAGGTTGTTGAACACGCTGATGATCTGAGCCGGAGTGGTGTCGTGAGAACCAAGACCGTAGCGGCCACCAACGATCAGAGGACGATCCTCAACATCGTAGTATGCATCCTTCACGTCGAGGTACAGAGGCTCACCGTTAGCACCGGGCTCCTTCGTGCGGTCGAGCACAGCAATACGCTTCACGCTCTTGGGAACGCTGGCGAGCAGGTGCTTGACAGAGAACGGACGATAGAGGTGAACGCTGATCATACCTACCTTCTGGCCATTAGCGTTCAGGTAGTCGATAGCCTCGCGGGCAGCATCGGTAGCAGAACCCATGAGGATAATCATGCGGTCAGCATCCTCGGCTCCGTAGTATGAGAAGAGGTGGTACTCACGACCGGTAATCTTGGAAAGCTCACCCAGGTACTTCTCAACAACCTCAGGTACTGCATCGTAGTAGGGGTTGCTGGCCTCACGGTGTGTGAAGAAGGTCTCGGGGTTCTCGGCAGTACCGCGAGTGATAGGACGCTCAGGCGACATAGCACGATCACGGAAACGCTTAACAAACTCCTCATTAACGAGCGGACGAACATCCTCCTGGTCGAGCAGCTCAATCTTGTGGTACTCGTGAGAGGTGCGGAAACCGTCGAAGAAGTTTACGAACGGCACGCAAGTCTCGAGTGTTGCAAGGTGGGCAGCAGCGGTCATATCCATAACCTCCTGTACAGAACCCTCGCAGAGCATGGCGAAACCAGTCTGGCGGCAAGCCATCACGTCCTGATGGTCACCGAAGATACAGAGAGAGTGGCTGGCCAGCGTACGGGCAGAAACGTCGAATACGCAGGGAATCAGCTCACCGGCGATCTTGTACATGTTAGGGATCATCAGAAGAAGACCCTGAGAAGCGGTGAATGTAGTGGTGAGGGCACCAGCCTGCAGCGAACCGTGAACGGCACCGGCAGCACCGGCCTCTGACTGCATTTCCTGAACTGAGACGTTCTGGCCCCACAGGTTCTTGCGACCACGGGCAGCCCACTCGTCAACATGCTCCGCCATGGGCGAAGACGGGGTGATGGGGTAGATAGCAGCTACCTCCGAGAACATATAGCTCACGTGAGCCGCAGCCTCGTTACCATCACAGGTGATAAATTTCTTTTCTTTAGCCATTTTAATGAAAATATTAAATGAATAACTTTTAATTGTCTAGTTTCTTTTTCTTCTTTTTACCTTATTATTAATATAGGAACCCCAGCAGCCATAAAGGTATCTGGTTGTCCTTTCCGATTTCTGTATTGTAACGGGTATAGATGATGTCATTGCTGCACCTCATCTTGTTCTGTATTCCAGCATCGCACACGCGGAATTTCAACTTTCCGTCAACGGTATAGAAATTATCACGTCCGCTCTGGTTGACCAGATGGTCTTTCCACAGGGCATTCACGAAGAACGTCTCCATCGCATCCTGCTTCTCCACCTGAATAGGGTAGATGGCATACATGAGGTTGGAATTGTGGAGCATGACCTTTGACGGCTTCTTGGGAAACTCCTCTCCGACGGGGTAAATCATGTTAAGCAGACGGGCATCGGTCAGGTACTTGATGTAGTTCATAACCGTAGCTCTTGACGTCTCAATCTCCTGAGACAGCTTGCTGACATTAGGAGCCTTGGGACCTTCTTCGGCCAACTGGTAGAACAGCTTCTTGATCTTCGTCAGGTACTTCAGCTCTATCTGCTTGATGAGCAGGATATCCACCTCGGTCATCATGTTCATGGTCTTCAGCAAGTTCTCCGAGTAGTTACGCTGTTCCTGGAAGAATGGGTAGAACCCGTGATGAATATAATCCTGAAAATACTTGTTGGGTGATACCTTGGGGAGAATCTGCTTGATGATGTGTTCGTGATTGTTGAGAATCTCGTCGAGCGTATATGGACGGAAATAATTACCTGTCAGCAAATTGAGGAACTCCCTAAACGAGAAGCCACGCAGGTTGTAACTCTTGACGATTCCGTTCAATTCCGGGTTTTCGTCCTTCAGGCGCATCACGCTGGAACCAGTGAAGACAATCTTCAATCCTGGGTGCTCGTCGTAACATCGGCGAAGCTCCTGACTCCAGTTAGGCTGTTTGAAAACCTGGTCAATCAGCAGTACGCGCCCTCCCTGATGATAGAACTCACCGGCAAAATCGGCAATTCCACGTCCCTGGAAGTAGAAGTTGTTCATGTTGATATATAGACACTTACGGTCACGGATATCAAAATTCTCTTTGGCGTACTGTAAAAGAAATGTTGTTTTTCCGATGCCGCGCGTTCCCTTGATACCAATCATTCGATGGCTCCAGTCAATCTCATCCATGAGTATGCGACGAACCGGTGCATTGGTATGCTCGACTAAATAACGATGTGTCCTGAAGAACGCTTCCATGAAAAACCCGTCAATCTGTTTTAAAACGGATGCAAAGGTAATCAAATTATTTGAAATTGCAAACTCTATATTGCAAAATCTCGCATTTTTTTAGTATTTTTGTATGGAATGATAAAAAAAGACACCACATAGGGCCCAATCTTTTGGGAAATTGATATAACTTTGCAGAAAAACAGAAACAGATATGAAACTGCATGTCTTCAATCCCGAGCATGACATCGCTTTGGCATCGAACCTCTCAAACTTCACGGCACCATACGCCGGGAGAACGCTCCGTTCTGACCTTGGCTTTCTGCCTGCACTATGGGCGGATGGCGCTGACGCGGTATTGGTGGATGATGTGACACTTGCCCAGGAACGTTTTGAAAACTTGGTGCGGCAGACGGGAATGACGGCTCAGACACCCCGGTTTGTCTCAAAACGTTCGGTTTCATCGATACAATTCTCCCGCATAGAACCTTGGGGGTGGGACATGGCTTTACGCTCTCAGTTACTGCGTATGGGGATTGCCGAAGAAATAGTGCCGACAGTCGATGAAATCAACGATATTCGCAATTTGTCCCATCGGCAAAACAGCGTCCATGTATTGAAGTCCTTGCAACAGGAGGGCACAACAGGAGAGGCATTCTACTGTCAGGAGTACGGGAAAGTAGTTGAGTTGTCGCGAAACTGGGGACACTTTGTATTGAAAAGTCCTTGGAGCTCCAGCGGAAGGGGTGTCCGTTTCGTGGAAAACGAACTTACTTTGCCTTTGGAGCAATGGATCAGGAACGTTCTCAACACGCAAGGCGGCATCATGGTGGAACCGGCTTATCAGAGAGTCATGGATTTCGGTATGGAGTTTATCGTTGACGAACGGGGGAAGGTCAGTTATCAAGGTCTCTCGCTCTTCCGCACATCCCATGGGGCCTATCTGGGTAATCTACTTACTTCAGAAGAACGGAAGCTGCAACAATTGACTCCCTATGTGAAGCCAGACTTGTTGGAAGAAGTGAGGAACGGCATTATCGAGGCCACAGCCCAGCTATACAAAGGCCATTATTGCGGGCCTTTCGGCGTTGACATGATGGTGGTTGCCGACAAGGAAAAGAACGCTTTCCTGTTGCATCCATGCGTGGAAATCAATCTGCGCCGTACCATGGGACATGTAGCTTTGGCTTTGTCGTCACGATACGGCGCAGAAAGTGGCTTGATGCTTATCACCACTCAGAACGGACACTATGACCTAAATATAGAGATAGACCGTTATCAGGAACATCACTGCGGCGATGGCGCAGAGGGCATAGAATAGCCACTTCTTGATTATCTTCTTGCGCTCTATCGCCATGAGATTCTCGTGCTTATAGATAGACGAAGAATCCTTCTTATTGTGATGGTGGTGGTGATGGTGTGAGTGCGTTGATTCGCTCATGATTATCTGCTGTTTATGATTTTGGCCACAAAATTACACTTTTTTTCTGTAACCGCCATCAATTTTTACAATTTAATTGAGTAACATCGACAACAAGTAGGCTACAATAGTCGAAGTGATGACACATACCAGACCAGGCATCATGAACGAGTGGTTCAGCAGATACTTACCAATGACCGTCGTTCCCGTGCGGTCGAAGTTCACTGTTGCAATATCGGAAGGATAGTTCGGAATGAAGAAATATCCATAGACGCTGGGAAGCACACCCAACAGCACCCATCCCGGAATGTCAAGCGAGTAGGCGAGGGGAAGCATGGCCACAACCACGGCACCCTGAGAGTTGATCAGCACGGATACAAGGAAGAACGCGATGGCAATAGCCCACGGATACTCCTTGACGATTTCCTCGAGCATGCTCTGAATCTCAGGCATGTAATTTGAGAAGTAGGTGTCGGCCAACCATGCAATGCCGTAGATGGCAACAACGGCCACCATACCACTCTGCCATACCGGACCGCTGACGGCCTTCTTGGGCTTTGCCTTGCAGAAGATTATCATCAGGGCTGCAGCAGAAATCATGACAATCTGGATGACGACATTCATCTTCAGGTCAACCATGCTTTTCTCGGTGAAGCCACTGACGACAACACCTGCTTTGGCCAGTTCCTGGGCCGTAATAGTCACTCCACTGGCAAGCGTCAGGTCGCCGGCTCCCTTGATGGCCTTCACGGTGCCGTATTCTGGCAGAAGGTCTGGCAGGGCGGCAAAGAGGACAATAATTAGAAGGGCACCGATGAAGATGAAAACGGCATTCTTGGCTGACTGCGGAATCTCCTTGTCAAGCGTGGTGGCAGAATCGCCATAGATGTATTTGTACTGCTCGGGGTCCTTCAGCTTTGCCTGAAATACAGGGTCTTTGTCAAGGTCGAGTCCTCTGCGGTAGCTGGCCATAGCAGCAGCCATCAGTCCACAAAGACAGGCAGGGATGGAAACCATCAGCACGCGGGGAATGGTAATGTCGAAGCCATGAGAATTGGATATGGTCACGAAAGCTACTACCGCAGCGGCAATCGGTGAACAGGTAATACCGACCTGTGAAGCGATGGAAGCCACGCCACAGGGACGCTCGGGGCGTATGCCTTTCTTGATGGCAATGTCAACAATGATGGGCATCAGCGTATAGACCACATGGCCCGTTCCTACCAGTACGGTAAGAAAGAATGTACAGATGGGGGCCAGGAACGTGATACGGTCAGGATGCTTTCTCAGCAACCGCTCCGCAATCTGGATAAGCCAGTCCATTCCGCCTGATGCCTGCATGATTCCCGCACAGGTAACGGCAGCTATGATGATGTAGATAACGTCGGTTGGCGGGGAACCCGGTTTTAGCCCGAAACCGAAGACTAGGATTGCAAGGCCGATGCCGGAGATGGCACCAAGGGCCAAACTGCCGTAGCGTGAACCCACATAGAGGGCCAACAATACGACAAGCAACTGAATAATCATTAAAAATGTCATAAGTAAAACTTAGTTTTAGGATTAGTTATTGTTTCTGATTGCAAAAATAGAAAATATATTCGGCATTTGCAAGCATTTGGAGAAAAAAACTGAAAAAAACGGGGAAAAACAATCTTTCCATAGACAAAAACATACAGAAGAGGGAGATACTAATATACTATTTATCCGTTGCTTTTATGTAAAAAAATATAATAATTTGGTGGTGTCAAAAAAAAATTGTACTTTTGCACGTCAATATTAAAAATATAGAAAACAAGATAGACAAAATGGCAAAAAGATTCGCCGAACATAACGGCTTGAATTTGACGCAGGTAAACAACGACGTCCTGCAGATGTGGAAGGAGAAAAACGTTTTCTGGCGCTCTGTTGACGAGCGCGAGGGTCATCCCCAGTTTGTATTTTACGAGGGTCCTCCCTCTGCTAACGGTCATCCTGGCATCCACCACGTGCTGGCTCGAAGCATCAAGGACACGTTCAACCGTTACAAGACCATGCGTGGCTATCAGGTGAAACGTAAGGCCGGATGGGACACCCACGGATTGCCTGTGGAATTGGGCGTGGAGAAGGAGCTGGGTATTACCAAGGCCGATATCGACAACAAGGAGTCGGATAAGTACATCTCTACGGAAGACTATAATCGCAAGTGTCGCGAGAATGTGATGATGTACACGGCCGAGTGGCGCGAACTGACCGAGCGTATGGGCTACTTTGTCGATCTTGACCATCCTTACATCACCTACGACAACAAGTACATCGAAACCTTGTGGTGGCTGCTCAAGCAGTTCTACCAGAAGGGACTGCTCTACAAGGGCTATACCATCCAGCCGTATTCTCCGGCTGCCGGAACTGGTCTGTCCAGTCACGAGCTGAACCAGCCGGGCTGTTATCGTGACGTGAAGGATACCACCTGCACGGCGATGTTCAAGATGAAGAATCCGAAGCCTGAGATGGCAGAATGGGGAACACCCTATTTCCTCGCATGGACCACAACACCGTGGACACTGGCTGCCAACTCAGCACTTTGCGTAGGACCGAAGATTGACTACGTTGCCGTTCAGACTTATAATCCCTATACGGCAGACAAGATAACTATCGTTATGGCCGAGGCCCGTCTGAATGCCTACTTGGCACCCGAGGGCGCTATTACCGATGGTGGTGAAATGCCAGAATACAACAAGGGCGAGAAGTTCATACCTTATCGTATCGTGGGCCGTTACAAGGGAACGGACCTCGTGGGTATGGAGTACGAGCAGCTGATGCCTGCCATCAAGCCCATGGGTGATGCCTTCAAGGTAATCCCTGGTGACTATGTAACAACGGAAGACGGTGCCGGTATCGTTCATATCGCACCTAACTTCGGTGCCGACGATGCCTTTGTGGCCAAGAAAGCTGGTATCGTTCCCATTGTGCTCATCGACAAGAAAGGCAACGAACGCCCGGTGGTTGATTTGCAGGGTAAATATTTCCTGATTGAAGACCTTGATGCGGATTTTGTCAAGAACTATGTCAACGTCGAGGAATGGAACAAGTTTGCTGGACGTTATGTGAAGAATGCATACGACGACCAGCTGACCGACAAGGACGAGACGCTTGACATTTCTATCTGCATGGACCTGAAAGCCCAGAACAAAGTGTTCAAGATTGAGAAGCACGTCCACAACTATCCGCATTGCTGGCGTACTGACAAGCCCGTGCTCTACTATCCGTTGGATTCGTGGTTTATCAAGTCATCGGCCTGCAAGGAGCGCATGTCGGAACTCAACAAGACCATCAACTGGCAGCCCGAGTCAACAGGTACCGGCCGTTTCGGTAACTGGCTCGATAACCTGAACGACTGGAACCTCTCTCGTTCACGTTTCTGGGGCACACCGCTACCCATCTGGCGAAGCGAGGATGGTGAGGAGATCTGCATCGGTAGTGTAGAGGAACTCTATGATGAAATCGAGAAATCTGTCAAGGCTGGCTTCATGTCGTCCAACCCGTTCAAGGACAAAGGTTTTGTGCCTGGCGACATGTCGCAGGAGAACTATGACAAGATAGACCTGCACCGTCCCTATGTGGACTACATCGTGCTTGTCAGTCCGAGTGGTAAGCCCATGAAGCGCGAGACCGACCTCATCGATGTGTGGTTCGATAGCGGTTCCATGCCGTACGCACAGATTCACTATCCGTTTGAAAATGCTGATCTCATCGACAAGAACATCGCTTTCCCCTGCGACTTCATTAACGAGGGTGTTGACCAGACACGTGGCTGGTTCTTCACGCTGCATGCCATCGCAACGATGATTTTCGACTCCGTGGCATTCAAGAATGTGATTTCCTCAGGACTGGTGCTCGACGCAAAGGGCAACAAGATGTCAAAGCATGTTGGAAACGTTGTCAATCCGTTCGAGATGATTGAGAAATATGGCTCTGACGCCGTGCGTTTCTACATGATGACCAACTCCGAGCCATGGGACAACCTGAAGTTCGACCCCGAGGGTGTTGACGAGATTCGCCGTAAGTTCTTCGGTACATTATATAATACGTACTCGTTCTTCGCATTGTATGCCAACGTTGACGGCTTTGTTCCGTCTGCCGAGGCTGTACCCCAGCAGGCAAGACCAGAGATTGACCGCTGGATACTGTCTTCACTCAACACCTTGGTGCAGAAGGTAACCGCCGAACTGGAGAACTACGACCCAACGCGTGCCGGACGAATGATTGATACCTTCGTCAATGACGACCTCTCAAACTGGTACGTGCGCCTGAACCGCAAACGTTTCTGGGGTAAGGAGATGAGTGACGATAAGCGCTCTGCATACGAGACACTCTATACCTGTCTGATGACCGTTGCCAAACTGTTGGCACCGTTTGCCCCGTTCTATGCAGACCAACTTTACAAGGACTTGGGCGGTGAGAAGGACAGCGTACATCTGGATACCTTCCCCGTGGCTGACGAAAGCCTGATTGACAAGGACCTGGAAGCCCGCATGGAGATGGCACAGAAGATTACCTCGATGGTTCTCGCCCTGCGCCGCAAGGTGAACATCAAGGTACGCCAACCCCTGCAGAGCATCATGATTCCTGCTACCGATGAGCAGAAGCGACACATTGAGGCCGTGAAGGATCTCATCATGAACGAGGTGAATGTCAAGGAACTGAAATTCGTTGAGGGACAAGGAATTCTCGTCAAAAAGGTAAAGTGTAACTTCAGGACGATGGGTAAGAAGTTCGGTAAGCTGATGAAGGGTGTAGCTGCTCAGATGGACACGCTCTCTCAGGAACAGATTGCAGAGCTGGAAACTAACGGAACCATCGGTATCAACGTTGACGGCAACGACCTCACAGTAGAGGTGGCTGACGTAGAAATCATCAGCGAGGATATTCCTGGATGGCTCGTCAGCAATGAAGGTGCGCTGACCGTAGCACTCGAAGTAGAACTGACAGAAGAACTGAAGCAGGAAGGTATGGCCCGCGAGATTATCAACCGCGTGCAGAATATCCGTAAGGACAGCGGTTTCGAGATTACCGACCGTATCAGCATTGTACTGTCGCCGAACGATGAAGTGCAGCAGGCTGTTAAGGTCTTCGGTGACTATATCAAGACACAGGTTTTGGCCGATTCCATCAACATCGCTCCTAACGACGGGCAGGAAGTGGAATTCGACGATTTCAAATTAAACATCAAGGTGGCGAAGGCTTAGTTCCTTCGTCCACCTTTCATTCATAGTAACCCTAAAAATATAAATAGATTATGTCTGAGAAAACACGTTACACTGACGAAGAACTCGAGGAGTTCCGTGAGATTATTAATGAGAAGTTGGCACTGGCCAAGCGTGACTATGACCAAATGATGCGCGTGCTGATGAACCAAGACTCCAATGACGTTGACGATACATCGCCCACGTACAAGGCACTTGAGGAAGGAAGCACCACACAGTCAAAGGAAGAACTGATACAGATGGCTGCCCGCCAGCAGAAGTTCATCCAAGGACTGGAAGCTGCATTAGTGCGCATACAGAACAAGACCTATGGCATCGACCGCATCACGGGAAAACTGATTCCCAAGGAGCGTCTGCGTGCTGTACCTCATGCCACGCTGAGTGTAGAGTCGAAGATGAGCCGCAAGTAAATGGAAGCCGGAAAGCAGACAATATGGAACCGAGGGTGGACGGCCGTTATCATTGTGCTGGTCGCCCTCATTATTGACCAGGTACTGAAGATTTCGGTGAAGACGAATATGTCTTTGCACGAATC
>Ga0310786_10010739_pt1 | contig 11481 bp, 8 predicted proteins | sample AusTroGonzalo_MG_FD_203881 | JGI IMG/M metagenome (GOLD analysis project Ga0310786, IMG submission 203881) | Bovine rumen microbial communities from tropical cattle in Woodstock, Queensland, Australia - Gonzalo_03 (v2) (version 2) | ecosystem: Host-associated > Mammals > Digestive system >... | reverse complement strand
TCCTGCCTGAGCAGTGCGATCGCAGCCAGCGCTCCGGCTGCATTCTGAATCTGGTTTGCCCCTTCAAGCGCGGGCATCGGAAGATCTTTGAACGATGCTTTACCGTCAGAAAACTTCAAACTGAATGTTTTTCCATCGGCTGCGACCTCAGTCTCGTAGTCACGGCCGTAGATGTACAGCGGCGCTCCAATTTTGTCTGCATGGTCAACAAGCGTCGAAGGCGGATTGCGGTCGGTGCACACGGCGGGCCGCCCCGGCCGATAGATGCATGCCTTTTCGTAGGCGATCCCCTCCCGGCTGCTGCCGAGGAACGCCACATGATCAACACCGATCGCACAGATGATGCCGCAGCTCGTATCAATGGCATTCATGGCATCAAGCCGGCCGCCAAGACCAATTTCAAGAATCACTGCATCGAGCTTTGCGTCGGCGAAGATCTTGAGAATCGCAAGACCAGTGAATTCAAAGTAGGACAGCGTCATGTCGCCCCGGGCTTCGTTCACTGCCTTCAGGGCCTCAACGATGAGAGCATCGCCGGCCTCCCTGCCCTCAAGGAGCACCCTTTCATTGAACCGGATGAGATGGGGCGAGGTGTGCATGCCGACTCGGTAGCCGGCGGCGCGCAGCACCGATTCGATCATGGCGCAGGTGCTTCCCTTGCCGTTCGTTCCTGCGACCGTGAAAACGGGACACTCAAACCGGATCCCCATCTTGCGGATCATGAGGTTCATGCGCTCAAGCCCGAGGTCAATGGGCCTGCTGTGAAGCTGCTCGATGAATTCGAGCCAGTCGTCGAGAGACTCCGTGACGGGAGCCGTGAGTTCAGTCATATCGCGAAAACCGCCCGGAAAAACCGAGCGGTCATTACCTTACAAAAAGAGTTCCAGAATCCAGCCGCCAAGCCGCAGGAATGGCGTCACGAAGATATTGAGCAGACCGCTGGCGATCAGGATGATCATGATGATCATGCCGTAGCGCTCAAGCTGCGCATAGGAGGCCGCCAGCCGATAAGGCAGCAGCCCCTCAAGAATTCTTCCGCCGTCAAGCGGCAGGATCGGAATCAGGTTGAAGGCCATCAGCATGAGGTTCACGCTCACGCCCGCGGAGGCCGTTTCAAAAAGCACCTGCTGGGCAAGCCCTTCGGGCATCGGCACGACAAGAAAGCGGATGAGAAGCACCCAGGCGATCGCCTGCAGCAGATTGCTCGCGGGACCGGCAAGCGCCACCAGCATCATGTCTCTCTTGGGATTGTGCAGCCGGCGGAAATTCACGGGCACAGGCTTAGCCCAGCCAAAGAGAATGCCACTTGTGCCTGAGATGAGGCTTCCCAGCAGAAGCAGCCCCGGTATCAGCACGGTGCCAATCGGATCGATATGCCGGATGGGATTCAGCGTCACGCGGCCCAGCATGTAGGCAGTCGGATCCCCAAGCTGCCTGGCGGCATACCCGTGGGCTGCCTCGTGCAGCGTGATTGCGAGAATCGCGGGAATCGCGTAAATCGCGATAGTCAGAATGATGTTTTGCATAGGCGGGCAAGTGTAGCAAAGACACCCTCAGAGAAACACTTCGAGGAGTCCGAGGAGCAGTGCATAGCGTAGGAATTTTCCGGCGGCGCAAAAAAGCGTGCAGGTGAGCGCCGGCAGTCTCATCCACCCTGCCGCGACTGGAATCGCGTCTCCCACGACGGGCACCCAGCAAAGAAGCATTGCCGCCGGCCCGTAGCGGCCAAGCCAGGCGAGCGCCCGCTCTGAGAGCGGCCGCCCAGGCGGAACGCACCTGCCGATGAGGTACGAGGTCATGCTTCCCGCAGTATTGGCGGCTGTCGCAACAAGAAGGAGCGCAAGAACGCCCCCGGGCTGCAGCGCCCTGTACGCAAGCACCGCCGCTTCGCTCGTTCCGGGCAGCACAGTCGCCGACGTGAACGCGCTCAGCGCGACGCCAAGCAGCCCGTACTGCGCGCACCATGCCGAGAAGTCAAAACCCATGCCCTCATTCCTGCATGCCCAAAAGAACAATTCGCATCATGCCACTGGCCTAGGCATTTGCCCCAAGCCGCATTCTCCAAAAACGGAATTCTTTGTTTCTCCTCAGAAAACACGTTCTCCAGCCGGGCAAGGAATGCCTGCCCTTGTGGCATAGTTCGTTTATCAGAGGCCCGGCAGGAATCAGTCCCTTTGTGCGGGCCGTTTGGCTTGCTCGCGATTCCCCCTCTACATGTGAGCGGGCGGTTTTGTCTTGTTCAGATTTTTGCGATTTTTTTCCTTTTCACCTTTTTTTCCTTTTCACCTTTTAGCAGGAGTGATTCCCATGCTTTCCGATATTGAAATTGCACAGGCCGCAAAGCTCAAGCGCATTGACAACCTCGCCCACGAATGGGGCCTCGATGATGAGGAGTTCGAGCCTTATGGCCGCGACAAGGCCAAGGTCACACTCAATCCGAGCCGCAAGATGAAGGGCAAGCTCATCCTTGTCACCGCCTCTTCGGGCATGCCTGCGGGCTCTGGCAAGACCACGACCTCGATCGGTCTTGCCCAGGCCATGAACCGCCTCGGCCAGAAGGCCGTGCTCGCCCTGCGTGAACCGTCTCTCGGCCCGGTCTTCGGCATGAAGGGCGGCGCTGCCGGCGGCGGCTACTCCCAGGTTCTGCCGATGGAGGCCATCAACCTGCACTTCACCGGCGACTTCCACGCCATCACAGCTGCCAACAACCTGCTCGCAGCCCTGATCGACAATGCCCGCCTGAAGGGCCAGGTGAGCCTGAAGGAAGTCACCTGGAAGCGCGTGCTCGACGTCAATGACCGCCAGCTGCGCTTCATCGTGGACGGCCTCGGCGGCTCTGCGAACGGCATCCCGACGGAAACCGGCTTTGACATCACGGCTGCTTCCGAGCTGATGGCCGTGCTTTGCCTTGCCGACAGCGAAGCGGATCTTCGCGCTCGCCTTGACCGCCTCGTCGTGGGCCTCAAGACCGACGGCACCGCCTTCACCTGCGGCGAACTCGGCGCGACCGGCGCCCTGATGGCCCTGCTCCTTGAAGCCGTCAAGCCCAATCTTGTTCAGACGATTGAAGGCACGCCCGCATTCGTGCACGGCGGCCCGTTCGCCAACATTGCCCACGGCTGCAACTCGATCGCCGCCACGAAGGCCGCCCTCACCCTCGGCGACTACGCCATCACGGAGGCAGGCTTCGGCTCTGACCTGGGTGCCGAGAAGTTCTTCGACATCAAGTGCCGTCACGCCGGCTTCACGCCCTCCGCGGTCGTGCTGGTCACCAGCCTGAAGGCCCTCAAGTGGCACGGCGGCGTTCCCCTGCCCGAGATCGGCCAGCCCAACATGGAAGCCCTCAAGAAGGGTCTGTGCAACCTCGATGCGCACGTTGCCAACCTCAAGCAGTACGGCCCGAAGATCGTTGTTGCAATCAACCACTTCTACAACGATCCGCAGGATGAACTCGAGGTGCTGCGCGCCCGCTGCGCTGAACTCGGCGTGCGCTTTGCCCTGAGCGACGCGTTCGCCCTTGGCGGCAAGGGTGCCGAGGATCTGGCTCGCGAAGTTCTTGCCGCCTGCGAAGGCGAGCCCAAGCCGCTTACCTTCTGCTACCCGGCCGACGCGCACGTGCTCGACAAGGTCACGGCCGTTGCCACGAAGGTCTACGGCGCCGGCAAGGTGACGCTCTCTGACGCCGCCCGCAAGGATCTGAAGGCGCTCGAGGCCCTCGGCTTCGAGAAGCTCCCGGTGTGCATCGCCAAGACGCCGCTCTCGCTCACCGCCGATCCGAAGGTGATGGGCGCTCCGAAGGGATTCGAGCTGCCCGTGCAGCGCTTCATCCTGAACGCCGGCGCTGGCTTCGTCGTCGTGACTACTGGCGCCATCATGCGCATGCCTGGTTTGCCCAAAACCCCTGCCGCCTACAACATTGACGTTAAGGATGGCCGCATCACTGGTTTGGCTTAACCGGTATTATTGGCACATAGTGCAATTGCGGCGGATTGCTCCATAGGCCGTCGCTCAAAGCGGCTCCGCAAACAGCCTGCGGAGCCGTTTCTTTCCCCGGCAAAAAGCAAAAAATAACGAAAGGAAGATTCATGCTTGAGTTTGCCAATGTCCTGAACGGATGGGTCTGGAGTTCGTTCCTGGTGTACCTGTGCCTCGGCACGGGCCTGTACTTCTCTCTGCGCTCCCGCTTCGTGCAGCTGAGACTGTTCCGTGAAATGCTTCGCCTGATGTTTCAGAAAAAGACTGACGACTTGGGCGTGTCCTCGTTCCAGGCCCTCTCGATGACGCTTGCCGGACGCGTGGGCACCGGCAATATCGCCGGCGTTGCCACGGCCATCTGCTTTGGCGGCCCCGGTGCGCTGTTCTGGATGTGGGTCGTGGCGTTCCTTGGCGCCTCGAGCGCTTTCGTCGAATCCACGCTCGGCCAGATCTACAAGGAAAAGATCCACGGCGAATGGACGGGCGGTCCCGCCTTCTATATTGAGAAGGGAGGCAGGAACAAGATCTTTGCCTGGGTGTTCGCCATCATCACCCTGTGCGCAGCCGGATTTCTCTGCCCTGGCGTGCAGTCCAACTCCATCGCGCTCGCAGCCGAGCATGCATTTGGACTCAATCCAACCATCACAGCTGCGATCATCGCGTCGCTGCTGTGCTTCATCGTCTTCGGCGGACTGAAGCGCATCGCCAACTTCACCACCCTCGTCGTGCCCTTCATGGCTCAGGCATACATCGTGGTGGCGCTCATCGTGGTGTTCTACAACGTCGATCAAATTCCGGAAATCTTCCGCCTGATCTTCTCAAGCGCATTCAGCCTTGACTCAACCTTCGGCGGCATCGCCGGCACGGCAGTGAGCTGGGGCGTGAAGCGCGGCATCTACTCGAATGAAGCCGGCCAGGGCACGGGGCCGCACGCCTCGTCTGCGGCCTCCGTGTCACACCCTGCCAAGCAGGGCCTCGTGCAGGCTTTCTCGGTGTATATCGACACCTGGTTCGTGTGCACGGCAACCGGCTTCATGATCCTGCTCACGAATTGCTACAACGTCATGGGCCCCAACGGCTCGATTTACGAGGGCCTGAAGGGTGCCACCGCCGGCCCTGTGTACACACAGATGGCTGTTGACACGGTGATGCCTGGCTTTGGCTCACCCTTCATCACGGTCGCCCTGTTCTTCTTCGCGTTCACGACGATTCTCGCCTACTGCTATCAGGCCGAAGTCAATGTGAAGTTCATCAACCGGTACCTGAACCTGCCCTGGCTGCTGCCTCTGATGCGCATCATCTGCGCGGCCTCCGTCGCCTACGGCTGCATCAAGACTGCTGACGTGGCCTGGATGCTGGGCGACATCGGCATTGGACTGATGGCCTGGGTGAACCTGATCGCCATCCTGATGCTGCAGGGCCCTGCATTCAAGGCACTGCGCGATTACGAATCGCAGTTGAAGCCGGGCGTTGAGCCGGTGTTCCATCCCGAGCAGCTCGGCATTAAGAATGCCGACTACTGGGAAGGCAACCGGGCTGAACGCAACCTTGAGCTTGAGGAAACCGAAGGCGTCAACAACCAGCCGGTGGCTGAGGGGCTGCGCAAGCTGATCCGAAGCTTCTACGGCAAGGATTGACGCAGACTCTCTTCCAAACGACATCTCCGGGACGAGCCCACGAGCCTCCCGGCGATTTTCTTGTCTGCACCTTTGGGGCGGCCTGCCGCCGCATGATCGTCAAAGGCTAGATGCGCTCCAGGAGCTTCTTTCTCTTTGCTGCAAATTCGCTCTCGGAAATCAGACCCTGCTCGCGCAGCTCCGAGAGTTTCTTGAGAGCATCCAGCGAGTCACTCGCCGCGGGCGCAGCTATCCGCTCCAGTTTCGTGCCCAGAATCGACCAGACGAGCGCCACAACCCAGGTGATGCCGAAAAACAGCCCCGCCCAGCTGAGAATCGCGATGAGCGTAACGTCGCCTGGAGGCATGTTCCTTTTCTTTGCGATGATGATTGGAATGCGCAGCAGAAAGATGCCGACGAAGATCATCAGCGCAACGAGCACCCAGAGAACAATGTCTTCCATCCTATTCCTCAAACTTGGGCCCGAACTCCGCGAGCGCCTGGCACTTTTCGTTTGCCAGGAACTTTTCGAAGTTCTTGTTGAAGGCGCGCACAAGCTGAACGGCTCGTCCCGTCCAGAGATCAGCAATCTCGTAGCTCGAGCGCGGATCGAGAACTTCTGGCGGAACTCCCGGCAGTGAAGTCGGCACAGCAAGATCAAAGAACGGCAGCTTCTCGCCTCTTTGCTTGAGGATCGAACCGTCCAGGATCGCGTCGATGATCGCGCGAGTGTGCGGCAGGCTGATGCGCTTGCCCCTGCCGTTCCAGCCGGTGTTCACGAGGTACACGCGGGCGCCCGCCATGTCGATCTTGCGGGCAAGCTCCTCGGCGTACTTGAAGGGATGCAGCAGCAGGAACGCGCCGCCGAAGCACGGCGAGAACGTCGGCTGGGGCTTCGTGACGCCAAGCTCGGTGCCGGCCACCTTTGAAGTGAAGCCCGAAAGGAAGTAGTACTCGGCCTGCTTCGTGGTGAGCAGCGACACGGGCGGCAGCACGCCATAGGCGTCTGCCGTGAGAAAAATCACGTCCTTGGCATGCGGGCCGCGGCTCACCGGACGCACGATGTTGTCGATGTGATAGATGGGATACGAGACGCGCGTGTTTTCCGTGACGGAGCTGTCGGAGAAATCCGGCACGCCGTCTGCGCGGATCGTCACATTCTCGAGGAGCGCATCCCGGCGGATCGCGCGGTAGATGTCCGGTTCATTGTTCTTGTCAAGGTCGATCACCTTGGCGTAGCAGCCGCCCTCGTAGTTGAAGACCCCGTCGTCATCCCAGCCGTGCTCGTCGTCTCCGATGAGAAGCCGCTTGGGATCGGCCGAGAGCGTCGTCTTGCCTGTTCCCGAAAGGCCGAAGAAGATCGCCGTATGGGCCATGTCCTTGCTGCAGTTGGCCGAGCAGTGCATCGAGGCGATGTGCCGCAGGGGGTTCAGATAGTTCATGATCGAGAACATGCCCTTCTTCATCTCGCCGCCATACCAGGTATTGAGAATCAGCTGGCATCTCTCGGTGATATTGAAGGCGACAGCGGTCTCGCTGTGCAGGCCGAGCAGTTCATAGTTCTTGACCGAAGTCTTGCTCGCGGCAAGAACCAGGAAATCAGGTTCGCCAAACTCCCCCAGCTCCTCCTCGGTCGGCCGGATGAACATGTTGCGCACGAAATGCGCCTGCCATGCGACCTCCATCACAAATCGCACCTTGAGGCGCGTGGCGGGATTGGCCCCGCAGAACGCATCCACAACAAAGAGCCGCTTGCCCGAAAGTTCCTTCAGAGCAAGATCCTTCAGGATCTCCCATGTCTTCTGGTCCATGGGATGGTTGTCGGTCGGCACCCTTTCCGTGGGCCACCAGACGTTATCCCGCGTCTCATCGTCCAGAACGATGTACTTGTCCTTGGGGCAGCGTCCCGTAAAGCGCCCCGTCATGACATTGACGGCTCCGAGGTTTGAGAGCCTGCCCTGCTCATAGCCTTCCAGATCAGGCCGAAGCTCCTCGTTAAAGAGCATCTCGTAGCTCGGGTTGTACACGATTTCCGTGACATTGCGGATGCCGTACTTGGACAGATCAACGCTCGTTCTCATGGCTATTTTTCCAACTCGTAGAATGCAACTATTCTATGCCTGAATCCAAGTTCAGGCATGTAAAAACCCCGGAGTTTCGTCAAAAGAAATTCCGGGGTCCGAGTTGAAGTTTTACTTCAGTAAACTTCTACGGCGTCGCCTTGAGTCCCTGAGACTTCTTGAGATCGCCGGCGAGCACGTAAGTGAGGCCGCCCTGCAGCATCTTGCGAAGGGCCGCGTTCACCTCATCCACGGTGAGTTTCTGGATGTCATCCTCGAACTCCTTGGAGTAGGCGAAGGTCTTGTCCGTGTCAAGGAACACGAGCCAGCTCTGGGCCAGGTAGTCATCCTGCGCCCTGTTCACGGCGCGGCTCTGGATCAGACCCTTCTTGGCCTCTTCGAGCTCCTTCTCGGTCACGCCGTCCTTGACGACGCGGGCGATCTCCTCCTTCATGCACTCTTCGGCGCGCGCAAGATTCTGCGGCGCCACGATGGCGCTTGCAGTCCAGCGGGCGCGATTGCCGAAGTTGGGAAGCGTCACGAAACTGTACACGCCATAGGAGAGGCCCTCCTTCTGGCGCAGCCTGTCAACGAGTCGGTTGGACAGACCGCTTCCGCCGCCGATGATCCAGTCGGCAACCACGTACGCCGCAGCGTTGCTGTCGCTTCTGCTGCCCGGAAAATCAACGCGAGCCGTGAGGAAGGCATTTTGCTTTTCCGGCGTGTCAATGACGATGCGCGCCGGTGCAACGGGCCTGAATTCCGAGGAGAAACGCACCCAGGCGCTCTTCGGATCCGCAGGCTTCTTAGCTGCGAGCACCTTCGCGAGAGTCGCCTTGACGGCATCCACGTCGAAGTCGCCGACAATCACAATCTGACCGTGATCTGTTCCGACAACATTCTTGAACCAGTCGGCTATCTCGTCACGGGTGACCTTTCCGAGCGCCTCGAGCGTCTCACCGGTCGTCATGCAAGCGCGCGGATCTCCCTGCGGATAGGTCCTGAAATGACGGACGAGCGCATCGCGCGCGAGCTTCGCGGGATCATCGCTCTTGCTCTGCACGGAAGTGTTCACCTGCTTGATGAGCTGCTTGGCCTGATCCTCGGGGAACGTGCTCTTCGTCGTGAGCTCGCCCATCAGTTCGAGCGCGGCGACGATATGGTCGCGGTCGGTCTGGAAGCCGAGCGCATCACCCTGCATGCGAAGGTTCGTCATCAGCTCGGAGATCTGATTGCGGTCCTTCGTGTCCGTGCCGCGCATCAGCATCGGCCCGACAAGGACATCCATGATGCCGTGACCGCTGAGTGTTTCCACATTTCCATAACGGAAGTCGGTGGCCACGGTCACTGTGCGGCCGCGGTTGCGCTTGGAAAGAAGAGCAACCTTGATGCCATTGATCGTGAGACGCTCGGTGCGCTTGTCGATGTTCGCATGATCGGTGTCGAACGCTTCGGCGACATCACCCTCTGCGCGGAACGTCGCCCCAGCGATCACGTCCTTGACGTTCGGGCGCGTCATCGAGGGAGCGGCCTTGGGATTGTCGTCCGGAATGAACATGCCGACCACGCGGTTGTCGCGCACGAAATACTTCGCGGCGGCCTTGTCCACATCAGCCGGCTTCACCGCGGCGGTCTTGTCGCGGTCCACGAAGAACAGGCGCCAGTCGCCCAGCGCGATGTACTCGGAAAGGTCCACGGCAAAGCCTTCGGGATCGGAGAGCGTGCGCTCGAACTCGGTCGCCTGCTGCTGCAGGTTGAGCGCAACTTCCTGCTCTGTTGCGGGCTTGGTCGCAAAAGCAGTTTCGATCGTCTCCACAAGAATCTTCTTCACGGGCTCAAGATCAGCATCCTTGGCCACGAGCGCACCGAACATGACAAAGCCTGGGTCGAGCGTGCCCATCGGCCAGCCGAAGACCTGGCTTGCCTTGCCGGTCTCCACGAGAGCCTTGTACAGGCGCCCTCTCGGAGATTCGGAGAGAATGTCAATCGCCGTCTCGACCGCACTGCTGTCATCGGCAAGCGCGGACGGAATGCGATAGCCCACTGCAACGAGCTGCATCTCGCCCTTGCGTCGGATCTGGAATTCACGCGGACCGTCGGAGACGGGCTCAATCGTCCACTCGTGCGGCAGAACGCGATCGGGCTTCGGGATCGGGCTGAAGAGCTCGCCGATCCAGCCGAGGACCTTTTCCTCGTCAAACTTGCCCGAGACGGTGAGCACGGCGTTGTCTGGCTGATACCACTTGCGGTAGAACGCCTGCAGGTTCTCGATGGGCACGTTCTCGATGTCGCTACGCGCGCCGATCGTGCTGCGCCCGTAGGCGTGCCAGTCAAAGAGAACCGACTGCATGCGCTTGAGCATGACGGAAACCGGGCGGTTCTCCCCCATTTCAAATTCATTGCGCACGACGGTCATCTCGGTGTCGAGATCCTTCTTGGCGATGAACGAGTTGACCATGGCATCCGCGCTCCAGCCAAGAGCCCAGCGCATGTTGTCGTCGTTTGCCGTGAAGCTCACGAAGTAGTTCGTGCGGTCGACCCAGGTCGAGCCGTTCATGCGAAAGCCGCGGCGCGTGAATTCCTTCGTGGGAGCCGGATAGTTCTTGCTGCCCTTGAACATCAGGTGCTCAAGCAGGTGGGCCATGCCGGTCTCGCCGTAGTTCTCCATGCGGGAGCCCACGAGATACGTCATGTTCACCGTTGCCGTGGGCTTGCTCTGATCAGCAAACAAAACCACCTGCAGGCCATTGTCAAGCTGATAGCTGTGAATGCCTTCAACGCTGGCGACAGGCTTGACGCTCGCCGCACCAGCTGCCAGGGAAGCTGTTACCAAAGTAGTCATCATGAATGTTTTCAGTGTCATAAGAAGAAACCTTGCTCGTGTCTAGTGCAACACGCCGACAGGCGCCATGCTCCGATACGATAATCGGAATATCACTCTCTTTGCTTAAGACTGTTGCTTCAAATGTCGCGATATGTTACTGCGGTTGGAGGGGGAAAGGCTCAAACCTGTAGAATGCGCCAATCCAAAAACACACCGGAACATCATTGTGAAGTTTCTATTTGACCTCCTTCCCGTCATCCTCTTCTTTGCTGCTTTCAAGTTCGGGGAGAGCAACGCCGAACAGGTGAGCAGCGTGCTCAGCCAGTGGCTGGGGTCGGGCATCGAGATTGATCAGGCGCCGATTCTTGCGGCCACGGCCGTGGCCATCGTCGCCTCCATCGCCCAGGTCGGCTGGATCTACATGCGCGGGAGAAGACCTGAGCCCATGCTCTGGATCTCGCTTGCAATCATCATCGTCTTCGGCTCGCTCACGCTGCTGCTGCACAACGGGATCTTCATCAAGTGGAAGCCCTCGATCCTGTACTGGGCCTTTGCCGCAATCCTCGGGTACGGCGCCATGACCGGCCGCAACTTCCTCAAGACGGTGCTTGGGAACCAGCTTGAGCTTGATGCCGGCGCATGGAAGAAGATGCAGGCTGCCTGGATCGTCTTTTTTGTTCTCGTCGGGATCGTGAATCTTGCTGTCGCCTATACGTGTGAAACGGCGACCTGGGTGAATTTCAAGCTCTTTGGACTCACGAGCCTGACATTCATTTTTACACTTGCGATCGGCATTTGGATCGCCAGGACCGCCCAAAACGGGCAAAATACCGACTGATTTTTGTGAAGCCTGACTTCATCCCAAGAGAAGCCGGCAGTATTTTTTGTTTGACCATCAACTCTTTTTACAGACACCGATGAAAACCAAGTTCATTGCCGCGGCCGTGCTTGCCGCTTTTGCCGCCACTGCAGCTCAGGCTGAAGTCCAGAGCTTCAAGGTCAACGG